>OLQN01003127.1_pt1 | contig 10366 bp, 10 predicted proteins | sample 1673181 | NCBI WGS metagenome assembly OLQN01 (sample SAMEA3136763, study PRJEB25190) | human gut metagenome | biome: human gut; feature: human-associated habitat; material: faeces | place: Austria | collected 2013
TAAAATATACAAACCGAATATCGGCCCGCGGGAAAAATTGCTAAAACGGCTGAAAAACAAGAAGAATATCGGAGATACGCTGGTCACAACGCTGGATTATGATGTCCAGGAGACGGCGTACAAGGCATTGGGAGACCGGGACGGAGCGGTGGTTGTCATGGAAGTAAAGACAGGGAAGATTCTGGCACTGGTGTCAAAACCGGACTTTGATCCGAATACGCTGGCGGAACGGTGGGACGATATTGTGTCAGATGAAAACAGCAGTGTGCTGTTAAATCGTGTCACATCCGGATTATATCCGCCGGGATCAACCTTTAAGATTTTTACTACACTGGAATATGTGCATGAAAATTCAAACTATCAGGATTATAGTTTTGACTGTGAAGGTGAACTGAATGTGGATGGCAATGAAATCCACTGTTATCATAAAGCGGTTCATGGAAAAGAAACGCTGAAGGATTCTTTCGCGAATTCCTGTAATACTTCTTTTTCAAATATCGGTTTGTCGTTGGATATTTCCGGTTTTCGTAATCTCTGTGAGGATATGCTGTTTAGAAACTGCCGGGCAGTCTGGCTGGCAGCAAGAGCAGCTTTACACTGACAGCAGATGCGGACAAAGGCAAGATTATGCAGACTGCGATCGGTCAGGGTGATACGCTGGTGTCTCCGCTTCATATGGTCTTTGTGGCAGGAGCTATCGCCAATCAGGGTGTTGCCATGGAACCGTATGTGGTGGATCATGTGGAAAATGACGGTGGTGTACATGTCAAGAATTATAAAGGAAAAGAGTACGGGGAACTTCTGTCTGCTTCCGATGCGGCACTGTTGCAGGATTATATGCGCGGCGTGGTGGAAAACGGAACCGGAAAAAAATTGAACGGTCAGAGTTATACTGCTTATGGAAAAACCGGTTCGGCCGAGTATAACAGTGCTGGAGATAGTCACGGATGGTTCGTCGGATATGGAAGCAAGGAAGGGTACAAAGACATTGCGATCGCAGTGGTTGTAGAAGATGGCGGTTCCGGAAGCCAGTCAGCCGTGCCTGTGACAAAACAGATTTTTGACGTATATTTTAACAAATAAAGCAATGGGAAGGTATTGCAAGTTAACCTCAAATAGCGTATACTTAAAAACAGATTTGAGACCGCATCGGGAGGGCTTGCAATGATAGAAGCAACCAGTTGTGGCGGTGTGGTTATATTCCGTGGAAAGATTCTGTTATTGTATAAGAATTATCGTAACAAATATGAAGGATGGGTTTTGCCGAAAGGAACGGTAGAAGCCGGCGAGGAGTATAAGGATACTGCTGCAAGAGAAGTCAGAGAGGAGACTGGCGTAGATGCCTCCATTATCAAATATGTGGGAAAGAGCCAGTATACATTTACTGTTCCTGAGGATACAGTGGAAAAACAGGTGCATTGGTATCTGATGATGGCAGACAGTTATTATAGTAAACCGCAGCGCGAAGAATATTTTGTGGATTCCGGATACTATAAATATCATGAAGCTTATCATCTGCTGAAATTTGCAAATGAGAAACAGATTCTGGAAAAAGCTTATAATGAGTACCTTGATTTGAAACGGAGCAATCTGTGGGGAACAAAAAAGTATTTTTAGAATCCGGGAAAAACAGAATTAGCAAAACAATCTTTTTCAGATGGTTTTGTTAATTCTGTTTGCATATAAGCAAAAATATCAGTCTAAAATAACATTGAGGAAACATTTGGATGTATTGGTATAACTATTTGTATGCAGATAAGAAAGTGCATCATATCAGTCGCTTGAAATATAAGATCGAAAAAGGGATGCCACATAAAGGTGTGTATCTTATTCATTTACCGGAATGCGGGAGCACTCTGCTGGAAGTGATTCCAAGTGTCCTGCTGCAGCAGAGTCACTATCCTAAGGAGTCGCTGTGTATTGTGGGAATCGGCAGCAGCAGGGGAGCCGCATTGGAACTGATCCGGAAGATCATTGATGAAGTTTACCGGGAACAGGGAAATTTTGACATTCCATCGTATCTGCAGATTGGTCGAGGATCTATGCCGGAGAGCGGGGTGACGCAGCCATGATGATTTTTATGTTAATATTAAAGATAATCGGCATCGTGCTCTGCGTTATAATCGGAATCCTGGCTATGATCCTGTTTGTGCCGGTTTGTTATAAGGTGGATGCGGATATTGATGAGATGGATTATACTGTCCGTGCCCGTTGGTTAGGCTGGCTGATCCGGTTTGAATTCCGCTGGAAAGAAAAAGCACATGCTGTGCTGAAAATCCTGTGGTTTGTGATTGATTTGACCGATCCTGAGGCGGTGGCTGTCAGAAAAGCAAATAAAGAAGTAAAAGCCCGGAAAAAGCAGGAAAAGAAGCAAAAGAAGGAAATGCGCAAAAGCAGGAAAGAGCAGCGTAAGAAGCGGAAAAAAGAAGTACAGCAGGTATCAGAACAGGAAAAACGTGCAAAGCAGCGGGAAGAGTTTCGAAGAAAGCAGGAAGCAGAAGAGCTTTCTGATGCAATAGAAAATGCGCAGGATTCAAAAGGGAAAACAGCGGAAGTAGAACCTGAGATGGCGGGAACAGATGTAAATGCTGAAAAATATACATCTGAAGTGAATGAAAAAAATGCTTCAGAAGAACCAGATATTCTTAAATCAAAGTCAAAAGCCGGGAATGGTGCAGAAGAAAAAAAGTCTGTATTGAACAAATTGAAATCTGTTCAGGAAAAGACCGGTTCCGCGAAAGAAAAAATAAATAATGGCATAGCAGTTTTTCGCTTTTTGCGGGAACAGGAACTGATTCCGGCTGTCTGGACAAAGTTAAAAACATTTTTGCTGCATATCCGGCCCAGGGTATTGCAGGGGCATCTTCAGTTTGGTTTATCTGATCCGGCAAATACCGGACAGGTACTGGGTGGAATTGCGATGATACCGTTTTTGTATCAGACAGAGCTGCAGATCAAACCGGATTTTGAAGCAGACGAAAATTATATAAAAGGACAGTTATACACACGAGGGCATATATGCTGTATTCATCTGGTGGTATTGCTTATCAGATTGTTACTGGACAAGAAGCTCCGTGGTGTGATCCACATGATAAGAGAGAACAAATAACAGGAGGTATTGGAAAATGGCAGAGAATAAAAATACATTTCAGACAACCGTAGAATCTCTGATGAAAGGAATGGACGGCTTTGTTTCTTCCAAAACAGTCGTCGGTGAGCCGATCCAGGTCGGAGAAACCATCATTCTTCCGTTGGTGGATGTGTCTTTTGGTATGGGTGCCGGTGCATTCTGCGGAGAAAAAAAGAAAAACAGCGGTGGTGGTATCGGGGGCAAGATGTCTCCGAGCTCCGTTCTGGTGATCCAGAATGGAAGTACCCGTCTGGTCAGTGTGAAAAATCAGGATGGTATTTCAAAGCTTCTGGATATGATTCCGGATTTTGTAGATAAATTTGTGAAAAAAATGGATGAAAAGAAGAATCCGGAAGAGGCCGCTGCCAGAAAAGAGGCAAAAAAGGAAGCTGCAGAAGAAATGAAAGATATGCTGGATATGGAGGAAGACTAAATCCGGACAGAATTTTTGAAGAGACATAAGTAATCTGGAAGAAAATAATTTGTTGAATCATAAAATCCCCCGCAGTATCGTAGGATAGAGCAGGGGATTTTTTATGTGTAACAGAACATCAAAACAACTGGCTGGATTTATCCTGTTTTGGATTGGTATCGGTATGATCGTGATGCTGTTTATGCCAAATGATTTTGTTGGGATATTGATTTCCGGCGGATTCCTGTTGCTGGGATACACGCTGTATCAGATGTAAGATACATCTCACAGCAGGGACATTTTCTGTCAAACAAGAAAGTGTGCTATCACACACTCTCGCAGACAAAATCATCAACAGCATATCTTTCTTGTCCGCGCCGAGGACGTTTGCGAAGCAATCATTTCTTCTCGTGCGAGTGCGCATTGTTTGCACGAAGTGCTTTTATTTGATAGGAAATTCAATGTAATTTCCTATCAAATAAAAATAGCTGGCAGATATCTGCCAGCCATCTCAATGTTTTTCTTATGCTCTTTCAACTTTGTTGGATCTCAGACAAGAAGCACAAACGTATAATGATTTTGGAGTACCATTAACATTACATTTAACTTTCTTGATGTTTGATTTCCACATTCTATTAGATCTTCTATGAGAATGACTCACATTGTTTCCGAAATGAGCGCCTTTTCCACAAACACTGCACTTTGCCATGATTGCACCTCCTTGTGTTTACTAAGCTCGTATGTTCTGCGAACTCACAACAAATGTATTCTATCAGATGAATCACAATAATGCAACAATTATTTTGAAAAAAATCAAAAAAATTCCGAAAACTTGATATATTTTTGATTTCACTATTCCTTTTTTGTGAAAAAATGGGTATAATAAGTCATATATGAAAATATGGGCAGGAATGCGTGTATGAAAGAAGGAGTATCGGCCTTTATATACAGTATGAAGCATATGCCTGAAAATAAAAAGTGTGGAGGAGCAAGTATGAGAGGTCAGTTTGAAAATTCTCTTGGAACGGTTAGTATAGATTCGGAAGTGGTCGCAACCTATGCCGGTTCTGTGGCCGTAGAATGTTTTGGTATCGTAGGAATGGCAGCTGTCAATATGAAAGATGGTCTTGTAAAATTATTAAAAAAGGATTATCTTCATCATGGTATCTCAGTAAAAATCGAAGAGAATAACCGGATCACATTAGATTTCCATGTGATCGTATCATACGGTGTAAGTATTTCCACCGTATCAGATAATCTGATTTCCACTGTAAAATATAAAGTGGAAGAATTCACCGGCATGAAGATTGAGAAGATCAATATCTTTGTAGAAGGTGTCAGAGTCATTGATTAAGGAGGAATTGAGTGTGGATATACAGACAATAGATGCAGCACTTCTGTCAAAAATGTTTTTAGCGGGAGCGAAGAATCTGGAAGCAAAGAAAGAGTGGATCAACGAGCTGAACGTGTTTCCGGTTCCGGATGGTGATACTGGTACAAACATGAGTATGACAATTATTTCTGCAGCAAAAGAAGTTGCTGCTGTGGAGAAACCGGTGATGAAAGATCTTGCAAAAGCAATTTCTTCCGGATCACTGCGCGGGGCAAGAGGAAACTCAGGTGTTATTCTTTCCCAGCTGCTCCGTGGGTTTACAAAGACGATCAAGCATTATGATCAGATTGATAAGATTGTTCTTTGTGAGTCTTTCCAGAAAGCATGTGAAACTGCATACAAGGCAGTTATGAAACCAAAGGAAGGAACAATTCTTACGGTTGCCAAAGGCGCTGCTGAGAAGGCACTGGAACTTTCCTGTGACGACAGCTATAACATGGAGCAGTATATTGCTGCTATCATTGCTGAAGCAGAGCGTGTACTCGCATTGACGCCGGAGATGCTTCCGGTATTAAAACAGGCCGGTGTAGTGGATTCTGGTGGACAGGGACTGGTAGAAGTTCTGAAAGGTGCGCAGGATGCATTCCTTGGAAAAGAGATTGATTATACAATTGAAGCTGCTCCTGCATCTTCCGGTGTTGTAAAAATTTCCGCACAGACAGAGGCTGAGATTAAATTCGGTTACTGCACGGAATTTATCATTGTATTAAATAAAACGCTGACAGAAGCGCAAGAGGACGAGTACCGTGCGTTCTTGCAGTCTATGGGTGATTCTATCGTACTGGTAGCTGATGAGGAAATTGTCAAAACTCATGTACATACCAACGATCCGGGACTGGTATTACAAAAAGCACTGACTTTTGGATCTTTAAGCCGCATTAAGATTGACAATATGCGTGAGGAGCATCAGGAAAAACTGATCAAAGACGCAGAGAAACTCGCAAAAGAACAGGAAAAAGAAGCGGAAGGAAAAGCAAAAGCAGCTGTAGGTCCGAAGAAGGATATGGGATTTATTGCTGTTTCCATCGGAGAAGGAGTCAATGAAGTATTTAACGGACTTGGTGTGGATTATCTGATCGAAGGTGGACAGACTATGAATCCGAGTACCGAGGATATGTTAAATGCGATCGAACATGTCAATGCAGATCATATCTTTATTTTCCCGAATAATAAAAATATTATTCTGGCAGCAAATCAGGCAGCAATGCTGTTGGAGGACAAAGATATCATTGTTATTCCGACCAAAACGATTCCTCAGGGTATTTCTGCCATGATCAACTTTATTCCAGAGCAATCTCCTGAGGAGAACCGGGAAAATATGCTGGAAGCGATTGCAGCAGTAAAAACCGGACAGGTTACTTATGCAGTGCGTGATACTGTGATTGACGACAAGGAAATCAAAGAGGGCGACTACATGGGAATCGGTGATTCCTCTATTCTTTCTGTAGGTGCAGATCGTGAAGATGTTACAAAAGATATGGTAGCGCAGATGATTGATGAGGAATCTTCCTTTATCTGTATTTATTATGGAGAAGAAGTGCTTCCGGAAGCAGTCAATGCATTACAGAAATATTTTGAAGAAACCTATCCGGAATGTGAAGTAGAAGTACAGTTTGGCGGTCAGCCGATTTATTACTATGTCATTTCTGTAGAGTAAGGAGACAGTATGAACTTAAACTCCCCTATTCGTGAAATAAAAGGGATCGGGGTAAAAACAGAACAGTTATTTCAACAGTTAGGAGTATACACCGTCGGTGATATACTCCTATATTTTCCCCGTGATTATGAAAAATATCCAGCCTTGTGTGAAGTAGAACAGTTATTAGAAGACAGAAAAAATGCTCTTTATATCTGCGTGAAAAAGTCTCCCACCGTAAATACCCATTCCCGCCAGCAGGTGGCACTTTTGGACGTAAAAGGAGAAACGAAGGTACTGCGACTGATCTGGTTTCGCAGTCCTTATATCCGTTCCCTGATCCGCCCCGGAGGCTGGTATGTTTTTTATGGAAAAGTAAGCCGGAAAGAGGGGCGGCTTGTAATGGAACAACCACAGATCTTTAGCCTGGGGCAATATGAGGCATTACAAAAGACGTTGCAGCCTCATTACAGTCTGACAAAGGGTATTACTAATAATCTGATCGTAAAGACAATGCATGCAGCCATGGCGGAGATTCCGTTGGAGATGGAGTATCTGCCTGAGGACATCCGTGTCCGTAATCATTTGAGTGAATATAATTTTGCTTTAAAAAATATGCATTTTCCGGAAAGTGAGGAGAACTGTATCATTGCAAGAAACCGTTTTGTGTTTGATGAGTTTTTCTTTTTCCTACTTAGCATGCAGTTGTCAAAGGAGAATACACAGAAACTAAAAAATGAATTTACTTTTGCAGAAGATTCTTTTGTGGAAGATTTGATGAATCATCTTCCTTATGAACTGACAAGTGCACAGAAGCGGGCAGTGGCACAGATTCGTTCTGATCTGCGGGAAGCCTGCATTATGCAGCGGCTGGTACAGGGAGATGTTGGGTCTGGTAAGACAATTGTGGCTTTTCTGGCAATGCTGGAAGTGGCACATAATGGTTATCAGGCGGCACTCATGGCACCTACGGAGGTGCTGGCGCAGCAGCATTATGAAAAACTGACACATTTTTTGGAAGCCAATGGCATCGAAATCCCGGTAGTTTTGCTGACCGGATCCATGGGAGTAAAAAAACGTCGGGCAGCCTACGCAATACTGGAATCGGATCAGCCGGCTCTGGTAGTGGGAACTCATGCACTTATTCAGGAAAAGGTACAATATCGTAATCTGGCGCTGGTCATTACCGATGAACAGCATCGTTTTGGCGTAAAGCAGCGGGAAACCTTTTCGTTGAAAGGTTCGCATCCGCATATCCTGGTTATGAGTGCAACACCAATTCCGAGAACATTGGCTATCATATTATACGGAGATCTGGATATTTCAGTAATTGATGAAGTGCCGGCGAAGCGTCTGCCCATCAAAAATTGTGTGGTAAATACAACGTACCGTAAGACGGCGTACAAATTTATGGAAAAAGAAATCCGTGCAGGACATCAGGTGTACATCATTTGTCCACTGGTGGAAGAAAGTGAACTGGCAGAAGGTGAAAATGTTCTGGATTATGCACTTCAGCTTCAGCAGATTTTTCCATCGGATATTCAGGTTGGTATACTTCATGGAAAAATGAAACCAGATGAGAAAAATGCTGTGATGCAGGCATTTCAGGCTGATCAGATCCAGATTCTTGTATCAACGACAGTCGTGGAAGTCGGTGTAGATGTACCGAATGCCACAGTTATGATGATTGAAAACGCCGAACGTTTCGGACTTGCACAGCTGCATCAGCTGCGTGGCCGTGTTGGCCGTGGCGATGCACAGTCTTATTGCATTCTGATGCAGGGAAAAGAAGAACAGACAAAGAACAAACGTCTGGAGATTTTAAATAAGTCTAATGACGGATTTTATATAGCAGGAGAAGATCTGAAACTGCGCGGCCCCGGAGATTTTTTCGGAATCCGTCAGAGTGGGGATTATCAATTCCGGCTTGCAGATGTCTTTCAGGATGCGGATGTGCTGAGTAAGGCGTCCTATGAAGTGTCTGTCCTGATGAAAGAAGATCCACATCTGGAGAAGGAAGAACATAAACGGTTGCTCATTCGTCTGCGACAGTATGCCGGGGAGCAGTTCTCCTTGCTGAATTTGTAAACAGCCAAAGTTCAAGAATGCCTGGGTATTCCTGCTGTTAGATACGAGTCATTAATGTGTCTTCCGGTTGATATATTCTGTTTTGTATTTGGAATAGATGATCTTCTGACTGCTGTATAGTCCGTAATATCCGGAAAGCATATAGCTTAAGGCAATGGCAATAAGAAAATACGGCATTCCATCAAAACCAAACAGTTCGAAACAGATCATGAGAGAGGTGATCGGACTGTTAGTGACTCCGCAGAACACGGCTCCCATGCCGACGGCAGCACACAGTGGGATGGAACATCCGAAAGCGGAGGCAAAAAAAGTTCCGAATGTGGAGCCGATGAAAAGGGTTGGTACGATTTCACCGCCTTTATATCCGGCTCCCAGGGTTGCCGCAGTAAAAACCATTTTTAACAGGAAAGCCAGTGGAAAGACAGTTTTTCCTTCCATACATCCGGTGATGATATTCATGCCGGTTCCATTATATGTCTGATTCCCCATCAGCATGGTCAGACCAATTACAATGAGACCACCTGCCAGTGCACGTACATACGGATTTTTAAAAAAGCGTTTGTACAAGCGTTCCGCATTGTGAAGTGTCGTGCAGAACAGGATGCTGACCAAGGCACACAATACAGCAAAAATCCCGATGATCAAGGCGTTTTTTGGTGTGAAAGCCGGGATGGATGCGATTGGAAAGATTTCCGGTGCAATACCGCAGGCAGATGCGATGCCATGAGCCGTCAGGGATGCGATCACACAGGGAACCAGTGCTGAATAGTGTATGATACCGACACTGACTACTTCCATAGAAAAAATCGCCGCTGCCAGTGGTGTGCCAAACAGTGCGGAGAATGCAGCACTCATCCCACACATGATCATGATATGTTGGTCTTTTTCGTCAAAATGAAATAGTTTTCCAAGTGAATTTCCAATGCTGCCTCCTAGCTGCAGGGCAGCGCCTTCGCGTCCGGCAGAACCACCGAAGAGATGGGTCAGCAGAGTGGCGATGAAAATCAGTGGTGCCATGCGCAGGGGGATGTTTTCATTGGAATGAATGGCTGATAATACCAGATTCGTTCCGGTATCTTTTTCATCGTGCAGCAGATGGTAGAGCCAGACAATCAGAACACCGGCCAGCGGCAGAAAAAGGATCAGCCACGGATGATCCAGCCGCATGGTAGTGACGGTCTGCATACCATAGTAAAAGGCAGTACCTACAAATCCCAGTACAATCCCAGTTAAAACGGCAAAAATGATTGCCCGCAGTGATGTCACCAGATGGGAACCACCTCTTTTTAGTACATTTTTATATGATTCAAACATATCTTTTTCTCCCGGTAATAGAAAAAACTCCTGTCGTACAGCGGACTGCGAACGTCCACTTAACTACTTAACTATAGAAAGCATATTTTCTTATTTTCCTGACATTGCAAGAAAATTCAAAATGATTTATACTTTACTATTATAGAGAAAACGGGAAAAAAAGCAAACAAAAAAACAAAATCCCGGGAAGCAGGTTATATAAATGAAGAGAAAATTGCAGGAAATCATACAGGAAAAATTTAATTATGAAGAAACATGTCTGCTGCTGCCAGATATGGATCTGAGATTTTCAGCGGTTGAAAACGAAGTGTTTGAGGGAACGTTTCTGTTTCACAGCAGCAGTGCACAGGAAGTGCGCGGAATAGTAACCTGCGAAAATCCCCATGTGATATG
>OLQN01003143.1_pt1 | contig 10324 bp, 8 predicted proteins | sample 1673181 | NCBI WGS metagenome assembly OLQN01 (sample SAMEA3136763, study PRJEB25190) | human gut metagenome | biome: human gut; feature: human-associated habitat; material: faeces | place: Austria | collected 2013
CCAAATTGCCTAAATTCTTCTACCTTATGCCAATCTGGTTGCGATAAAAAAGCAACCTTAAAACCATTTGCCTCTAATGTACGACAAATAATAGCTGCTCCAAATGAAGGGTGATCTACATAAGCATCACCACAAATATAGACAAAATCTACCTCTTGCCATCCTCTTTCTTCCATTTCTTTTCTATTTATCGGTAAAAATTGTCCCATCTATAAATCCTCCCCTTACTTTTGTTTCTATTATAGTCAAAATATATTTATAAAAAAAGACAAAAGTGTCTACTTTTGTCATATTTTTGAAAGACTTTGAATCATTTTCTTTGTTTTAAATAAAATCCCCGTCATCTCATCAACATAGTAATCCATAATTTCCATTAATAAATCAATAGATTCATCCGGTACTTTAAGTTGATCAATAGAATCAATCGTTAATTTATTAATATGACGAAAAGCCTTTAATGTTACCTTATCTAATTGTTTATCATGAAGTGATAAACAATCATGACAGACAAAGCCTCCATCTTCTAAACTGATTCCTGCTATATGATCTTGTCTTAAACATCTTACACAGCCATCAACTTGTAAAGCCATCCCGCATCTTTTTAAAATAAATGCATTATATAATAGATAAACCAATGGATAGGGATAACCATGATTTAGAGCATCTAATGATTTTTTTAAAGTATCAAAGATTTCTAAATCCGGTTGATTATCTTCTTCATTCTTTAAAACAAATTCCATAAAATAACTTGCATAAGCTTCTAATTCAAGATTTTCTTTAATATAACGATAAAAATCAACCGAACTTGCTTTAATCATCGTTGATAAACCATTTCTAGGTATAAAAGTAAACTCTGAAAGTGTAAGACTTTGACAAGCCGAAGCATTTTTACTTTTTAATTTTTTTACACCCCGAGCAATCAAAGTCATTTTTCCATAATCTTTAAAATACACAGTGACTAAAGAATCACTTTCTTTATAAGGATGCGTCTTTAAAACAATACCTAAAGAAACAACTTCTTCTTTTTTAATAGTCATCTTCGTTATAACCAAATTCTTTTAAATATTTTTGTTTATTACGCCAATTATTTTCAACTTTAACAAATAATTCTAAATGCACTGTTGTTTGTAAAAAACGTTTCATTTCTCTTTGTGCATTTTGACGAATTTTTTTGATCATACTTCCTTGTTTACCAATCAAAATACCCTTTTGAGATTTACGATCAACAACAATTGTCGCAATAACTTCTACGCTGCCATCCTCTAATTCTGCCATTCTTTCAACAACAATCGCAACACTATGAGGAACTTCTTCTCTTGTAAAATAAAGGATCTTTTCTCTAATAAATTCAGCCATTACAAATCTTTCTGGATGATCTGTCATTTGATCTTTTGGATAATACATCATTCCTTCATTTAAATATGTTTTAATTGTAGAAATCAATGTATCCACATTTTGATCTTCTAAAGCTGAAATAGGAATGATTTCTTTAAAATCAAAAAGTTCTTTCCATTCTGTTAATTTTTTAATAACTTCATCTTTAGAAACAAGATCACATTTATTAAGTAAAAGGAAAACCGGTCCATCCGCTTCTTTTAATCTTTCAATAATAAAACGATCTCCTCTACCAATCGTTTCATTTGCTGGTGCAATAAATAAAACCATATCCACTCCATAAATACTATTTAAAGCCGTCGTATTCATAAAGTTTCCTAAACCATCTTGAGGTTTATGGATTCCTGGTGTATCCATAAAAATGATTTGTGCTTCATTATCTGTATAAATACCTTGAATTGTATTACGTGTTGTTTGAGCAACATCTGACATGATTGCAAGCTTTGTTTTTAATATTTGATTTAATAAGGTAGACTTTCCAACATTTGGACGTCCTACAATACTGACAAATCCTGATTTAAAACTCATAAACTCTCTCCTATAAATACCATTGGTAATAATTCACCAATTGTATGTTTTTCTACTTTTTCTTTATTTGCTAGAAAGATGGGCATTTCTAAATCAACAAGTTCTGATAATACTTGGCGACATGCCCCACATGGAGAAGCAATCGGACTACAATCAGCAACAATTGCTAGTCCAATAATGTCTTCTTTGCGATAACCTTTACAATAAGCGCCAAAGACAGCATTTCTTTCTGCACACATTGTTGACCCATAAGCAGCATTTTCAATATTACATCCTTGAACAAATGTTCCATCTTTTAAAGCAATACAAGCTCCTACTTTAAAATGACTATAAGGAACATACGCATTTTCTCTTGCTTTCCAAGCTAAATCGATTAATTTATTTTGATCCATATTATTTCCTTTCAATATTTAAAGCATTCAATATTTCTTTTTGTCTTGAAAACATCACTTTTTCATCTTCTTCATTCATATGATCAAATCCAAGTAAATGTAATAAACCATGTGTAAATAAAAAACACATTTCTCGATAAAATGAATGACCATATTCTTCTGCTTGCATTTTAGCATGATCAATTGAAATAAAAATATCTCCTATTTCTCTTGGCATACCTTCAATATAATATTGTTCACTATCTTCTAAAGCAAAACTAATAACATCTGTACTACGATCAATTTTACGATATTCCTTATTGATTTCATGAATACGCTGATCATCTACAAAAATAACTGATAATTCTAAATCATCATGAATATCTAATTGTTTACATGCTTCTTTAATAATTTCTAAATAAATACTTTCATAATCTTCTTTAAAATCTTCTACTTCATTATTAAGTGCTAAATCTATTTCCATAATCTTCCTCACCCACTATTTTTCCTGAATCAATTATAACACAGTCAAACTGGCAGTTCATCATATTTATTTGATGAGAAACAATAATCACGATGATCTTTTGAAAATTTAGATAATTGATCAATAATTGTAATCTTTCTTGATCTATATTACTAAATGCTTCATCTAAAATCAAAACATCAGGTTCACTTAATAGTGCACGAATAATCATCACGAGTTGTCCTTGTCCCGATGATAAAAAGCCACCCTGTTCATCCAGTTTCAAATCTAAACCATTTACTAAATCATCCAACATAAAATAATGCAATAATTCTATCATTTTATCCTCTAAAAACAAACGATCAAAAATCATATTCGTTCTTAATGATTCTTTATAAAAAACGGGAGTTTTATTTAAATATTTAATATGACTATAATAACTATTTAAATCAAGTTCTTGTAGATTGATTCCATTAATAACAATTTCTCCTTTTGTTGGTTGTAATTGATTCATGATAAGTTTCAAAAGTGTTGATTTACCACTTCCTGTTTTACCTTGAATAAATAATGAACGTTCTATTTTTAATTGAAAATGATCAAAAAGAGGTCGGGTATAACCATAACTAAAACTTACATGTTTTAATTCAATGCTTTTTATCTTTTTGATTTTCTTTTTCCTCTCTCTTTTTTCAGGTAACATTTCTTTATATCTTTCAAAAATAATTTGTAATTCATCATGCATCGCAATAAAGACTGATATTTTCATTAAAGGATTGATCATATAAGAAAGTAATAAATAAACAAGCATCACCGTTCCAAGGGTCATTTGTTGCTTTTTATAAATGATGATTGCCAATAATAAGACAGCCATAATCATGATTTGAATCAAGGCTTCTAATTGAACTTGATGAATATTGGTCATTTCATCATGATGATAGACATTCATAAAGTAAGTATCATAGAGATATCCTAGTTTATTTTTCATCATTTTTTTAACTTTAAACTGAATTGTTTGAAAATAGTTTTCTTGAAATTCTAATAGGCCATCATTTAAATGTTCTTTTTGTTCTAATATTTTTTTATTTTCAATATGTAGTTTTTTACTATAAAAATAAAATACTAAAAAAATAATAACCATCATCAATAAAACAATCAAAAACAAAAAGAATTGAATCGATAAAATAAAAATCAAAATGAAAAGCATTAAAATACTATCAATAAAGATCACATGATAAAATTCTATAAAATATTGACTTAATTCAAATAAATTTTGTGATCTTGATAACAATGTTCCTTTTTCTAAACCATCCATGTAATCATAATCTTGATAAATAAGATTTTGCATGGTTTTTAAAGCATATTCTTGATTAAGTTCTCTGCTTAATTCTAAAATTTGTTGTCTTCTTAAATAATCTAATAAAAGTTTAAAGGCATAGAGCACTGTAAAGCCAAGAGAAATGAAAACAATTTGATAGATTGGATACTTTGAAAAAGAATCAATCATCAATTGATAATAATAAGAAAAAATCATTGTAAGAATTGAAATAATAATGGTTTTAATCATCATCTTAATGATTGTTTGATAATGCTGTTTAAAATGATCTTTTAAAAAATTTTGAAAAGTATAATTCGTTCTTTTAGTAATTGGCATTCCTACATGATCAATCATGATAATAATTCCTGTAAACTGTTTTGAAAAACTTTCATAAGACATTTTTATGAGTCCTTTAGCTGGATCTCCTACTAAAAAATATCCATCTTTAACTTTATAGAGGATGACATAATGATAGAGATCATCTTGTTTTAAATGCACGATTGCTGGACAATTGACTTCTTCAAATAAATGTTTAAACTCACATTGATAAGCTTTTGCTTCTAGATGATATTCTTTTAAAACTTGTATCAATCCATAAACCGTAATGCCTTCTTTTGTAAGACGACAACGCTTTTTAATATTTTTAATTTCATCATCTCTTTTATAAAAGCTTAAGAGCATTTTAATACAGTATGCCCCACAACTGTTTTCATTATCTTGTAAAAAAATAGGATATTTCAACATATATTTATCACCTCATCATTATATATGTCAAAAACATCCTATTTTTCTTTTAATTTTTTCAATTTTTTAAATATTTTTTTCAATTGCTTGATCTAAAATAGCAATTACTTGATCAACATCTTTTTCAGTTGTAATAAATGGTGGTAACATTCTTATAACATTCGCTCCTGCCATAACAACAATAAGTCCATTATCTAAACAAGTTTGAACAATATCTTTAACTGGTCGATCAAATTCTAAACCAATCATCAATCCTAAACCACGTCTTTCTTTAATACAAGAATATTTATCTTTTAAATCATCTAATTTTTCAATTAAATATTCACTGATATCTTGAACATGATCAAGCATTTTTGTTTCTTCTAAGATTTTAAAGACCGTTCTACATGCTTGACCAGCCATTGGATTTCCACCATAAGTAGAACCATGATCTCCAGGTTCCATCGCAGCAGCAAATTTTTTATTTGCGACAAAAGCTCCCATTGGAAAACCTGCCCCAATTCCTTTAGCTAAACATAAAATATCAGGTAAGATATCGTATTGGAAATAAGTCATGATTGTTCCTGTACGACCCATACCACATTGAACTTCATCTAAAATTAAAGCAATATCTTTTTCATCACAAAGAATTCTTAAACCTGTTAAGAATTCTTTTGAACAAACATAGACGCCACCTTCACCTTGAACAGGTTCAACGATGATAGCTGCTGTTTTTTCATTTACTAATGCTTTAACACTTTCTAAATCATTGATATTTGCATATTTTACACCTTCAATTAAAGGTCCAAATGCTTCTTGATAATGTGCATTTCCTGTAAGTTTAACAGATCCTGTTGTTCTTCCATGGAAAGAATGATTTAAAGAAATAATTTCACTATCCGCTTTTCCATGTTTTTGATAATAATATTTACGTGCAAGTTTCAAAGCACCTTCTGTTGATTCAGCTCCTGAATTTGTAAAGAATACTTTATCTAATTTTGTAGCTTTTTTAACACATTCAGCTGCTTCAATTGTTTCAACAGTATTAAAGTAGTTAGAAATATGCATTAATCTATGTAATTGTTTTTCCATGGCTTCTACATAAGCCGGATAATTATAACCAAAAGAATTAACACCAATTCCTGAAAAGAAATCAATATATTCTTTTTGATTTACATCATATAAATGAATGCCATCTCCATGATCAAATGTGACATTATATCTTCCATAGGCATGCATTAAAGCATCCAATGATCTATCATAATAATTCATTTTTAGTCCCCCAATTGTACATTTCTTGCAAGTTTTTCATAAAGTTCAACAGCTTGTACTAAAACTTCTTCATGAAAATTGAAAGTTGGTGTATGTAGACCTGAAGTATATTCTTTACATCTTGTCCCCACATAAAAGAAAACACCAGGAATCACTTTTTGATAATGAGCAAAGTCTTCTGCTAACATCACAGGTTCTTCAAGTTCTTCGAAGTTTGCACCAACATTCTTTTTAAGTTCTTCATATAAATGTGCATCATTTAAAACAGGTGGGTTAAAAGGTTGACAGGCAAAATCAATTTGACAATGATATGCTTGTTCCATTCCTTGATTAAACCCTTTCATTGCTTCTACAATACGTGAAAAAACTTCTTCACTATACGTTCTAAGAGTTCCATGGAAACTTGTTTGATTAGCCACAATATTTCTGACCGTTCCCCCGTGTATTTCACCTATATTTAAAACACAAGGTTGCATAGGCGAAATCATTCGTGAAATGATACTTTGATAATTACTAATCAAAAAACTCGCAATCACAATTGAATCAATTCCTTCATGATACTTACCTGCATGTGCACTTTTACCATGAACCGTTACATCCAATTCACCACTTTCAGCCATTAAAGGACCTTTACGACAAGCAATTTTTCCTTCATCAACATCTGGGAACATATGTAAACCATAAATTCCTTTAACATGATATTTTTCAAAAATACCTGTATTAATAATTGATGGTGCCCCATTGACCACTTCTTCTCCTGGTTGAAAAATAAGCAAAACATTATGTGGTAGATCTTGAACATCTTTTAGCTTATAAGCAAGTCCAAGAAGTGCTGTCATATGTCCATCATGACCACAGGCATGCATTTTTCCTTGATGTGTACTTTTAAATGATACACCTGTTTGTTCTTCAATTTCTAAAGCATCAATATCACTTCTAAAAGCAAGTGTTTTTTCTTTATGAAAATCAAGATAAACAGCGATTCCCGTCTCTGTTATTTTTAAAGGTTGATACCCCATTTTTTCTAATTCTTCATAAAGATACTTTGATGTTTTATATTCTTGAAAACCGATTTCAGGAATGGCGTGTAAATGACGACGCCATGTCCTTATTTGATCTAATAATTGTTCCATAATCGTATCCTAGATTTTACGTAAATCATCCATTAATTGTGTTTTACCTTCAGTTTTTTCATCTTTTTGTTCTTTGATGATTCTTGCTGGATTTCCAACAACAACCGCACCAGCAGGTACATCTTGAGTAACAATACTTCCTGCCCCTACAACTGCACCTTTACCAATATGAACACCTTCGATAACAACCGCATTTGCACCAATTAAAACATCATCTTCTAGAATAACAGGTGAAGCACTAGGTGGTTCAATAACACCAGCTAACACTGCTCCAGCTCCAACGTGACAATGTTTTCCAACTTCAGCACGTCCTCCTAAAACAGCACCCATATCGATCATTGATCCTTCACCAATTTTAGCACCGATATTGATAACAGCACCCATCATGATAACGGCATTATCTCCAATAGAAACATTTTCACGAATGAAGCATCCTGGTTCAATACGTGCATTGATATTTCTCATATCTAACATTGGAATCGCACTGTTACGACGATCTTGTTCAATAAATGAATCTTTGATTAAATCTTTATTTTCTTCAACATAAGCATTGATGGCATCTAAATCTCCAATAGCAATTTTAAAATGACTATCTCCAAATAAATGGAATGCATCTGTATCAGGTAAATTTTCACCTTTTAAATACATTTTAATTGGTGTTTGTTTCTTTGCATCACCAATATACTTAATAATTTCTTCTGCTGTTTGTAACATAAATTTCCTCCTTATATTTTTATTTTTCCTTCAAACACAGTTGTTGCTGGACCTGTCATAAAAATATGTCCCTCTTGAAGTTCAATATCTAACTTTCCTCCAAGAAGCTCAACTGTTGCTTTTTCTTTACAATAACCATTCAAATAACTTGCATACATAACGGCACAGGCACCTGTTCCACAAGCCATTGTTTCACCGCTGCCTCTTTCCCATACACGCATTTTTAAATAATGATCATTGATTACTTCAACAAATTCAGTATTGACTGATTCTGGAAATATTTGATGATGTTCAAATTGTTTTCCTATTGTTTCAATATCAAAATCTAATGAATCAACATACGTAATGACATGGGGATTCCCCATAGAAACAGCTGTTAAAGCATATTCTTGATCTCCAATCATCACTTTTTCATTAATCATTTTTTCTTGATCAAAAATAACAGGAATGTCTTTACAATTTAAAATTGGTTCTTGCATATCTACTTTTGCGCCAACAACTTCATCCCCATCAAAAATAAGTTCTACAATACGTAAACCTGCCTTTGTTTCAATATTTAAAACCTTTTTATCTGTTAAATGATGGTCATAACAAAATTTAGCAAAACAACGAATTCCATTTCCACACATCATTCCTTCACTACCATCTAGATTGAACATACGCATTTTAAAATCATATTGATCAGACTTTAAAATAACGATCATCCCATCTCCACCAATACCAAAATGGCGATTAGAAATACGACTAATAAATTCAGCATCCATCGGTACTTCTTGATGGATTCCATCAACATAAATATAGTCATTTCCAATACCTTCCATTTTTGTAAAATGTAATTCCACTTTATCACCTCACATTGTTTAAAACAATTTTACCAAAATGATAATTTTTTTCAATCTTCTTTATCATTTAATTTTATGACATCACATAAAAACACATGATTGAACCATTGTTCTATTATAGTTTTCATCTATATTATAACCATGAAAGATTAATCATCTTTCGTTAAATAATAAATTCATATTCCCTTCCCAATTATTATTTAAACAAAAAAGTCTTTAAAAAAGGCTTTTTTTGTTTAATAAGAAATATTCAGTTCACAATTGTTTATTATGATAATAGCAAGAAAGATAAATAATATTTAAACATCTTTCTTAGAAAAAATTTTTTTCAAATTTCCTTCCCTTATAAAACATTATATATCGTAAACGAATAAAGGATCCTTCTTGGATCCTTTATTTTGTTTCTAATTCTTCTTTATATTCTAAATATTCATCGTATGTTGATAAACGATCAATCATACCATCTTTATTAAATTCAATAATTCTATTAGCAATTGTTTGTACAAATTGATGATCATGACATGTAAATAAAATATTTTCTTTAAATTGAATAAGACCTTGGTTTAAAGCTTGAATTGATTCAAGATCCAAATGGTTTGTTGGTTCATCAAAAACAAGAACATTAGCATCTTCCATCATCATTTTAGCAAGCATACATCTTACCTTTTCTCCTCCAGATAAAACATTGGCTTTCTTTAAAGCTTCTTCTCCAGAGAATAACACTCTTCCTAACCATCCTCTTAAATCTTGTTCATATACTGTTCCATCTGTAAATTGTCTTAACCAATCAACAAGTGATAATTCACAGTCATTAAAATATTTTGAGTTATCTTTAGGAAAATAAGATTGGCTTGTTGTCACACCCCATTTAAATTCTCCTTCATAATCTTCATCTTCACCCATAATAATTTTAAAGAAAGCTTCAGTTGCTTTATCATCTCCTACAAAAGCAACTTTTTCATTTGGTTGAATAGAGAATGAAACATTATTAATAAGCTTTTCTCCATCTACAACTTTTGTAAGACCTTCAACATTTAAAACAATATTTCCAACTTCTCTTCCTGGTTTAAAACCAATAAATGGATATCTTCTAAGAGATGGTTTAATATCGACCATTTCTAAGTTATCTAATAATTTCTTTCTAGAAGTTGCTTGTTTAGCTTTTGAAGCATTGGCACTGAATCTTGCAATAAATTCTTCCAATTCTTTTTTCTTTGCTTCAGCTTTTTTATTTTGATCTTTCGCTTGTTGAATTTGCATTTGACTATATTCATACCAGAAATCATAGTTTCCAACGTATAATTGAATACGGCTATAGTCAATATCAGCAATATGTGTACAAACTTTATTTAAAAAATGGCGGTCATGAGAAACAACAATAACAGTATTTTTGAAATTTAACAAGAAGTTTTCTAACCAATTAATACTTTTTAAATCCAAGTGGTTTGTTGGTTCGTCTAATAATAAAATATCTGGGTCACCAAATAAGGCTTGCGCTAATAAAACTTTTACTTTTTGATTTCCATCTAAATCTTTCATATACATATCATGAAACTCAGAAGTAATTC
>OLQN01003147.1_pt1 | contig 10314 bp, 10 predicted proteins | sample 1673181 | NCBI WGS metagenome assembly OLQN01 (sample SAMEA3136763, study PRJEB25190) | human gut metagenome | biome: human gut; feature: human-associated habitat; material: faeces | place: Austria | collected 2013
GGTACATTGCACAACTGACAAAAAAAGTTCAGGAACTTCTTTCTGTGACACCCCGTGAGAACAATCAGGAGAAATTTCTCCAGACCGTTCTCCGCGACTACCAGTATTATGCATTGGAAGAAATCTGATATCTCCCAAGCAATACGTAATTACACCACAACAAAGCTCTCCGATTTAAAGTTACTGTAGAATCTTCCGGAAGTTGCCGTAAACTTCAGTACACAATAGTCTGGATCAGTAACACCTTCTTTATAATACATGGTATCCCCGTCCTCCCATATCATTTCTTTACTGGCACTGTCCGTCAACACCTCTACCGTGCCACGCAGCATTGCTCCTCTATAAAACCTCGAATCACAGAAATACATACAGGCACGATTGTTTTCCCGGAATTGTGCAACACGCATCGATGAAGTATTTGTCGACAGATAAATCGTCTTTATCCCTTCCCGCTTCCGGGGTTGCAACATAGCTTTTACATTTGGGAAGCCTTCTTCATCCACCGAACCCAAGAAAGCAATTTTCAATTTATCAATCATATTCCCGATTGTTTTTTCCGCATCTCTCATTCTATTATTATTTTAATGGTTATTGAATGAGGCAAAGATAAGGACACAACAGAAAACCGACATAACAAAAACAAAGGGAGAAATAGTACTTTTCACGGTTTATGCATACTCCGGTAAACCAAAGGGGTCTCACCCGTACATTGGCGAAAGCATCGCACAAAATAAGAAACAGTAGAAAAATGAAGTTCAAATGCAATTATATTGTTTCGCACTCATTCCCATAGCTGAATTTACAATCTCATTCAGGTAATTGGGAGTGATACAAAGTTTGTCTGCATAATGCCGGACAGAATGGTGTTCTCTCATATCTGCCCCGACTAATTCAATAAATTTACTGATATGTGTACCACCCGCTTCTTTGTTCCCCTCTTCCATCGAAATCAGATTCTGATAGGCTCGGTTCAGTAACATCAGCGCCTCGTAAAGATATGCCCTCAACACATGTACATCGTCCTGTCTGTATTGGTCTATTTCTACCTTAATATCATGCAAAAGCTGAAGCATACGCTTATAAAGTTCATCGGGCAAGTGCAATCCGGATGCAGTTTTTTCCATCTTGAAGAATGGAAGTATCCCAATTCCGCACCTCACCCGGTTTGGAAAAGAAAACATCACCGGGAACAGCCTGATATGTCCGGTTATCAATAGAAAAACTCCCTTCCCCTTCTGTTACAAAAGTAATGTCATAATAAGTCAACGTGTGTACGGCGCTTTCAGCCAGGAACCTCTTTACATATTTCAGTTCTACCACATCTATCAGAAGTTCACTTCCATACTTATTCTTATAGAATGTATATCGGGGAATTGAGTTTTTCATCTTATCAGTACTAAATTTATTTATTTACAAACTTAAATTCATGCTCATTATATCTGTTGCCAACATTGGGATACTTTTGCAACAGCTTTTCTATATCCGCCATATCCTGAACTGACAAATCCACATCAACCGCCCGAACGTTCTCTTCCAAATATTTCATCCGCTTAGTACCCGGTATCGGAATGATATTCTCACTTTGTGCCAGTATCCAGCTTAATGCAAGTTGGGCAGAAGTGACACCTTTCTCCGCAGCCATACCGGCCAAATCAGTAGCCAGACATTGGTTATTTACCCAATGCTCACCAGTGTATCTCGGCAAATGCCTACGAAAGTCATTTTCACCCAATGTCTCTACACGGATTGCATTGGCAACCAGCCCCCTACCCAATGGTGAGAAAGGAACTAACGTAACTCCCAGTTCCTTGGTCAGTGGCAGAATTTCTTTCTCCACATCGCGGGTCAGCAGAGAATATTCACTCTCTACAGCGGCAATAGGATACACAGCGCAAGCTCTTCGCAAGGATTCGGGCGAACACTCACTTAAACCTAAATATCGGACTTTACCTTCGCGCACCAGTTCAGCCATTGCTTCCACAGTCTCTTCAACCGAAACAGCAGGATCTATCCGATGAGCATAATACAAATCAATGGTTTCTATTTTCAATCGCCTCAGGCTGTTTTCTACCGCTTGTTTAATATACCGGGGAGAACCGTCCACATAACTTTCACCACCACCAAATACACTGCCTTGATTATTACGTAAACGAAAGCCGAACTTTGTAGCAATAAAAATCCGGTCTCTTTTTTCACTTACCATCTTCGAAAGCAGTTCCTCATTGGCTCCATTCCCATACACATCAGCCGTATCCCAAAAGTTTATGCCCAATTCCAAGGCACGGTGCAACGTTGCGATACTCTCTTTTTCGTCCGCCACTCCATACGCAGCACTCATTCCCATACAACCCAGTCCGATAGCGGAAAGTTGCACATCTGTTTTACCTAATTTTCTGTACTTCATAATTTTAATATTTCATTTCGGTGCAAAGTTAGGTGTTAGCGGACGGACGGATGAGTACTATTCAAATCATCCTTTGTACAAATCAAATAGTTACCTTCCCCCTGACTTCAGTCGGCGACTTACCTGTATGTTTACGAAAGAACTTACTAAAGTAAGAAACAGACTCAAAGCCCAGTCCAAATGCCATTTCTGAAATAGAAAGATTGCTATGTTGCAGATATTGAACAGCTTCTTTTACGATTCTTTCTGCAATAAGTACTGAGGTCGTTTTTCCTGTCGTTTCTTTAATAACCTTATTCAGATGGTTCACATGCACAGACAACCGATTGGCATAATCAGTCGGCGTACGCAGAACTAATGCAGCACGGGGATAATCTATCGGAAATTGCCTTTCCAGTAACTCCATAAACAACTCTGCAATACGCTGTGAAGCATTCGGATGCGATTCATACTGATTAGCATCCTGCATCCTCATGGCCGTATGTATCAGTAAATGAAGATAACAACGCAACACATCAAGTGTACCTGTGTAACCGGATTGTATCTCTTCCTGCATCTGAGCATATATATTTTGTACTTTCATCAGTTGAGATTCATCCAGGAAGAAGACTTTGTCACCCGTCAGTTTAAATAAAGGTGTATTCGCCAAAGAGCCGTTCTTCTCTTCGGATTGCACAAACTGCTCATTAAAAATGCAAAACATACCCCTCTGCTCTTCACTGACAGACTCCCAAGCATAAGGCACAAGAGGATTGGAAAACAGCAGCGCCGGACGATCTACCAGAATCCATTTATCAGCATAATATAATTTCCCAATACCCATGATTAAAGTTACTTTATAGAAATCCCGATAGCTGAATTGCACAGTACCGAAATTGCACCGGCGGGAGAAGATATTGAAATATTCTTTCCCTTTAGAATAAGTTGCATCCAGTTTCGGATCGCAACGTTGTATTCTCTTGTAGAATTGAGGAATTGTTTCAGCCATTGTATCTTGCATCTATATTAGAGGACAAAGTTAAAGATTCTACTTTAATTCTATCAAAACAAACTAATTTACTCCACCATGCCACAACAAATCCTTCCGTATCTACCTAGTAAATGCTATTTAAGAAATCCCCAAAAACCTCTAAAAACATACTAAATGTCAACACAGATTTTCTACTATAACATTTAATAGACTTGTTTCTTTTGAAAATTTCGATAATGCTGCAAAAATTGAAATTCTTGATTTATCAGCATTATATACTAATATTACGCCATATATTGTAAATCTGACAAGAATTAAAAAGGTCATATATGGTAATAGTAAATACGCATCAAGTGTTAGCGCAAATTCCTCTAAAGGAAATACATCCATTGAATATGTTGATGCTGGTGATTATTATACCTCTATTGATTATGGTGCATTTTGGAAGTGTACATCTCTTAAAATAGTTATACTAAATAAGAATATCACAGTTATTGATCAAAGGGCATTTCAAGACTGTACTTCAATGGAAAGTTGCTATATAAAGGCTACGATACCACCAGCACTTGGTACATGGGCATTTGATAATAACCCATGCAAAATTTACGTTCCTCACGAAAGCGTTGCTACTTACAAAGCTGCAACAAACTGGAATCTGTATGCATCTCAGATATATGGATACGATTTCTAATAATCTTTTTCATACATCGATAAAGGCTGTATTAAACTGGCGCTTTCGCTCCATCCTGTTGCTGATTTATATATTAACACGCTTGCATCAGGTACATATATGGCAATAGGTTTTCCTGCATTCGTATAACCCCAACTACCGCTAAAAGTTGGAGGGACAATTGCACGACAGATAACTACTAATTCCTTTCCACCATTATTGGCGGGACGAGTTCCTATTGAGGTTATTGTACTTGGGAAATCTATTAATATACAACTCTTATTGCCATCTATTATATTATCATCACATACTTCACATCCTTCATTTATAATCAGCTCTTCAATGGCCGTACCTCTAAAAGCACCTTGTTTTATCCATATAATACTTGATGGTAGAGTTATTTTTTTTAAATTTGAACACCAACCGAAAGCGTCCCCATTTATATATGTTAATCCTGTAAAGTATCTAAATTCGTCAAAAGTTTCAATGACATTATTCCCTTTGCCATAACCATTTACAAACATACTATATGCATTGTCATTACGATCTGAAAGAGTTTCTATAGCAGCTAATTCTTCTTCTGTTAGCATTCCATCATTATCATAATCAACCTTCCGCACAGTAGTGTATCCAGCAGTATTGCTTGTATTTCCTGTAGTTGCTTTAAGTAACACATGAAACACTTCTGTATCTATAAATCTTATTGCTGGACCACCTATCATCACCAAATCCAGTTTGTTGAATATATTCCTCAACGAATTCACAGAGTCCTGATAGTACTTTGAGTATACTGTAATCTTACCATCAAGAACCGGAATTGGCTCCTCTCCTGCCAGTCCCTCAGCAGACAAACCTTCATAGGTTCCGTCTGCCAGATTTGCAAGCATATCAAGAGCATCAGCAGTATAATATTCTTCTTCGAAACCGACCGCACGAATGTGCTTCAACAGATGATTAGTACCTTGTGACTGCTGCGCCTCAATGATATCTGAGAGCAGCTTCACAGGCTTCAGTAAAGGACAATTCTCAATCAAAAAGTCGGTAATATTAACGGCACATTGACCAATTCTCAAACCTTCTGTCGTCAACATGGGAAAGTTCCGGAAAGTGATATACTTATTGTTGGCTGGATACTCGATGATTTCAAGACCGCCACCATTCGGTAATTTTATCTGGCTCAGATTAGTTCCATCTGCATAAACCTCTCGAATGTTGATTATTGTGCTTAAATCCAGAGTCCCCTGTAAAGTGGTAATATTGGATAAAAGTATCTTCTGCATACTACTACAATCAGCAAGCGTAAGTCCTGTTATAGAGATTATTACGTTATCTGTCTTACTTCCAAGTATGAGTTCTGACAGTCGTCTACCGCGTACCACCATGGTACCGGAAACATTCTTTTTATGCCAGTCTCCAATACTTAATAACCAGCTCGCTGCCTGAATCGCATTCTGTTGGTCGGCACTACCGCCAAGGTCAATAGTAATGCGACATGTTTCACCAGCCTTGGTGCGTTTCCCCGACACTATGGACGTACCGTTAGCGATTGCAGGATACATATCGAAAGCCGGAGTGATGTCATAGTCTATCAAATCACCGGCAGCACGTACGATGATGGTATCGGTTCCATTGGCAGAGAATAAGCCATAATTATACTTACTCATAATATACATGATACGCTTCTTCATCCATGCAGTTTCCGCCGAATAAAAATCACCATGAGATTGCGTGATAGGATCAGTATCATTGCTGTAGGAATCATTATCATAAGCTATCTTGGCAAGTTCATAACGCTTGGCATCAGAATTTACTAACGTAGCCGGGAAGTACTCTTTAATTCCTAAATAATATTTCTTGTAGAAAGCATAGGCCTTGTCATAAGGAGTACCAGAAGACTGGCCACATAAACTTTCCATAGCAGCGAACATCTTACGCATTCCCGCAGTAATCTCAGCACTGAAAGCCTGTTCTAACAGATTCCAAAAGACAGACGTCTCACCATTCCAAATAGGCTGACCGTTGTCGTAATAATCATGCATCTCACACCAATAGGGTTTGCGGTCCTGTCCCTGGTTGTCGATTGGAAAAATGGTATCGGCATCATCCAGTCTCCACCTCCATTTGCTCCCGGCTGTACAGAAACTATATGGATAAGTATTCTTCGCCCGCTGATCGGTCCCGGCCGTGAACTCAACGAAATTATGATGAAATACAGCATCGTTGATGTCGAAGTAGTTCGGTACAGTCGCCCGGAATAGCTGTCCGCGGGCAGCGATAAACAGCTCATTCAGTTGGTCGGATGTAAATACGGACAGCTCGGATGCAAGATATGCAGCCAACTGCGTTCTCAAGTTGATCTGGCCATTACCAATATCGGAAGGAATGAACTTTCCTTCCGCCGCCTCGTAATAATAGAGATTATAAAGGTTGGCATCACCGGCCTTGGCAACCCAGTACTCATAGCCCGTACTGCGATATTCAGTTATGGCATTGTTCAATTCGGCAAGTGTTCCATTGAACGGTCTGATACGATTATTGCAAACATATACAGTGTTATAGGCATCTATCCATTTCTGAGCTGACAGAGGTTCCGTTTCATCGGCATTCAGTTCCCCCGCATCAAAATCCCAACAATTGGTATTGTTATACTGGAAAGCCTCTTCATCAGGATTATAGGTCCAATATGGCTTAGTAGCATTCCAGGGAACACGGAACAAAGCCCCCAGCGGAGCATTGTCCGACCCCTCCACAGACAATAGCGCCGGATAAGCTTCCGTATCATAACCAAAGCAAAGGTCATCCCCTTTGTCTGGGCCAAATGTAAATTCTCCCATACAAGTATATACCTCCCGCCCTTCCTCATTCACGGATTTGGAGAAACCGATAAACGGCTCCTGATAAACAGCTACACGTATCTCGCCATCTGCTACCATTGCCTCGTTTCTCAGCCCTATTTCTTTATATAAATCATTGAAGGCAGCCACACTTCCGGCCTTATGATCCTGCATGGAACTCGCCCAGTTCTTCTTGGCTGTCAGACGTCCGGACTTCGGCACCCCATCAAACATGAGTACCTTGTTCTTATCGGTAGTCCCGTTGACATACGTGGCGATGGAGTTTATCTTATTGCCTTCAGCGTCTTTCAGCCCTTTCATTTTGAATCGGATATTCCACTCCAGATATTTCTTTGATGAAGTTCCCTGACCTTCCACCAACAGATTGGTGAGCGTGAAATTCCTTTCCGGTTTATCCTTGAAGAAGACTTCCAGATTACCCGCCACTCCTGAAGGGTTATTCAAGTTTGGGAAAGGTTTGTCAACAACAAACACGTTGTACAGCATTCTCGTGGCATTGAAGTCAATATTCACTCCTTCACCATCCAACACCTGATTGACATTCTTTTCTGTTCGCTTTTCATCAATTGTCACGAGTTGGTTGATATAATTCTTCTGTACAGCTTCCGAAGTCAGAGCCGAATCGTACACACGTAACCCATAAAGATAGAGGTTTGCATAATCATTGCCCAACGTTATCTTTCCGGTGTTTTTGAAGTAGTCATTACTTTCGTAGGCATACTGGCGGTTCTTCTTTCCGTTGATATAGATGGCGACAATGTTAAACCCAGCATTGCCATAAGCATCCGGCATGACAACCACTGTTAGTCGGATACGCACACCGTTATCTATAGGAACATCCTGTGTGGTACTTTCATGTTCAGACTGGGAGAAGAAGGAAATATTCTCGCCGGACACCTTTAGGCCGACATTCCCTTCGGCAATAGTAATAATGTTCTTCGAAGCATCCGAAGCGTTCTCCACTTTAAAATCAATCTCAATACTCTTACCCCTGCGGGCAGCTTCAATAGTGAAAGGCTGATAATCTATCACCGCAGAACTGCGGGCAAATATTTTCAATGCCTTCACACCTTCATCATCCGTCACCCATCCGTCATTGCCCCAGTTCAAGTTATTCCAGATCACAGGGATAACAGACTTATCCGCCTCATTCACAATGCTGCGGCTGTTGGATTGTGAGTTACTCCGTGTCTTGGGATTGATGTAAAGTACTGCCCCTGCCGTGGCGGAATAAACGAATTGTTCACACCAAATGTAATCGGTTCAATCAGATTGTTATTGCCACTGGTGACAGACACAACAACATCAAAATTCGCATCGTCATCTGTATCCACTTCCATCGGATAAGTGAAAGTGTTCTTTGTATTCGTCGCAATAGTGGTATTCTCAGAACTATATATTTCCGTTCCGTTTTTAGTTATAGCAAACAATGCGTCAGTCTGTGCGGACGAACCGTCATAAATGGCATAATCGAAGACTGTATTATCCTGCCAGTTGGTAAGCAGACTAGCCAAATTGTTCACACACATCAGCTTCACGGATTCACCCGAAGAAAAACACATGATGTTCACAGATACCAGTTTTGTCTGGATCGTATTGTCGGAATTCGAAAGGTAGAAGCTGACATTATACACACCGGTGGCTCCAGGATGCAGAAGCGTATAGATATAAGGAGTATCCAGATATACGGCTGTACCAAGATTCTGGTTATAACCCTGAATGTAATTATCTCCAGTAACTGTCACATGCAACGTTTTGCTGATGTTGCCATTAATAATCATTGGAATGGATATGTCTCCCGCAAATGCCATCCACCAGGCGAAGTTCGGCGCACTGATGCCAAGCGAAGTCAATTGCACGATATAAGTAACAGGAGCGGTAGTCTTGTCGGTATTCTCACCCTCAACACTTACTTTGATATTATTGCTACCGCTGGTCAGCCATTCGGACACGTCCTGCTTAACTGAAACATTAGACGATATCTCCATCCGTTTTACAACCGTGAAGTCGGTGAACTTAGAGTTCTTTATCATAACCGTACAGAGTCCCAGCTCTCCGGTCGGTTTATATGGTTCACTGATGTCATCCCGATACTGTGAAACAAAGGTAAAGTCGAGCACACACTTCTCACCGTGTTGTGCAGTAAAGCCCAAAGAAGGCATATTATTCCGCACATACACGCTATACATGGTTCCGGCACCACCTGTCAGTTCCCGTACCATCTGCTCCAATGCCGCACCCATGGCACCATCATAAGCCGTGCCCGTAGTGTCACCGATAATTAACGATGCATCCGCAAGCTCATTAATCTTCCCTACTATTTCGTTCAGTTCTTCCGCTTTCAGAACATTACCCTTGATGAATATCTTATCTAATCTGTCCATAATACTATCCTAATATATCATTATCCAATATTCCCGAATCCAGTGTAAAATCAAGGTTCTCTACAATCTTCCCGCCCGGAGCGGACAAAGCATGCATAATCAGGTTTGTCTCAAGCATGGCGTTATCTGCCATATCCGATTCAATACAGCTAATAACAGCACAAGTGGCATGCCCCTGTTCATCCACCTTTCGCAAGCTCATCACAAACCTTATGTATCCCATGTCAACAGCCTCCCAACAGATTTATTACCTCACGTTTGATAGCTGCTATAAACGAAGATTGTTTCACCACTTCAATAATAGCCTTACAATAACGTTCCGGTACTTCCACTTCCCCATCAGAGTAGTAGATTGTACGAGCCAGATCCTCGAAGCCGATATCAAGTAAAATACTTCCGTTGTACATCATCATATTGCCTATTTCACGGGCAATATCAAATACTCTCTTCTCACCTTCAAAAGAGACTTGTACCTCAATTATTCTAAAATTCACTTTCATTATTTCCTTTATTTTCAATTAAACAGTTCCATTAAACCATCCATTCATCCAATATGTACCATCATATAAGAAAAAATTAATTTCCGCCCTATTGGTTATTCCAAGAACTGAAATAATACTACCCTTAAAACTTATAGCTATTCCATTTCCATCAACATCTACCTGCTTAGCAGTTCTCATCAAATATACGATCTTTCCAATTGGAGGATTTAGCGGAAGATATACTCTTATTTTATTTTGATTAGAGCAAGTGACCCAGCCTACTGATAGGTCAAGCGTAGTATCGGCAGATACGTTCGTTACCTTTATTGCCATTCCCTCAATATAAGTATGAGATCCTTTAAACTGTAGCGATTCAGTAGGGCGAGCTGTCATCTCAACATCTCCATAGCTTCGTATCGCTATCGATTCATCTCCGGCCTGGGCTGTAACATCTATTCCAATCGAATTATCACCAAAAGCGCTTATACCAAGCGCCGTAATACCATCTCCCCGGATAGCGCACATTGTTCTGGAAGATGTATTGATCCT
>OLQN01003167.1_pt1 | contig 10264 bp, 12 predicted proteins | sample 1673181 | NCBI WGS metagenome assembly OLQN01 (sample SAMEA3136763, study PRJEB25190) | human gut metagenome | biome: human gut; feature: human-associated habitat; material: faeces | place: Austria | collected 2013
TACAGTTCGCCGCTTCACCGTTGATCTTGGTGTTGGCAATATCCAGAATACCGGTGATTCCCAACAGGCGGCTTTCCACCTGACTGATACGAACCACAAGGGCTTCATTCTGGTCTGCCCAACTTTGGGCCAGTTCCAAGAAGTAACCGTTGATTGCTTCCGTGACATAGGCGGAAACATCATCCCAACTCCATTCCCGCTGATAGTACAGATCGAAGGAAAGGTTGATGGTATCTTCACCCACGCCTTCAACCCTCACCACATGGCCGATGGGGGCAATGCCCACGCCTTCACCGGCGTTCTGAAGGGGGTCAACTGCGGTCTGCACCTGATCCACAAGGGCTTCCGAAGGCTTCTTGAAGGAACTGTTGATGATCACCAGCTTCACGGTTCCGCCCACGGTCAGCTTGCTATTGGCTCCCGCCGCATACACGGCATTCAACCACGCCTTGATTTCCTCGGACACACCGGAAAGGCCGCTGATCCAAGTGTCGGTTCCCGTGGGCGGGATCAGCTTGGCCGGGTTCAAATCGCTGTTCCAAACCCGATATACCTTCACACCGCCCACGCCGGGAATGGCGTTCACCTTTTCCAGATAATCCGCACGGTTGCCGCCGAAGGCTTGGGCGTTCAGGCTATCCATGTAACGCTGTCTGAAAACCTCGGTATCTTCTTCATCCTCACCGGGGATCACCACGGCGGAAATGGAACAGGTTTCAAGCCCGTCCACATACTCAATGGGAATCACCGTTCCGGTGTAGTCATTACCGGCTTCACCAGCGGTTTCACAGGTGATTTCATACTTACCACTTCCACGGTCAGCCGAAACATAATAGTTCAGTTCTCCAATGGAAAAGCGGGTATTCATGGGAAGGTGCAAGGTGGTTGGTGTAATGCTCAACTGCAACACGGCGGGGCTTGCCGGTTGCGGTTTCAGCCCCCTTTCTGCCGCCCTCAAAATGAGATAAGGGCGGGTTGCGGTGTCTGCAAAGGTTTCATTCAGCACCGTATCAAGGGCAATATAAAGGTTCTGCAATTCCACGGCGGCGGGGGCATCACCGCACCAAACCAACGAACCTTCACGGGTGTCCAAATTGCCATTGATAGAAAGCGCCTTCTGAAGCATCCGGGAAAGGATTGCTTCATAGGTCTGTGCTTCATACATCAGATTTCAACCCCCAATTCTGCATTGATTTCGCCAAAAATGCTGACCACCGTGAAGGTAGCCAGCACTTTCTTTTTGTTCACCGTAAATTCAAAGTTCTGAACCGCCGTGATCCTATCATCCTGAAGCAAGGCTTCACGAACCCGGCGTTCAATTTCGGGAATACAATATTCCACATCTTTCCCGATCAGATTATGAAGTTCAACCCCATAATCCCAAGAATGGATCAACCATTCATAGCGTTCTGTGTTCAGGATCAGAAAAACCGCCTGTTCCACAGCTTGGATTTCATCAATGGTGCCGATGATGGTCAGGTTGTTGTGGTTCATCCTGAAAGTACGGCTTGGAAGGGTTTCAATGGTGAAATCCTGTTTAATATCATCCTGAACTTGCGGAATCATCATCAAGCCCCCTTTACTCGGTCAATAACCACGAATTTCTTTCCTTGCTGAACCCGGATCAGAAGCACCTTTTCACCGGCCTTCAAAGCGTTGTGAACCTTGAAGGTTTTCTTGCCAACATAGGCGTGTTTGTGGGCTTCATAAGCCGCCGCACCAGAACCGCCGCCCTTGTCCTCGGTGCTGTGGTTCACCGTCATATCAACTTCAAAATCAGTCACATTCCGGGTCAGGATCAGCATTTTGGAAGTGTAGATGGATTTCTGATCCACCTGAATTTTCAAGGGTGAAGCGGAAAGGACTGTTCCAAACAGGATGTTCACCGGCTTGCTGGATTCTTGTGCTTCCATAGCCGCTTGTTTAATCACATCAACAGGATTAGGCAATAAATTCACCTCCGATCAGGTCAAGCGCCATCATATGTTCATTGCCCTTGAAGGTATGGGTGACTTTGTTCACCACCATGTAATTGTTGGTGACAATATCGCCAAGGTTCAGGGCCACCACCACGGCACTTCCAGCACGAACCCGCACATCACCGAAAGCGTTCTGAATGGTCAGCTTGCGGGTTTTCTGATCGTACAGCTTCAACAGGGCATCCGCCTTGGCGGAAGCGCCCGTTTTGGTCTGAACTTCTTCAAAATACTGAAGAACACCCCATTGGTTCATTTTCGCCCCGTCCTGTGCAATGAACAATTCCCGCTTACCGGTTTTTTCATCGTTATAGGCCAGCTTGATCTTGTTATAGGTCTGTTCATCAATACTGGATTCATAGCTGAAGTTTTCCCCGGTTTCTTCATCAATCAGAAGGTTCAGCTTCATGGTATTGATGTTCTTCAGGGTCAGCTTCCCGGCATCGTCATATAGAACATAAAGCTGTTTGGTATTCATCAGGGTTTCATCAAGGGCGCTCTGGATCATATCAAACAGGGTTTGGTTTTCTTCCACGATGGTTTCAAGGGTATAACCGGTATCTTCCACCGTGCCAAGGTTCAACCGGAAATCTGTTGCAATGCGCTTCAGAAGGTCAGAAGCCTTCAGCCCTTCTTCCGTGATGGTGTCCTTATTCTTCAAATAACGCAACTGATCATAGGCCACAACATCAATGGTGCCGCCCTTGTCACGCTTTTTCTTGAACACAAACCCATAGAACATGGCGGTTCCGTTCACAGTCAGCTTCACCGGATCACCTTCAGCAAAGTTCAGCCTCGGCCCCTTGACAACGGTGAACTCCAACTTGCCGGGGGTTCCCTTGCGCTCCAAGGTCAGCCGTGCGCCTTCCTTGACAACGGGGAATTGGATGGTGCTGTTATGCTGGATGAACAATTCAACTGCCAAACGGAATCACCCCTTTCAGGAAGGCAAAGTAAGAACTTGACCGGGATAGATCAGGTTCGGGTTCTTGATTTTGCCCTTGTTCAGATTATAGATTTTCGTGTAATCGGCCCCGTTGCCCAACTGCTTCTTGGCAATGTTCCAAAGGCAATCACCAGATTTCACCGTATAGGTGGCGGCTTTCGGGGCCGTTGTGGTGGGCCGGGGTGCCGCCTTAACCGTTGCGGTGGCGGTTCCCCCGGAAGCCTTGGCCGGTTGCACGGTCACGGTTTTGGTGCCATAGGCTCTGTACTGTTTCAGGTTGATCTTCACCTTCACATCAAAGCCTTCACCGGCATCATCGGTGATTTCATAGGTTTCAAGGCCAACGGTCAAATTGGTGTAATGGAACATCCCGCCACCGGGCTTCTGCCGGTTCAGAATGAATTGGAACGGGGTCTTGCTCACCTTCAACCGTTCAAACAAGGACAGGTAATAGGCGGCGCTTTGCGCTCCACCGTTGCTGAAGGGATAGGACACTTGGGGAAGAACCAATTCAAAGGACACATCCGAAAGGCCAGCGGCCTTCAGAATGTTGATTTCTTCCCCGTTGATCAGGGTCATGGTTTTGTTCTGGTTATTGATCTTTACCGTCACCTTGGAAGGGGTGATGGGCATAAGCGTTCCCGCCATATACAGTTTATATGCCATTACTTATGCACTCCTTCCGCCGATACCGCCAGCCGTTCGGCAAAGTTCTCTGTCCATGCGTCCATAATCCCATCAATATCCATTTCAGAAGAAATGTGGTTTTCATTGTGCTGTTCAACCTTGATTTCAGCGGTAGTGAACCGGTTGATTGCTTCACGCTCCGCAATGTCACGAAGATAGGCCAAATCTTCTTCAGCAATATCCAAGGCATCAGCGGTGGCCGCTGTGTTGTTTGCAATATCGCCGGTGTTCCCGTAAATGCTATCAAGATCATTGCCAAGGTTGAAGGCATCCAAAGAATCAGCCCCCATAGAATCCAAGGCGGAAAAATCAAACATACCGGAAACCTTATCGGCCACGCCATCACCCCAAGCGGCACCGGAAGCAAAGGCATCAGCGGCCCAACCATCTTGGAAGGTGTCAAAGGTAGACATTCCTTCATTGAAGGCATCGGCAACGCTTTTATATTCCTCAACATTCCCATAGGCTTCAGCGGACTTGGCCGCATATTCGCTTGCTTTGCTGGTGATACCGGAATAATCAAACTCGACAAAGGGCAACTTGTTCAGGGCTTCACAGATACCGGCCACAACGGTAAGGGCTGTGGAAAGAAGGTTGTAAAACCAGCCCTGAACATTGGAAATGACATTATGGAAGGCGGTTCCGATATTGGAAGCACAAGCCCCCAAAGCGTTCCAGATACCCAAGGCAATATTCGCCACGGACAGGCCAAGGTTTTTGAAGAAGGCGATCACCACCATGATTCCGCCGCAAATCACACCGAAGCCGCTATTGGCAACACCGGTGAACTTTGCAACCGCCGCACAAGCCGCATAGATAGCCGCAATCACGGCGATAATCAGAAGGATGATCCATGTAATGGGGCAAGCCAAAAGCGCCGCATTTAGGCCCTGCTGGGCCGCTGTTGCGGTAAAGGTGGCAACGCTCCAAGCGGTGGTCATTGCTGTGTGAATTGCCTTAACTGCGGCCTGAACCGCCATAATGGTATTTCCAACCAACATGACACCGTTATAGATCAGCATAGCGGCCACAATGCCCATGATAATAGGCTGAATCCAACTCCAATTATCAACGATCACAGAAGCAATGGAAATCAGAATATCCAGCACCGAAGAAGCGATATTGGCAACCCCGGCAAGCCCATTGATCAGGGCTGTGGTGACTTGCTGGAACTTGGTGCTGTTAGCAATCTGGTTGATCTTGGTCAAGATCGGGGCAAACATGGAAAGGGCCTGATTCTTCATCCCGGCCCAAATCTGCGCCCAAGTCTTGGGCATGGAATCGAACTTTGCGTTGGTTTCGTCCGCCATAGCAAACATGGCGTTCTTCACCACTTCAGCCGTTACCTTGCCTTCCTGTGCAACCGTCTTGATGGAACCTTCCGCAATCCCCATATACTTTTCAATGGCTCTTGCGATACCCGGCGCACCGTCCAGAATAGAGTTCAGTTCTTCACCACGAAGCGCCCCCGCCGCCATTGCCTGTGTAAGCTGGATCATGGCGTTGCTCTGCTCTTGGGCCGTAGCACCGCCAATAACAAACTGCTTGTTCACCTGTTCCATGAAGGCAATGACCTGATCCATATTGCCACCGAAGGCGTTACCGGCGTTCAGGCCAAGTTTCGCAACGGCGGAAGCGGTGTCAAAATAAGCGGATCGGGAACGCTGGGCGGAAGCCATGATCTTCTGTTCCAAGGTTTCAACGGAACCGCCATCATCCACAAGCAAATTCAATCGGGCCTTGGTGCTTGCCAATTCATCCGAAATATTCAGCGCCTTATTGATCCCGGCAATACCACCAGCGGCAATGGCAACTTTCTTGATGATGGACAGAAGCCCGTTGGCGGAATTGCTACCCCCACGGATGGAATTGTTGAAATTCTGCTGTTCGTTGTTGGCGTTCCTGATATTTTCTTCAATGGCATCAAAGGCGGTTCCCGCTCTCGCCCATTCTTCACGGGCTTCCCGGATTGCCGCCGTGTCAACGGCTCTACCGGAAGCCTGTTGCATGGATTCAAAGGTGTTCAGCACAACCCCCATTGCCTTGTGCATACTCTGAAGGGGGCTGGTAACACCATCATAAAGGGCAATAGCGGTTCGGATAGTTCCCACAGGGATCACCACCTTTCTTGGAGAATGGCCGGGGCCTTAATGGTGTCGGCCCCGGCGCTGTTTGCGTTCAATTTCCTTCTGCTTCTTCTTTTCAGCTTCCACCCGAACATCAATGGCCGCAATGATGAAGGCCCGTTCACGGCGGGGCAAAGCATAAAAGGCGGAAGGTGTCAAATGAAGTTCGTGAAGGCAATAGTAAGCAATGTTCGCTTCACCATCACCTTCACAGATTAGTTTTTTGCTTCATCAACCTCATCCTGCATGGTGGTATCAAAACCACACACTTCCTGAATCTTGGTCAGGTATTCGGCATATTCGCCGGGGGTCAGCATGGTTTTCAGAAGGGCATCAGCGCCCATGACCTTGTAGCTGTCCTGAAGTTCCTTATCATTCAGATTGGGGAACACGGTACAAGCCACGGCCAGCTTGCCAAGGTAAAGATCATAGTCGGTTTCCTTCTGATACTGGTTCTTCTTGCCGGGAACCGGAACACGCTTGGCACAGGACTTCCGAAGGGCTTCATCCTCGGTGCCGGTGATGGTCTTGATCTCCCAAGGAATGGGGTTGCCATCCTCACCCAAGAAGCGTTTGGAAGCAACAAACTTGATGTTCTCAACGGGAACGGCGTTTTCAGCCAAAAAAGCGGACAGGCTCATTGTTTTTTTCCTCCTATATTTTGATACGAAAAAAGGCCCCGGCCCCTACCGAAGTAAGGCCGGGGCGCTCTGCTTACTGCATACCGGCCAAAAGGCTGAAGGTTTCGGGCATCTCGAAATCTTCAAAGGTGAAGTCCATATCTTCATCCAAGTATTCCGCATCAGCATCAAACTTGGCAAGCAAGCCGCCATCCATATTGCAATCCTTCAGGATCACGGTCTGACGGCCCACGGAAGAAGTGGGATCTTCATTTGTCACCTGAATGTCAAAATAGACATCCTCGCCGGTGTCCTTATAACGCTTCATCAGCTCACGGAAGATGGAAGTGTTATAGTGGAAGGTGGCGGAACCCGTACCCTTCCAGCCGGTGGCCTTATTGCCCTTGCCGGTCTTGCCCAAAATAGGAACTTCCGTTTTGTTCTTCTCAAAGTTGGCTTCAAGGTTGATAGCCTGCATGAAGTTGTAACGGTTATCCCCGATGGTCACGAAACATTCAGCCAAGGAAGCGGAAACAGCATCCTTGGCGTTCATGATGGTTCTATCTGCCATGATGGTTGTACCTCCTTACTGAACATAGACGGTCATATAAAGCTGTTCCATAGCGTTCACGGGGGTCACATAATCAGTAACCACCACGGATTTCTTGGTATCGCCCTTTTCAACCGTCACATTTTCGCCGCTGAAGTTCTCAATGGCCCGAATATCCTGAAGTTCCGTGTGGTGCTTCACAATATCGTTCCAAAGGGAAATCCGGCCAGCGGCATCATTGGGAACCTTGCCAAGATACTTCTTGCCGAACAGAACGGCAATATCATTGGCGATCTGATCCAAAACTCGGATCGTCTGGTTGCTGGAAAAATCGCTGGACTTTTCATCCGTGATGGAAATGAAGCTGTTAATGTCAGTCAGGACACACACCGCTTCATCCACACGATGGAACATGAAGGAACCTTCCCTGATCCCGTTTTCAAGCTGGGTCTGCGTGAAATCGGTGTCCACATCGTATTCACCATCATAGGTCATGTTGGTGGCGCTCTTATTGACCGCCGTTCCGCCGATCACGCCCGTAACCCAAGGGATCAGGGCGGTGGAAGTCTTGTCGGAAGTCAGGCCGTTCTTGACGCTCACAACGCCTTCATAATCGGCCAGCTTGCGGAAAAGAACCACCTGAAACTTCTTGCCCACATCATCACGCATACGCTTTGCGAAAGCCGCAAACAGGGCGGTGATGGTGGCCTTGCTCTCGGTGCAACCCATAGCATTGAAAGTGTACGCTTCCGCCTGATCAAGATAGGTCTGATAGTCGGAATCGGCCACGGTGCCATTGGTGCCGCCCGTCAGGGGCAAGGAAGCGGTCAGGGAAAGAGTTCCGCTGGACTTCCAATCCACATAGGTATTGGCCTTCAGATCGGTGATAGCGGCCACACCTTCCTGAAGATCAACCTGAACGGTTCCCAAGAAGGTTTCCACATCGAACAGGGGCTTCTGTTCTGTGGTGTTTTCATTCGCCGTGATAACGGTACGAAGATCATTACCACGGGTGCCGGGGTATTTGGCCGTTGCGTAGGTGTTAGCCGCCTTCACGCCGCTGGTGCCAAGGCGGAAGAAATGAACGGTTTTGGCGTGAAGGAAGATTTCACGCATAGGCTTCAGTTCATCCGCCGTGTACGCATAGCCGAAAATTTTCTGACTGTTCTTGATAAAGTCAGCCTGTTCCACCGTGAAAATCTTGCCTTCAGGCCCCCAATTCATAGCAAGGGGGATGGTGACAATGCCACGGTCAGAAAGGGTGGCGCTTGCCTGCGCCACAGAAATGAAGTTGATATATGCACCGGGCAGAACCTTGTTCTGCACCAAGAAGGTGCCGCCGCCAAGGGCCATATTATTTCACCTTACCTTTCATAAAGTCATTGATCAGCCCATCAATCTGATCGAAGGTGTATTCCTTCCCATCTTCCAAAAGGACAGACAGAAGATCACGCCGGTCAGCGTAACGCCTGAAGGTCAACACCCGTTCTTTGGGGAATACCACCGGGGCCGTGATGGGCGGTTCCTGTGCGGTGGTGGCTTTCTTTCTGGTAGCCATTCAATCACCCTTTCTTTGGCTCCACATCCACATCCAAGGTTTCCATTGGGGTTTCCTCGGACGGGCGGGATAGTGTCAGATTGAAGTTGACGAAGAAGTGAAGAACCCCATCTTCAACTTCATAACTCATGGAAGTTCCGTGAAGCACATCCCCATTGGGAAGGGTGATGAACTCCAAACATTCCATCAAATCCCCGGCCACCGTGAACAATTCGGTGTTGTTCCTCCCGCTGGTGGGGAAATAGTGAATATCCAGCGGGTTCCGGTTCATGAACCGGTTCTTCTGCAACGGGGAAATGTCGGGCTTCAGAACGGCAATGAAAAAACAGGGTTCTTTGAAACCCTGTTCCACATCGTTCTGATAGATTTTGTACCCGGCCCCAAAGGTGGCGTTCAGCTTCATGGAAACACCTTTGATGATTTCATTGATCAACTGAACACCCCCTTCAAGGCTTCATACAACATATCATTCAGAACGGACGGGGCCAAGGTTTTCACTTCCTGTTCGGAAATCGTCAGCATGAACCGCCCCTTCACCCAACTTGCCTTCAGGGTCTTTCCCAAGGCGGGAACATAGCGCCCCGGTGTTTGCCGGTGGCCGTATTCCACATAGGACGCATATTCCAAATTGTTGATGATGGTCACGGTGTACTGCTCCCCATGTTTTTCAATGGGAAGGATCGTCCAAGCGTCACGCAAGGAACCGCCACGATAACCGGGCCAATATTCTTCCTTGGCTTCATCCGTGGCATACGGCGGAACCACACCAACGGGGGTTCTTTTCTTCACCTTATTCAGAAGGATTTGGGCAATCTTCTTGGCGGCATCCCGGCAAAGCCGATCCATGTCAACTTCCGAAAGCTGTTGAAGGCGTTCATCCAGCTTCTTCAATTCCCGGTAATCACATCGGCCCCATCTTCCCATCAGGCCCACCCCCTGAAGGGTTCAAGCATGATTTCTTGATGGTTGGAGAAAACACCCGGTTCACCGGAACGGGAATAGGTGAAGGTTCGTTCCACATCGTTTGGCCGGGTGACAATGATCTTGCATCCTGCGGGAACCTTCACATCCGGGGAAAGGAACAGCTTCACCACCTGTTGGGCGGTTGCCACTTCATCCCCATTGGTTGAAGTTAATGTTTCAAAAGACAGCTTGCACGGCTGATCCTGAAGAAGCGGCTTTTCTTCAGAATCCGTCAGGTGGGTGACAGGATCGGTGACTTCCTCACGGATGAAGATAGAACACCGATCCTTCCACAACCGTTCCAAGGCGGTTCGCACGGCCTTATTTACCATACCAACCGCCTATAACGGTAGATTTCACCAATGCGCCCGTTGATCAGATAATCAATCAGGCTGTTCAACCTCTGTTCAGGGGTTGAACTCCCTTCACCAAGGGCAAAGGTAATGTTGGTGTCACCTTCCTGAATGGATTTCACCGCCGCATCCAAATCAAACCCTTCAAGCTGTCCAGAACACTTCTTCATGTTCAGGTATTCGCCCACGGCCATAGAAACGGCCAGACTTTCCAACCCCTCCGGGATTTCGGAAAGGTTGGAAAGATTTTTGATCCTCCATTGAACATTGGTCAAAACCATATCCAACAACGGATCATCAGCGGCCCCCGCCACGCCAAGGGCCGTTAGCATTGCAACCGCTTTATCACGCAACGGGGTTCACCGCCTTTCTTACGCCGCCGTGATTTCGTACCAACCCTTGGTCTTGGGGTTGTCACCGGAACCGGGCGTGACCTTCACATAGCCGATACCGGAAGCGGCGTAATAGGTCTTGTCGCTGGAAAC
>OLQN01003169.1_pt1 | contig 10257 bp, 10 predicted proteins | sample 1673181 | NCBI WGS metagenome assembly OLQN01 (sample SAMEA3136763, study PRJEB25190) | human gut metagenome | biome: human gut; feature: human-associated habitat; material: faeces | place: Austria | collected 2013
GCCGAGCTGGCGGACCGTCCGCAGATCGTGCTGGGCAACAAGTGCGACATTGCAAGCCCCGAGCAGGTCGAGGAGTTCAAGCAGTACGTCGAGGCCAAGGGTCTGACCTTCCTGCCCATCTCCGCGGCGACCCGTCAGGGTGTGGACAACCTGCCCGCGCTGGTCTACAACCGCCTGAAGGATCTGCCCCCGGTCAAGGTCTATGAGGCTGAGTACAAGCGCCCCGACAAGAACGCCCAGCCGACCCGCCCGTTCACGGTGGAGCGCACCGGCGACCACGAGTTCACCGTCGATGCCCCGTGGCTGGAGCGTATCCTCGCCGGTACGAACGTCGAGGACTACGAGAGCCTGCAGTATTTCCAGACGCAGCTGGGTGATTCCGGCATTCTGGACGAGCTGGTCGCCCAGGGCGTTGAGGAAGAGGACACGATCAAGATCGGCGAGTACGAATTCGATTATCTGTACTAAGTAGTAGAAAATATGCTGTTTACACAAAAATCCGAAGTCGACATTCACGAAATGTCGCCGCTGGCGCTGGCCTTTGTGGGCGACGCCGTGCTGGAGTTGCTCGTCCGCGCCCGCCTGGTGGGCACGACGCGCTTGCAGCCCAATCGTCTGCATACCGTCGCGACGCATTACGTCAGCGCCCACGCGCAGAATCTGGAGCTGGAGATCATCGAGCCGATGCTGACCGACGCCGAGGCCGCCGTGCTGCGCCGCGGCAAAAACGCCAGCAAGGCCACTGTCGCCAAGCACGCCACTGTGCAGGAGTACCGCGCCTCCACCGGCTTTGAGTGCCTGCTGGGCTGGCTGTACCTGCAAGGCAAGAACGACCGCATTGAGGAATTGTTCAACGCGATGTGGGACGGGTATAAGCCGGAGTAATAAGTAAAAAGCCTTCCCCCGAGGGGGAAGGTGGCCGAGGCCCCGCCCGAGGGCGGATGAGGGAAAAGCCTCCGCAATTTGCCCGGTAACGGGTTGTAGTGGCAAAGCCGCCCCTCATCAGCCGCCTGCGGGCGGCAGCTTCCCCCCAGGGGGGGAAGCCTTAGGAAACCCGCCTCACTTGTAGTTCTTGCTGTCGGTGGTGTTGGTGGTGCGGTTGGTGGTTTTCTGCTGGGTACGGTTCGTGGTTTTCTGGGTCGTGTCCGTCGTGCGATTGGTCGTGCGGTTCGTCGAATTGTTAGTCTGATTCTTAGCCATAGGTGGTAAGCTCCTTTCGCAAGTAAAAACGATCTACAGTCGTTTTCGGACTGCAAAGGTAGTTTGCCCGCCCATGGCTTTTTTATGCAGAGGGGGCTGCTATGGAATTTCCACAGGATTTTACCGCGCGGGAGCGGGCACTGCTGGGGGCGCGCTTTGACGAGCTGTACGCCTACGCCACGCCGCAGCCTGCCCGCGGCGTAACGGTCAACGCGCTGCGCTGCACGCCGGAATGGTTCGCGCAGCATGCGGACTTTGACGCAAAGCCGTCCCCATTCTGCCCCACGGCCTTTACGACGGCGGCGGACTTCCGCCCGGGGCGGCACGCCTGGCACCACGCGGGCGTGCTCTATGCACAGGAGCCGAGTGCCTCGGCCCCCGCTGCGCTGCTGGACGTGCAGCCCGGTATGCGGGTAGCCGACCTCTGCGCCGCGCCGGGAGGCAAGACCAGCCAGCTGGCGGCGGCTCTGCAGGGGCAGGGCCTGCTGCTGGCCAATGAATTCGTCGCCGCCCGCGCTGAAATTCTGCGCCAGAATCTCGAGCGAATGGGCGTGACGAACGCCGTCATCACGAACGAGGACACCGCCCGCCTGGCCGCGGCGATGCCCGGGCAGTTTGACCGGGTGCTCGTCGACGCGCCCTGCTCGGGCGAGGGTATGTTCCGCAAGGAGGCCGTCGCTGCCGCCCAGCACAATAACGCCTTAGTGGCGCACTGTGCGGAGCTGGGGGCCGAAATTCTCGAAAACGCGGCGGCGCTGCTGGCTCCGGGCGGTGTGCTCGTCTACTCGACCTGCACATTTGCCCCGGCGGAGGACGAGGGACAGATCGCGGCCTTCCTCGCAAAGCACCCCGCGTTCACGCTCTGCGACCTGTCCGGCTGCGGCTTTGGCCGCCCGGGCGAGGCCAACCGCGCCCCTGACTACCCGGATTTCCGCGCCGGATACACCCGCCGCATCTGGCCCGCCGACGGCGGCGAGGGCCATTTTATGGCGAAGCTGCAAAAGGCAGCCGACGCCGACGCGCCCACCCCGCCGAAGGGCAAGCCGCCCAAGGCGCTGAAAGCCCCGGCGGAGTGGCTCGATTTTGCCAAAACCTATTTCCCGGCGCTGGCTTCCCGCCCGCTGGCCGGGGCGGGGGAGTGGCTGCTGCTGCCTGCGCCGGGCAGCGAGACACTGAACACCGCGAAGCTGCGCGTCGTGCGCGGCGGCGTTCTGGCGGGCAGCGTGCTGAAAAAGCGGTTCCAGCCCGCCCATGCGCTTTTCATGGCCTACGGCGCACAGTGCACGAACCGCGAGGAGCTGACGCTGACCGACCCGCGCACCGCCGCCTGGCTGCGGGGCGAGGAGATCGACGCCGCCACCGCGCAAAACGGCTGGTGCGCCGTGCTCGTAGACGGGTTCCCGCTCGGCGGCGGCAAGGTCAGCGGCGGACGCATCAAAAACCATTACCCGAAGGGCCTGCGCAATCTGCAATAAAGCGGGCGGCCCCTCTTGAAAAGAACGATTTATTGTGCTATAATAGTTTACTGGTAATTATCGGCTGTAATGCCGCTGCCTGTGTGAATACAAATTAGGGGGATTTTTCCATGTCCGGACATAGCAAATGGAATAACATCAAGCGTAAAAAGGAAAAGACCGACGGCGCCCGCGCCAAGGTTTTCACTAAGATCGGCCGCGAGATCGCCGTGGCCGTTAAGGAGGGCGGCGGCAACCCCGCTTCCAACTCCAAGCTGGCGGCTCTGATTGCCAAGGCCAAGGCCAACAGCGTGCCCAACGATAACATCCAGCGCATTATCAAGCGCGCCGAGGGCGGCGACAAGACCGAGTATGAGGCAATCACCTATGAGGGTTACGGCCCCGGCGGCATCGCCGTCATGGTCGAGACTCTGACCGACAACCGCAACCGCACCGCGGCCAATATGCGCCATTACTTTGACAAGTTCGGCGGCAACCTGGGCCAGATGGGCTGCGTCGGCTTCATGTTCACCCAGAAGGGCGTCATCGTCGTCGATCTCGAGGACAAGGATCCCGATGAGCTGATGATGGATGCGCTGGACGCCGGTGCCGATGACTTTGATGCAGGCGAGGACGCCGCCGAGGTCACCACCAGCCCCGAGAACTTTACCGCCGTCTGCGAAGCGCTGGAAAAGAAGGGCTACAAGTTCATCTCCGCCGACGTGGCGCAGGTGCCTTCCACCACCACCGCGCTGACCGACCCCGATCAGCTCGTCCAGATGGGCAAGCTGCTGGACGCCCTGGACGACGATGATGATGTCCAGAACGCCTGGCACACCCTCGAGAACGAGGAAGACCTGGATCGCTAAACCACAAGAATGCCAAAAGAGAGTGAAGGGCGACTTTTGCTCTCTTTTTTTGATATTGTAGGGGCGGGCATTGCCCGCCCGCTGTTTCCGGCAGAAGTTGCCTTCCCGAAAGCAGCTTGCATCGGAAGGCTGACGGGCGACCAATGGTCGCCCCTACATTGAGGTTGTAGGGGGTCGGCGTCCCCGACGACCCGCAACGCATGTTTTTAATTGAAAAGGAGCGTTACTATGCCAAAACTCCTTTGCCCGCACTGCCTGCAGCCGCTGGATGGCGGGTACCGCGGCGAGTGCCCCCACTGCGGGCGCTCGCTGGAAAACCGCAACCCCGAGGGCGCGCTGCCTCTGGGCACCCAGTTGGGCGGCAGGTACACGGTGGGCACCTATTTGAGCGCCGACGGTGACGGTCTTGCCTATCGCGGCGTGCTGAACGACGAAAAGAAATTCGTCCTCATCAAGGAATATTTCCCGGTCACACTCTGCAACGGCCGCAGCGCCGACGGTGCGCTGATGCCCAAGGAGGAGAAGGAGGTCCTGTTCAAGACGAGCCGGATGGACTTCAAGGACCTGTACGACGACCTGAAAAGCCTGACCCCGGCCACCGGCCTGTCCACGATTCTGGACGTCATGGAGGAAAACAACACGGTCTACGCCGTGGAGGAGAGCGAGAAGGGCATGACCCTGTCGCATTACCTGCACCTGCGCAGCCGCACGCTGACCCCCGCCGAGGCCCGCACGCTGCTGCAGCCCATCATGGAGGGCGTGGCCCTGCTGCACAAGTCGGGGCTGATCCACCGCGGCATCTGCCCGGACAACATTGTGCTGCCCATCGACGGCACGGCCCGCCTGACCGGTTACGGCACGCTGGCGTTGCGCACCGGCGGCAGCGAGCTGAAGAGCCAGCTCTACCCGGGCTACGCCGCGCCGGAGCAGTACTCTGCCGCCGAGTTCAGCGGGCGCTACACCGATGTTTACGCGCTGGCCGCGGTCTGCTACAGGATGGTCACAGGGCAGACGCCCGTCGCCGCGCCCCAGCGCAAAGTGCGGGACAGCCTCGAGTCGGCGCACAGCCTCGAGGCGGGTGTGCCTACATGGTTCTCGCAGGTGCTGGCCTGCGCGCTGCGGCTGGACCCCGCCAAGCGGATGCAGACCGTGCCTGAGCTGATGAGTGCCCTGACCGACCCGAATGTCGCAAACGCGATGTTTGAGAAGGGCGACAACCAGATCAGCACCCGCAAGATCATGGCCGTGTCGCTCGTCGTCATCTTTGTGCTGGTCGTGCTGCTGCTCTGGAGCCTGATAGGCGGCAGCAAGGCTGACAGCACCCCTGTCTCAACGCCGCAGCCGACAGCAGCCGGCACGGCGGGGGAGACCACCGCCGAGACCGTGCCGAACCTGGTCGGCCTGCGCTATACGACTGACATCAAGGGCAACAGCGCCTACGACGACTACCGCATCGTGATGGTGGAGCAAAGCTCCGACACCGTGGCGCAGGGCGTGGTCATCAGCCAGGATCCGCCGGCGGGCAGTGAGAAGCTGATGGACGACCAAATCATCCAGATCACGGTCAGCAGCGGTCCGAGCCTTGTGGAGATGCCGGACATCATCGGCTTTACCCAGGCCAATGCCAGCAAAAAGCTGGACGCGCTGGGCATCCAGTACAAGATGGTCATGGTGGATAACGACGGTACGATGGCCGCGGGCTGTGTGGCGAGCACCGACTACAAGGCCGGAACGAAGATAAACACCGAGAATGTGACTGTCATCGTCAGCATCGCCGGGGAGCGGGATGACACGCTGGTGGCGCAGACGGGGAACGGCAGTGAGGCCGAACCTACGCCGGAAGCGGGACAGTAAGCAATAACGGCAAACGGGCAGAGCCCCTCCGGTCATCGCTTCGCTCGACCACCTCCCCTGAAAGGGGAGGCTTTCTCGCGGGCAGCGCCCGCGCAAAAAGGCGCCCCACAACGTGGGGAGCTGGCCGAGCCTGCGAGGCCTGAGGGGCTCTTCCCGTTTGCGGTGTAAGAAACAAAAAAGAGCAGTCTCTTGCGAGACTGCTCTTTTTCAGTGCATTTCAGGCAATGCCGACGCGGCGAGATTAGTCGCTGACGTAGGGCATCAGAGCCATGTAGCGGGCACGCTTGATGGCAACCGTCAGCTCACGCTGATGGAAAGCGCAGGTACCGGTAACACGGCGGGGAATGATCTTGGCGCGCTCGCTCACGTACTTGCGCAGGCGGGGCAGATCCTTGTAATCGATGTGCTCGACGCGGTCAACGCAGAAGGAGCAAACCTTCTTGCGGCCACGATGCATCGGACGAGAAGAACGATCCATAGCCATTGTGGAAACCTCCTTGTTAGAATGATACTTTCGATTTTAGAACGGCAGGTCGCCCTCATCCTCGATCAGTGCAAAGTCGTCATTGCTGCCGGCAGAATAGCTCGGCGCAGGGGCGGCCTGTGCAGCGGGACGGGGAGCGGGGGCTGCCGTGGGTGCGCCGTAACCGGCATCACCCATCGGTGCGGCGTTTGCGGATTTGGGAGCGGCAAAGTTGACGTTGTTGGCCACGATCTCAATCGCGGTGCGGTTGTTGCCGTTCTTGTCCTGATAGCTGCGGCTCTGCAGACGGCCGTCAATGGCAATCAGAGAACCCTTCTGGAAATACTTGCAGACAAACTCTGCCGTGCGGTCCCAGGCGACAACATCCAGCCAGTCAGCCTGACTCTGGCCGTTGGCGTCACGGCGTCCGCGATCACAAGCGATGCGGAACGACGCAACGTTCTTGCCCGTCGTAGTCTGGCGCAGCTGCGGGTCCGCGGCAAGGCGGCCCATGATTGCAACAACATTCAGCATTGGTTTACTCCTTACTCCTCAACAGCAAGAGTCATGCTGCGAAGAACGCCCTCGGTGATCTTGAAAACGCGGTCCAGCTCAGCCGGGAAATCGGGCTCGCTGGTGAAGCTGATCACCGTGTACACACCCTCGGTCTCATCGTTGATGGGGTAAGCAAGACGCTTCTTGCCCCAATCATCAACAGAATCGATCGTACCATTCGCTGCGATCAGGTTCTTGAACTTGTTGATCAGAGCGTTGGAAGCCTCTTCGTCGAGGTTCGCGGTGGTAACCATCATGGTTTCGTACTTAGCCATATTCTGTGCACCTCCTTTTGGACATTAGGCCTTCTCTTTTAACGGAAAAGACAAGGATAACCGTGTGATTTCACACAGCACCTAATTATAACAAGTAAATCCGCGTTTGTCAACGCAAAATTTGCCCTGCACAGCACAAAATTGCGGATTTTTTAAAAAAGCCTGGACATTCCGTAAAAGTGTCCTATTGCTTTTTCTGCCCGCTTTGCTATAATGGGCTTAATAATGTACAAGTCTTGCTTGTGGATACTCCCTTGGCCCCTCTGGGAGGGGGCTCCCGCCGCAGCGGGTGGGGGAGAGAGCCTTGCCATGGCCCGGAGTGCTTCGGGCCATGGTACGCCTCTCTCCCTCCGGCCCTGCGGGGCCACCTCCCTCCCAGAGGGAGGCAAGGGGCTGAAGAGAATGGAGCGTTCGTATGAGAATCGTGGTCGTCGGCCTCGGCAAGGTTGGCCGTGCCCTGACCGCCCAGCTTACGGCGGAAAATAACGACATTGTCGTCATCGACCGAAACCCTGACCTGATCGAGGACATTGTCAATATTTATGACGTGCGCGGTCTGGCCGGCAACGGCGGCTGCTATGACGTGCAGAAGGAGGCGTTTGAGGACGGCGCAGACCTGCTGATCGCCACAACGTCCAGTGATGAGATCAACATCCTGGCCTGCCTCGTCGCCAAAAAGCTGGGCACGCAGCACACGATTGCGCGTATCCGCAACCCGGAGTATGAGAAGCAGCTGCGCTTTATGCGCGATGACCTTGGTCTGTCGATGTTCGTCAACCCGGAAAAAGCCACGGCGCGTGAGATCGCCCGCGTGCTGCGTTTCCCGTCTGCCATCAAGCGTGAGCAGTTCTGCCGCCAGCGGTTTGAGCTGATCGAGTACCGCCTGGCCGACGACAACCCGCTGGTGGGCTTGCAGCTGTCGGACCTGTACCGCAACATCCGGGTCAAAATTCTGATCTGCGCCGTCGCCCGCGGCAGTGAGACGATCATCCCCACGGGTATGTTTACACTGCGGGCCGGGGACAAGATCTACCTGACGGCCTCGGCCCGGGATCTGGAATCCTTCTTCCGCAAGCTGAACCTGTTCAAGGCCAAGGCCAGCAACGTCATGATCGTCGGTGCAAGCCGGATGACCTACTATCTGGTCAAGGAGCTGCAGGACATCCAGAAGCGGGTGACCGTCATCGACAGCGATGCGGCCCGCTGCCAGGAGATGAGCGAGAAGTTCCCCGGCGTGCTGGTAATCCACGGCGACGGTGCGGATGCCGAGCTGCTGAGCGAGGAGCGCATCACCGATATGGACGCCTTTGTGGCGCTGACCGGCCTGGACGAAACAAACATCATTCTGGCGATGTACGCCTCCCAGATAAACTCCTGCAAGGTCGTGGCCAAGATCAACCGCGAGTCCTTCGCCGAGCTGGCCGCTGCCAAGGGGATGGTGGACAGCGTCGTCTCCACGGCGTCGGTCACGTCGGAGTCCATTGCCATGTACGTCCGCGCCATGCAGAACAGCTTTGAGTCGGAGAACATCAAGACGCTGCACCGTCTGGTGAGCGGGCGCGTGGAGGCGCTGGAATTCAACGTTGCGCCGGGTTTGCCGTTCATTGGCGTACCGCTGAAGGATCTGACCCTGCGCAAGGGGCTGCTGGTGGCGGGCATCGTGCGCCGCAATGGCCAGACGGTCATCCCGTCCGGCAACGATGCCCTGCAGGAGGGCGACGATGTCGTCATCGTCACCACCGACACAACGCTGCACTCGCTGCGCGACATTGTAAAGTGAGGGCGCAGCCATGAACTATAAAATGGTAGGGTTTGTGCTGGGGCGCATCTTCCTGATCGAAGCAGCCCTCATGCTCTTTCCCATGGGCTGCGCCGCCATCTACGGCGAGTGGAGCGTTGTGCTTTCCTTCCTGTGGCCGACGCTGATCGTGCTGGCGCTGGGCCTGATAACCAGCCTGCGCACCCCCAAAAACACGAAAATCTACGCCCGCGACGGCCTGGCCATCGTGGCGCTTGTCTGGGTGTTGATGTCGGTTTTCGGCGCACTGCCGTTTGTCATCTCCGGCGAGATACCGTCCTTTGTCGATGCTTTTTTTGAGACGGTCTCGGGCTTTACGACGACAGGCTCGACAATTCTGACCGACGTCGAGGCGCTGAGCCACGGCACGCTGTTCTGGCGCAGCTTTTCCCACTGGATCGGCGGCATGGGCGTGCTGGTCTTTGCCATGGCCGTGCTGCCCATGACCGATGGCCGTGCCATGCACCTGATGCGCGCCGAGGTCCCCGGCCCGACCTGCGGAAAAATTTCCAGCAAGTTGAGCGACAGCGCAAAGATTTTGTATGCGATCTACTTCGTGATGACCGTCATCGAAACGATTTTGCTCTGTGCGGGCGGTATGCCGCTGTTTGACGCGCTCATTCATGCGTTCGGCACGGCGGGCACGGGCGGCTTCAGCAACAAGGCGCTGAGCGTCGGCGCGTACAACAGCCCGTATTTTGAGATCGTCATCGGCGTGTTCATGCTGCTGTTCGGCATTAACTTTAACCTGTATTATTTCCTGCTGCTGCGTCATTTCCGTGAGGCGTTCGCCTCCGAGGAGATGCACGTCTACTTAGGCATCGTCGCGTTCTCGACGCTGACGATCACGGCGAACATCGCGAGTATGTACGACAGTGTCGGCACGGCGCTGCGCACGGCGTTCTTCCAGGTGTCGTCCATCGTCACGACCACCGGCTACGCCACGGCGGACTTCAACCTCTGGCCGACCTACTCCCGCACCGTGATCGTGATCCTGACGTTTGTGGGCGCATGCGCGGGCTCGACGGCGGGCGGCTTGAAAGTATCGCGCGTCATCATCCTTTTCAAGGCGGCACGGCAGGACCTGAACAAGATGCTGCACAGCCATGCCGTGACGACGGTCCGCTTTGAGGGCAAACCGCTGGACGAAAAGACGCTGCGCGGTGTGCACAACTATTTCAACATTTATATGCTGCTGCTGACGCTGTCGGTGCTGCTGCTCTCGCTGGACGGGTTCGATCTGGTGACGACGTTTACATCCGTCGCGACCTGCCTGAACAACGTCGGTCCCGGCCTTGAGATGGTCGGTCCGATGGGCAGCTTTGCGGATTTCTCCGCTCCGGCCAAGCTGCTGCTGGCCTTTGACATGCTGGCGGGCCGTCTGGAGCTCTACCCGATGCTGGCCCTTTTTGCCCCGCGCCTCTGGCGCAAGCGCATCAATGTGATGCACGAGGCAAGAGCGAAGTAAGGGGGAGGGCGGGTGTTCTTTCTTTACAAAGAAAGAACCAAAGAAATTCCAAACCAATACAATCATAGAACCGGGCAGCTGCCATCTTTACGGCAGCTGCCCGGTTTTGGTTTATGTATGGACGTTTCGGGGGTAGGGTGTAGGGCGGCCAGCCCTCTGGCCGCCGCAAGGGGCGTACTGCCTTGCGGTGCCAATCTGTTTTTAAAGGGGGCTATAGGCGGGAAAAAATGTGAGTACCCCCACAAACTGGAATTTGACACTTTGTATTTATCGAGAATACTCTTGAAACCATTTTGCAAAGCGTGATTTATTGAAAATAAT
>OLQN01003170.1_pt1 | contig 10257 bp, 10 predicted proteins | sample 1673181 | NCBI WGS metagenome assembly OLQN01 (sample SAMEA3136763, study PRJEB25190) | human gut metagenome | biome: human gut; feature: human-associated habitat; material: faeces | place: Austria | collected 2013
CCCGGGAAGAGCATATCGGAGAAAGCATCCCGAACACGCCCTTCGTACGACATTTAATGTAACCTTTGATGATTTCGTCTTTTTCAAGAGCTTCGTTTACACGATCCCAAGAACGTGTAGCGCGTGCTTTCTTGTGAGACAGGATCAGCTGTCCTTTTTTGTCTTCCTGGTTTTCGATGTAGACTTCTACTTCGTCACCAATTTTCAGATCCGGGTTGTAACGGAATTCTGCCATAGATACAACGCCATCTGATTTGAAACCGATGTTTACTACAACTTCACGTTTGTTCATTGCAGTTACGGTTCCCATAACGACTTCTTTGTCCTTTACTGTGTTCAAAGTCTCGTCATACGTTTTTACAAGATCGTCCTTGCTTACTTCACCGTAAGAATCGCCCTTTTCAAGAGCATCCCAGTTGAAATCTTCAATGGGCTGAATGTTCTTTAAATTTTCCATTCTCTAATTGTTAATACTTAAGTTTGTTTTAATTAGTAAGTTAGACATTATGTTGTCATCTCTCAAAAATCGGGGCAAAGGTAATGCTTTTTTCTGACTTGCAAGACTTTTTGCATGGAAAAAACAATCTTTTGGGCTTGTAATACCGCTACTTACATCTTTTCTTTCTGAGACATCTGCCTCCTTTTGAATAGTTGCCTGAATTTGTAATCGGCTCCCAGCAGGATGAGGGCAAGCATCCCGATATAGGCATAGAAGGGGAGTGTGCTCATATTGGGGATCTGTACGGATATTGGGGAAATATTCATATAAAGGAATGAAGCGATTGCGATACCGACCATAAGCAGCGAGGCGGCGATGACGGCAATCCATCCCCAGCGTTCGTTGCGTTTGCGTATCCGTTCGGCTTCGGCCATGATCTGTCTTATCGCGTTGGCTCGGAACGAAGCCGGAAGCTCCTCTTCCGGCATCCGGCTGAACAGGTCTTTCAATATGTCATTCTTCTCTGTCATTTTATTGTTCCTCCATTCCTTTTAATACAAAAAACAGTTTCTTTCGTATGCGGTGCAATTTCACTTTTATATTAGATGCAGTCAATCCGGTGATCGTCGCCACTTCGTCGATCGTTTTTTCTTTCATATAAAAGAGCAGGATGATCGCCCGCTCATCGGGTGGCAATTGGGCGAGGGCGGCATCGAGCATCTGTATCTGGTCGGAGCTGTCTGTCCTGTCTAGTGCTTCGGCTACTTCTTGTTCCGATACATTATTAATAACCGATTCCTCGATCGCCAGAAACTCGTGTCTCTTTTTCCGTGTTTCCGAGATGGCTGTATTGTAGGCGATCCGGTAGATCCACGTGGAGAAACTGCATTCCCCTTTGAACGACGAGAGGTGCTTGAACACCTTCATAAACACATCCTGTGCCAGTTCCTCCGCATCTTCCCGGTTTCTGACCACCTTTAGGATTAACGAATGAACAGGACGGCTGTATTTATCCAGAAGGCAGGCAAAGCATGCCGTATCTCCCGCTTGTATCCTTTGTATATAATATGTGTCGGTATACAACTCCATCGTATTATAATGGACGCAAGCCGGGCGAATAGGTTACAACTTGCATCGGCAAAAATACAATATATTTTTTCCCCCCGATCTGTAACCTTTCGGAAAGAGATGCGTCAAAAGTAGCAAAGAAATTAATTAATCATTTACAACAATACAGTTATGATGGATTTTATTACAGCTCCGCTGGTTGTCGGATTCATTTGTTTAGGTATTTACGCTTTGTTTGAACTGTTCGTTCGTCGTAAAGAACGTTTGTTGATCATTGAGAAGATCAGTGAAAGAATGGATATTGCTGATTTGGGAAAAAGGCTGAGCCTCCCTTCGTATGGTTTGCCTCGTTTTTCGTTTAGCTCTTTAAAGACGGGATGTCTGTTGATGGGAATCGGCTTAGGGATACTTGTAGGCTTTTTCTGTAATTTAATTGTTGCTGCTAATAGTCATTCATTGGATTTTCGTAATGAATATGAAGCTATCAGTTCAGCTTATGGCGCCTCCGTCCTTTTGTTTGGAGGTTTGGGATTGATTGTCGCATTCGTTATCGAGACGAATATGAAGAAAAAAGAGGATAAATGATAAAGTTTTCACTTTTTTCTCAAGGTGAAAGTTTATTTTTACTTGCAGGAGAATAAATTTTCATCAGCAAGCAACAAAAGTTTCATCGGCGGGAAACAAAAGTTCCAAGCCGATGAAACTTTTTGTTTATCGGGAGGAAAGAGTCGGTTGGTCAGAGCGTTTCCACTCGTTGATCAGCTCGCTTATCGTTTCTTTCACCGACATGATGCGGGTTGTCCGCCAGGCATTGCTTCCTGCGAAAGCGTAGCCGTTCTCGAAGTTCCCTTTGAAGGCGTTGTACAGGGCTGTTACGATACAGTAGGGGCTTCGCGAGATATCGCATGTCTTGATGCAGTTGAAAGGACAGACCTTCGGCTGTTTCATCCCGGCTTTTACCTTTTCGAGAAAATGACTGTGGATTGCCCTGCCCGGCATTCCGACCGGACTTTTGATGATCTCGATATCCTTCTCCTGTGCCTTGACGTAGCTTTCCTTGAAAGCATCGGAAGCGTCGCACTCGGTAGTGGTGACGAAACGGGTTCCTAACTGAACGCCCGATGCTCCCAGGTCCATCACGCGTTTGATGTCTTCACCCGTGTAAATGCCTCCTGCTGCAATTACCGGGATTCTCTTGTTATATTTTTCTTCGAAGTGGGAAACTTCTTCCACTACCTGAGGCAGCAGTTCTTCGAGTGAAAAATGCTCGTCTTCCAGCTGGTTCTCCTTGTATCCTAAGTGGCCGCCTGCTTTTGGCCCTTCCAGCACAACGGCATCGGGAAGGTAGTCGTAGTTGTTTTTCCATTTTTCGCAGATGATGCGGACGGCACGTGCACTGGAAACGATGGGGACGAGCTTCGTCACGCTGTCTTTCTTCAGGAAAGACGGCAGGTCCAAAGGTAGTCCGGCACCGCTGAAAATGATGTCTACCTTTTCCGCTATACTGGTTTTCACCAATTCGGCGAAGTCGGAAAGAGCCACCATTACGTTTACGCCGATGATACCTTTCGCTTTTTCCCGGGCCTTGCGGATCTCTTGGCCAGCTCGGCTGCAAGGCCCAGATTGCCGGCTTCGGTGTAGTTGGGAGAAAGTTTCTTATATAAGAGACCGAGACCGGCGGCGGAGATAACGCCAATCCCACCTTCATTTGCAACGGCTGAGGCTAAGCCGGAGAGAGAGATTCCTACGCCCATTCCACCCTGGATGATTGGAATGCGGGCTTTCAGATCCCCAATTGTTAATGTCTTCATGTAAGTAAAATGTGTAAATAAAAAATATATATGTGGCAAAGGTAGCACAATAAACCAAAGAATGTGCAAAATCAACCGATATTATGCACAAATAAATAATGACTGTGCATTCCCTCTTGTCCCCGCGCTTGACGCGGGGACGCAAAAAAGCCGGCCATATCAATCAGATGTATATGGCCGGCTTTAACGCGATCCCGTGTCAAGCGTGGGAGCTATATGGTTTTTGACTTATTTTACCGGGATATAACCGACCTGTTTAACCGTTGCTTGTCCTTCAGCCGATAAGATATAATCGATAAAGGGTTTCACTTTGCCTTCATTCTTTACATCGTAGTAATAGAACAACGGACGGACGATCGGATATGCCTTGTTTTTTGCATTCTCGAAGGATGGCTCGGTGAATGTTTTGCCTGCATCGTAAGAGACATGAATCGGTTTTACTTCTTTGTTTATGTAAGCCAAGCCGACATAGCCGATGGCTCCTTTTGTCTGGCTGACAGACTGAATGATGGCTCCTGTTGCGGGCATGCTAAGGATGCCGTTCATATAGTTCTTGTTCTTCAGGACACTTTCCTTAAAGAATTCGTATGTTCCGGAAGACGTTTCGCGCGAATAGGCTACGATCTTCATGTCGGCGCCGCCCACTTCTTTCCAGTTCTTGATCTTTCCTGTGAAAATGCCTTCCAGCTGTTCACGCGTCAGGTTGGACACTTTATTGGACGGGTGTACGACTACTGCCAGTGCGTCGTAAGCGATCACCACTTCTTTGGTGCTTTTCTTCGCTTCCTGCAATTTGACTTTTTCATCGAATTTCATCTTACGGGAAGACATGGCGATATCGGTTGTCCCTTCCATCAAGGCTGAGATACCAACGCCGGAGCCGCCGCCCGTCACGGTTATCTTTGCCGATTTATTTTTGTTGATGAAGTTTTCTGCTTCCGTCTGGCTTAAGGGAAGGCAAGTGTCGCTCCCTTTAATTCTCTGTGCAAACACGTTCGATACAAACATACAGGCGGCTACTGCGGCCATAACAATTGTCTTTCTCATTACTCTGTTTTGAATTAAATTTCTGTATGCAAAGTAAATACAGGAGTGTTGCAAGCGTGTGAAACAGATGTTACGTTTGTATTAAAACTTATATTGCAGACGCAAGGTGAATACGTCGTCTTCCCTGTCCTTTTCATATCCCTTTACGAAATCGCTCTTTTCATTGAAGTTGAACTCGTAATAGGCTTGCACGCGGATATGCTTGTTGAAACGGTACAAAGCGCCGATGCCGAGTGTGCTCTGGGCGAGGTCGGTCTTGGAGGTCAAGCTGTTTTCAACGCCGATCTCATTCCCTTTCAACTTGGTGTTGGGATCATAAACGTCGTATTTCAAGACGGCAGAGAAAGGAGTGGTTCCGATGTCGTGCACCAAATAGAAAAAGTAGCCGATGAAAGGACGCTTGAACAGGGAGTTCTCCGGTTCATTGGCCGGGCGTGTCCCTGTGTTGGGGCTTTTGCTGCTGCCGGCGATACCCGGTTGTGTACCTAACAGTCCTTCACCGCGCAAGCTTGTCGTTCCCCAACTGTTTTTGAATGAGAACTGAGCGTCCAAGCCGATGTACTCACGTTTCATGTATGTACCGGTTTCTCCTTTGTCGACTGCGATGAATTTTTTATCCTGGAGTTCGTAGGCGGTTGTCGTCGGGTTGTAAACTCCGCCGTTGTAGTAGGAGGCGCCTAATCCCCATTTTCCCCAGTTGCCGATTTTCTTTTCGGCTCCCAAGCGGCCGATGAAGTCTTTGCGGCTGTCTGTTTCCCGATTGATGCTGTTACCGGCGAACAGTCCGGCATCGAGACGGAGAAAACCGATCGGGCTTGTTTCTTTAGCCCGGAGTGTCAGCATGGCGCCTAAATCGCGTTCGTCGGGGAAGAAGTATTGGATGATGGTGGCACGTTCGGGAGATTCTAATCCGCTAGTCGAATAGCCGATTTCGTGACCGAAAGGGCGATTGAAAACACCCGCCATCAGTTGGCAGCGTTTTGTCCAGGGATCTTTTATACCGATGTAAAGGTCACGGAAACTGACACCCTTGTCGTTGGCTTCGATCTGTACAGCACCGGTTCCGATACCGTCATTATATTCGAATTTCAACCGTCCGCGGCGGATGCCGAAACGGTTGAAACCTTTGTCTTCATGTTCGTTCTTGTCACCGACTTTCAGGGTGGCATCTTCCTGACCATATTGGAATTGTCCTTGGATATAAGCGGATACTTTGAATTTGCTGAGTTTACGGACGATTTTATCCAGGGTTGTCGTCTCCTGCGAAAGTGAATCGATACGAGCATTCAGCTTTTCTATTTCCTGAGCTTCCTGTGCCTTCATCGCAATTGGAAGCAGCGCCAACAGGCCAAGCGCAATAATCTTTCCTGATTTCATTCCTAACTTTTTGGACTCTATGATTTTATTTACAAAGGAACGAGAAAACTGTTTCGCATTTACGACATATATGTTACATTTATGTTACAAGTTGCCGACGACATGGCGAGTGTTATCCGCCCGCTTTTCAAGTTCTTTGATTGTCAATGTTATAACTTTGCCAATCGGCTTGTTGTCCCGATAAGTGACAATACGTAACCAAGTCGCATTCTTGGGTATTCGGAGCGGAGCTTCATATTTCGGAGTGAAGTTGTCGGGGTCCGTATTGTCGAATGTATAGTAGATGTCAAGATTGCCCGGTTCGCTATCCAGTTTGATTTCCAAAACACCATCTTCAGTATAGTAAGGAGTGACGATGGCATTGTACATGCTGCGTGCATAGTTGATCTGTGCCTGGTCTGCACGAACGAAATGTCGTTCGACACGTGGCCAGAACCGGTCCCAATCCGTCTTGGAAGGTCCAGTCCAAAGGACTTCGGCAAGTGCCCATCCACGTGGCCAGGTCATATATTCGGCATGCCGGAAAGTGGGGACGGATTCAGCCCAGAGATTGCCTTGTCCTCCTAGTATCATTTCGGCCGGCACGCTGTCGGGAACTGGGTTGAAACTGTAGGAATCTTTCAGGCGGCACATGGAGTAGGTGTCCGGTTCGACAGATGGTTCTCCTTGCCAGAGGTCGATGTAGCAATGTTCGGTCGGTGTCATGATCACATGATGACCGGCTTTTGCTGATTTGATTCCGCCCTCCATACCGCGCCAGCTCATAACGGTAGCATCGGGAGCCAGCCCGCCGTCGATAATCTCGTCCCAGCCGATCAGTTTTTTCCCTTTTTCTTTCAAGATGCTTTCCATACGGTGGATAAAGTAACTCTGTAGTTCGTTTTCGTTCTTCAGGTTTTCCGCTTTCATGCGAGCTTGGCAACGCGGACATTTGTGCCAAAAACCTTTGAAACATTCGTCTCCTCCGATATGGATGTATTCATCCGGAAACAAGGCGGCAACTTCTGTCAAGACCTTGTCCATAAACTCGAAAGTGGCATCTTTGCCGACACAAAGTGTGTTTTCGTCTTCGCCGTAAAACTTGTTGCCGACCCCGACAGCCGATGGTGCTTTCATACACGCCAGATCAGGATAGGCGACGAGTGCTGCCAGGCTATGTCCCGGCACGTCTATTTCAGGAATGACGCGTACGTAGCGTTCTGCAGCGTATGCCAATACTTCCTTCACATCTTCCTGTGTGTAGAAGCCTCCGTAGGTCGTTTCTTCTCCAGGTTGCTGTGGTGCGCGTTGCCACCATTGCCCGACACGCGGAGCGCGCCAGGCGCCAACCTCTGTCAGGCGTGGCAGGGATTTTATTTCCAGACGCCATCCTTGATCGTCGGTCAAATGCCAGTGGAATACATTCATTTTGTATTCTGCCAGTTCGTCGATGTATTTCTTTACTTCCTCTTTAGTGAACCAGTGGCGGCTGACGTCAAGCATAAGTCCGCGCCAGGCAAACTGGGGTTTGTCGGTGATGTCGGTACAGGGAACCGTCCAGTTGATGCCTTTTTGTTTCTGGCTGTTTTTTATTTCGGGGGGAAGCATCTGCAATAAAGTCTGTATCCCGTAGAAGATCCCGGCCGGTTGATGGGCGGTGATGATGATATCGCCATGTTTTACCTGCAAGCGATATCCTTCTGCACCGAAAGCGGTATTGTCGGTCAGCTTAAATTCAATGTTGCCGTGCTTTTCAACCGGAATTTCAAAACCTGTTGCGGGGGCAACTTTATTGTTGAAGTACCGAGCTATCCCTATTAACTGAGGATTGGATGTGTCGAGTGTGATAGCTGCCCGGCGAGTCAGTTTGAAATGATCCGTCCCGACTTTCATTTCTTGGGGCTGTGGGATCAATGCAAGTGCATTATCTGGAGTGTCTTTGTGGGAACAAGAGCTAAATCCCTGTATAAGACCTGCTGTAAAGAAGATAAATAGCAACTTTTTCATGAATCAGTGTACTTGTTTATTGTTTAGGTCGCGAAGATAGGGATTAATACGGAAGACGCAATAATAAGAATCCGTGATTTATAATGTCGGGCAGCATAAAAAAACGGATAAGCATTCGAATGTTCTTCGAAGCCTATCCGTTTCAAAATGGATGCCTGTCGGATTTTATACCGGCAAGCGGATATTTCAGAATCTCCAACCGAGGTTGATCTGCAGGACGCCATTACGGGATTTCTCCCCATCCCAATTCATGGAGTTGCCATTTAATGTGATGTCGCCATCGGATAAGGTATTGGTGAATCCTATATTATAGTTCATTGAAACCAGCAAGCCTAAATCGAATTGATAGCCGACGCCGATTCCTAGTGCGAAATCAAATGTTTTGAATGCATCTTTCGAATTGACCGAAATGTCAGTGCCGTTATAAGAGGCGCTTGCTTTAGAACGGGCTAAGAAACCGAATTGTGGTCCCGCAAATGCATAAAAGCCATTGTATAGATAGGCTTTTGCATAGATAGGAATGTTTATGTAATCGTTTTTGATTTTGCCGGAGATTCCGCCTTCTGATTCTTTCACTCCTTGCATGGAATAATAGATTCCCGGCTCGATGGAAAATTGCGGATTGATAGGAAACTCGGCGGCAACCCCGACGTTCAACCCAGGCTTCATACTTCCGTCACTATTTGTCATATTGGCAAGGTTCAATCCGATCTTCGGTAAGAAATGGAAATCCTGTGCACTGACCTGAAACGCCACGAACATCAACAATAATAAAGCAATCTTTTTCATAATGGATAATATTTAAATGAGTAATAGATAAACCTTTCATAAATAAAAAAAGTTGCGCTATATTATTATAACGCAACTTCCTATCCAAATATTATTTCTTATGCTCTTCTATCCACTTCCGTGCGTTCACGAAACCTTCGATCCACGGAGTGACTTCGTCACTGTTTCGTCGGTCTTCAGGATAGTAACCGCATTGCCATGGGAACATCGCACGTTCCAAGTGAGGCATCATTGCCAGATGGCGTCCGTCGTGAGAGCAGACACCGGCAACCGACCAAGGCGAACCGTTCGGATTGGCAGGATAGCCTTCGTAGTTGTATTTAAGTGCAATATGGTATTCTTTTTCTTCATACGGGAAAGAGAACTTGCCTTCGCCGTGAGCCACCCAGATTCCTAATTTGGAACCGCTTAAAGAACCGAACATGACAGAATGGTTTTTTGGGATCTCGACCGAGATGAAGTTCGATTCGAACTTGTGCGAATCATTGTGCAACATCTTGTGTTTCTTCTCATGTTCCGGATAAACAACCCCTAACTCGGCCATCAGCTGGCAACCGTTGCAGATACCCAGACTCAAGGTGTCGGGACGTGCATAGAAGTTATCCAGCGCCTTCTTGGCTTTCTCGTTGAATAAGAAACCTCCGGCCCATCCTTTGGCAGAGCCTAAAACGTCGGAGTTGGAGAAACCGCCGCAGAATACAATCATGTTTACGTCTTCCAATGTTTCGCGTCCGGAAGCCAAATCGGTCATGTGAACATCTTTCACATCGAAACCTGCCAGATACAGTGCATAAGATGTTTCACGTTCACACTGGCAACCCTTTTCACGGATTACGGCGGCACGGATTCCGCTCTTTCCTTTGCGATCGGCAGTCAGGCCGTAAGAAGACAGCTTGCCGGTAAAGCTCTTCGGGTACTTGAATTCCAGTGGCTGCATCTTGTAGTTCTCGAAACGATTGCCTGCACATACGCTACCACTCTGCTTGATATCCAGTTTATAAGATGATTCGTACCATACGTCGCGCATGTAGTCGATGCCGAAATGGTATTGGACGCCTTCTTTGGAAACCAGAATGTGGCGTTCGGAAGTCGGCTTGGCGATAATGGCAAAACCTACTCCTGCCTCTTCCATCAACTTCTCGAAAGCTTTCTTGTCTTTCACCTGGACCAGGATACCCGGGTTTTCGGCAAACAGAATCTTGACAATGTCCTGTTCCGACAATTTGTCGAGGTTCACTTCCAGACCGCCTTCTACGTTAGCAAAACACATTTCGAGCAATGCCGTGATCATACCACCGGCAGAAATGTCGTGTCCGGCGAGAACCAACCCTTTTTGGATGGCATCTTGTACGGCGTTGAATGCGTCGGCAAAATATTCGCTGTCTTTTATCGTCGGGACTTCGTTGCCCAATTTGTTCAGAACTTGTGCAAGAGCGGAACCGCCCAACTTCATCGTGTCGAACGAGAAGTCAATATAATATATGTAAGAATTCTTTTCGTGGGCCAATACCGGAGATACGATCTTGCGAATGTCGCTGACTTCTGCACCGGCAGAAATAATCACCGTACCCGGAGCAATCACTTTGTCGTCGCCATATTTCTGTGTCATGGACAGAGAGTCTTTACCGGTCGGGATATTGATGCCCAGTGCACAAGCGAAGTCCGAAGCAGCCTGGACCGCTTTGTACAGGCGGGCATCCTCGCCTTCGTTTCGGCACACTTCATATTAAAGGAAACCAA
>OLQN01003179.1_pt1 | contig 10231 bp, 10 predicted proteins | sample 1673181 | NCBI WGS metagenome assembly OLQN01 (sample SAMEA3136763, study PRJEB25190) | human gut metagenome | biome: human gut; feature: human-associated habitat; material: faeces | place: Austria | collected 2013
TCAGCATGGTGCTGAGTTCCTGTTGGCTGCGAATGGTGAAGTCGTCGTCATCACTCTCTACTTTAGAGATCATGTCCGCAAATACATCCCCAATCACGACCACCTTTTTCGCTCTGTCCACAATTCCCACCTCATTCCTCTCTTCTTCGCATCACGACCGCATGTCTGTAGCGGTCGGATCGGTATATCACTTTGCTGTATTCTACCAGGGTTCCCTCCTGGCTGTAGGATTCCCTCTCAAATGCCAGAAGAGGCGCATTCTCTTCTACATCCAGCGTCTCTGCTTCATATTTGCCTGCCGAGACTGCCCAGATTTCTTCCTTTACTTCTGTCACTGCTATATGATAATGTCTCTTCAGATTCTCATACATGGACTCTCCGTCAAGCAAAAGTTCTGCACCTTGCTCTCCCAGGATCTTCCCCGGCAGATAAGAATCATTGATCGACACTGGCTCATCATCCGTGCCCCGCACGCGATAAATGTGTACTGCCTCCTCTCCGGCCCCGATTCCGAGTTTTTTCGCAAGTTTCTCATCTGCCCTTATAATCTCAAAAGACCGCTGAAGTATCTGGGGCTCATATCCATGACTCTTTACGATCTCTGTAAAACTCAGCAGATTTGGATTATTATCGGTCAGTCTTGAATATGCAACCTTTGTTCCCTTGCCACGGACAATATAGAGATAGCCATCCTGCACCAGCTCGCTGATTGCGCTTCTCACCGTCGTTCTGCTGACTCCATATTCTTCTTCCAGTTTCTTTTCGCAGGGCAGATATTGCCCCCGTTTATAATCTCCGCACTGTATCTTCTTCTTAATATCATCCCGCATCTGCTGATAATATGGCCTGCCTCTTCCCATATAATCCCCCTCTGTATCATGTACTTGGCGCGTCTTTATGACGTCATGATGTCATGTTTTCTTTATTTTATAGTTGAAGCGACAGTTTCACAATGCGGGAATCTGATGATTTTGTTCGTTATCTTCCGGTCTTTGCGTTACTCTTCTCAGATATAACTTAAAAAAGTGGCGTCGGAGTTCTTGCTCCAACACCACTTTTCGTACTCTGAACCGACAACCACTGTTTGTCGAAAAAACCTTTTATTTTAATTTGTTTTCTAACATTTCTTTGATGACTGCAGGCTCGACGATGCCTTTTAATTCGCGCATGCAAGCGCCAAATACAGACTGGATCGCCTTCGCCTTGCCATTCTTATAGTCCGCGACTGCCTGCGCATTATTTTGGATCGCCTCATCAATGACCTTATCAACCACAGCCATATCGATTTTTTTGTCAAAGCCATTCTCCTTACAGTACGCGACAGGATCTACGTCTTCTTTAAGTACAGCCACCAGGATTTTTTTGCCGGATACGCGGTTGATCTCGCCCGCATCTACCATTTTGATGATTGCTGCTAGTTTTTCCGGCGAAATGGATAGTTCATCTATGGTCTTGCCCTCTTTGCGCAAGAGGCCTACGCTCTCTGTGAGAATCCAGGACGCCGCATCTTTGGCGTTACATCCAAGCGCGACAACCCCATCCAGAAGCTGGGAAATATTTTGATTGGCTATGATCATATCTATTTCTTTTTCTGATATGCCGGCTTCGCTATATTCCACTACCTTATCGTTGATTTCCACCGGCCTGTTCTTCTTAATCTCCTCAATCCACTCATCATCAATAATGATTGGCATCAGATTGGCATCCGGGAAATAACGATAATCCGCTTCTGTTTCCTTGTTACGCATAGCAAAGGTCTTGCCGCTTGCGTCATCATAACGTCTTGTTTCCTGAACCAGTTCTTCTAATTCATACTCGATCGCGTCCATATGTCTTTGCGCTTCATAATTGATGGCTTTTTCGATCGCTTCAAAAGAACTCATATTTTTGATTTCTGTCCGGACGCCAAACTCCTGGCTTCCTTCCTCGCGAACCGAAATATTAACATCGCAGCGCATTGCGCCTTCCTCGCATTCAGAAATGCCGCTAAAGCGGAACATGGATTTTAAATTTGTAAGGTATGTGATAACTTCCTCCGCACTTCTAAAGTCAGGCTGGGTTACGATCTCAATAAGCGGTACGCTGGTACGGTTAAAGTCCACATAAGAGTAGCTGCCGCTATGAACCAGCTTTCCCGCATCCTCCTCCATATGGATCTGCTTGATGTGAATGTCGCGGACGCCTGCGGACGTCTTTACCTGTACGCAGCCATTGGTACAGATCGGATGGTTGATCTGGGTGACCTGGTATGCGCAGGGCAGATCCGGATAATAATAGTTTTTCTTGTCAAATGTCGTATATCTGCTGATCTCGCAGTTTAACATCAAGCCGGCAAGAACCGCAAGTTCTACCACTCGCTTATTCATTACCGGAAGCATGCCCGGCATGCCGGAACAGGCCGGACATACGCAGTCATTCGGAGTCTTCGCCGCGGCATGGCCCCCGCAGGAGCAGAATATCTTAGATTCGGTTTTTAATTCAACGTGCGTTTCAAGCCCGATTACAACTTCATAATTCATACTTATTCACCTTCCTTTTCAACGGCTCCAGCCATACTTAAAAGAATGCTTTCGCTAAAATGTCCGCCCATTAACTGAACTTTGCGGCTAACCAGGGCAGGAATCCCGATCAGATTTGCCACGGAGGTAAATATGCTTTCTTCATAAACCTTTTCAAAGGCCGCATAAATATCATAACGCTCGTAACTTGTTTTGCTGCAGGCAGGCGTAAGAACCGCATCGTACTCTTTCATGAGCGCCGCAAACTTTTCCGCCACGACACGGCGGATTCTTAACGATTTATCATAACAATCTTTATACCGGTTCTTGGAAAGTACGTCAGAACCATATAAAATGACTGCCTTCGTAAGGAAGTTAAATCCTTCCGTTCTGGAATTTACATACAGTTCATCAATATTTTTATAGTTCTCTGCACGACGTCCATATTTTACGCCATCAAACCTGGATATATTATTACAGGTTTCCGCGGACATGAGAATCTGCCATGCCGTATTCGCCATCTCAAAAAAGTCGCAAGAAATTTCTTCCACGGTCACGCCCTTGTCCGTGAGTTTTTTGGCAAACGCTCTCACGTTTTCCTGCGTGTCCGCATCCGCGATTTCTAATAATTCTTTGACGATGCAGACACGTTTGCCAGCGATATCCTCATCTGTATGATATTCATAGGTCTGGGTCCTCAGACTTGTTCCATCTTTATCATCGTGGCCTGCAATCACACCCATCAATTCTTTTACGCCTTGGGTGTCAGGCGCGTATACGCCTACCTGCTCGCCAGATGCCGCTGTTGAAATGATTCCATAACGTGACACCGTCCCGTAGGTGGGCTTGAGGAAATCTACATTTGCAAGAGCCGCCGCACGTCTCGGCGCGCCATTTACATCCACTCCAAGCGCTGCTTTCACATCGGATTTTGCTACCAGCGCTGCTGCCGCGCCTTCCAGTTTCGTATCTTCCTGTGCATAGTGGGAGAATTCGCCCACCAGATCCAGCCCGAACTCGCCCACATGGCATTTCCCGGATACCAGGTATCCGTTCTTCTCCAGGCGCTCTACTGCCTCAGCGCTGAATAAAGGCTTGAATCCCATCAGAATTTTCGAGCCATACGTTGACTCGGCACCCTTCACAAGAATGCTGTCATCCACGGCAATGGTGCCGTTTTCATTTATTTTTGCTGCATAATATTCCATATCATCCACCTCACTTTACAAGTCTTGGAACCTGCCAACTATTTTCGTTGTGCATAGGCGCGCCTTCAAGTAAACTTTCTCTTGTAAACAATTGTTCTCTGACATCCTCACGCAATACATTGTTCATAGGCATTACATGAACCATTTCCTCGACATTTTCCGTATCGACTTGCAAAAGGATCTCTTCTTTTTTCTTCATCCGGTCAAAAATGCCTTGTACTTCCGTGTCTTCTTCCTCTGTAAGGGATATCTGGTTTAACTGCTGCGCATTGGAAAATGTAGAGCGTTTTCCCTTCGCATACTTTCCATCGCCGCTTCCTGCGAAAGCATGTTTTGCCAAAGCATTGGAATTCCCTAATAGATGGACATCCTCAAGCTGCTGGCTCGTTACTTCGCTCGGCGCGCCAAGCAGCAGATCCTGCGCATTTCCATTTAATGGGAATGCTATGACGTCCAGAATCTTTTCTTCATCCGTAAGAAGCATTACCATACGGTCAACGCCCGGCGCCATGCCCGCATGCGGCGGCGCCCCATATTGGAACGCGGTGTATAGCGCATTGAAACGCTCCTTCAATTCCTGCTCATCATATCCGGCGATTTCAAATGCCTTCTTCATAATATCAATGTCATGATTTCTGACGGCGCCGGATGCCAGTTCGATCCCATTACATACCAGGTCATACTGGTATGCCAGCACTTCTGTAGGATCTTTGCCAAGCAAAGCATCCATACCGCCCTGCGGCATGGAGAATGGGTTATGCGTAAAAATAGTCTCTCCTGTCTCCTCATCAATCTCATACATCGGGAAATCCACAACAAAGCAGAATTCAAACGCGTCATCTCTAATAAGATCTAAGTTTTCCTTTTTCGCCAGCCAGGTACGGATCAAGCCTGCCTTCTTCTCTGTATCATTCTTCTTATCATCACAGATAAAGAACAAGGTCTCTCCCTCTTTGATATTGGTAAGGGAGGTAATCTCCGCTTTCTTTTCATCACTCAGGAATTTTGCGATAGGACCCGCAAATACCCCCTCTTTCAGAGTAATATAACCCAATCCTCCAAGAGCCACTTCATCTGACATCGCGTATTTCAGTGAATCTTCGAAGAATTTCTTCGATTTGCCTCTACAGTCAGCCACGATACCGCGAACCGGCTTTCCTCTAAATGCAGGGAAGGCTACATCCGCGAAAAATGCGGTTAAATCGCAGATCAATAGCGGATTTCTTAAGTCCGGCTTATCCGAGCCGTATGTCATCATGGCATCCGCATAAGTGATACGCCTGAAAGGCTTTTCTGTAACCTTCTTATCCGAAAAAGTTACAAATGTATCATAAATCACGTCTTCGCAAATATTCAGGACTTCTTCCTGCGTTGCAAACGCCATCTCAAAGTCCAGCTGATAAAACTCGCCCGGGGAACGGTCTGCTCTCGCATCCTCGTCACGGAAGCAAGGCGCGATCTGAAAATATTTGTCAAATCCAGAAACCATCAAAAGCTGCTTAAACTGCTGCGGCGCCTGAGGAAGCGCATAAAACTTGCCCGGATGCTTGCGGCTTGGAACCAGGAAGTCACGAGCGCCTTCAGGAGATGACGCGGTAAGAATTGGCGTCTGGATCTCCAGGAAATCCTTATCCTCCATCTTGTTCCTTAAATGACGGATAATCTTGGAACGCATCACAAGATTGTCATGATTCTTCGGATTCCGAAGATCAAGATAGCGATACTTAAGGCGTAATTCATCCTTAATATTTCTGGAACTGCTGACATCAAAAGGCAGCATATTTTTTGATTTGCCTAAAACCACAAGCTCGCTTACGACCAACTCGACAATACCTGTCGCGATCTTCTCATTCACCGTGTCCGGGTCACGCTTTTCAACCACCCCTTTTAAAGAGATCACCGTTTCCCGATTCACATTTTTCAATAATTCTTCGTTATGGATTACCGTCTGCGTCACGCCCGTATAATCGCGAATGTCAACAAAGATTACCCCTCCGTGGTCACGAATCGCATCTACCCAGCCCGCAAGCTGAACCGTCTGCCCGACATGCTCCTCACGGATATCATTACAGTAAAGAGTCCTATACATCTGATTTCTACCTCCTAAATTAAATTAAAAAATCCCGAGAATACATATCCAATATATAATACGTATTCTCGGGACGAGTATACAAAGTAACCCGCGGTGCCACCCGTTTTGAAGCGAAAGCTTCCTCTTTTAATATCTGATTTTATACTTGATCATTACATGGAGCGTTCCCAAACTTACTACTCTTCTTAAACACGCTTCCAGTCGACGACGTGTTCTCCCTGTTAGAATTTCCCCAAAAACTGAGTCTCCGTTTTTATACTAGCAAACATTCCTGGCTAAGTCAACCAAAAATATACTTTTCCTAGTGTCTCCAAATCCTAAGCTTTCATACGGCTCTAATCTCTATAAACGAATTCATCGTTGATTTCTCTATTCATAAATTCCTTCAGTTCTTCCCCTTCGTAGCCAAGCGCACAGCCAACCAGCAATTTTACATAAGTCATCTCAGAAGTCATCGTCCATACCGGTATAGCGCCGCACTTCAAAATGATGCCTGTAGATATGTAATTATACGCGTCTCTGTGGCAATGCTCAAGAAATAGCGGGATCGGAGGCTCGCACTCATCACATCGCTTTTTGAGCGACAGAATGGCCTGACTGGTGTACCGCTTCGATTCGTCGTCCTTGTATGGAGTCACCGCCATTGTGCTTGAATGGTAGGTGCCATGAAGAATCGCCTTGACCCCCTTCATGCAGTAATGCTCATAATCGATCCCAACATAAGGAATGATCCGAAGAACACAAGACAAGAGTTCAAAGTCGTGATACAAGTACATCTTCTCTTCGCCGGAGGATTTCCCCTTAAAAACAGCGTTCTCCTGGCTTACCTCAGCCATATCCGGACTGTAAAAATTCTCAGAACGGTTGGCGCACTGCAGCAGATGAGAACAATAGTGAATATACATACGCTGTGTTTCCCCGGATCCGTCAGTTTCCGTATTTCTATACACAGCATAAATATTAGGCTCTATCCCATTGACGATCAGTTCAACCGCAGCCTTGAAGTTCGCGTTGCCATTGGCCTCATCGTCATCCGGCGGAAGCTGGCTGGAGACCAGAAACACAGGAATCCTAGTGCCCGCCATCAGAATCGAAAGCAACGCTCCTGTATAAGCAAGGGTGTCCGTACCGTGCAGGATAATAACGCCATCATATTTTGAATAGTCATACGTTCTCATCTTAGAGATAAGGATGTTCCAATTACCAGTAGTCATATTCTCACTCAGAATGTCAAGGGGCTTCTCTTTGTCAAATGTCACACATTCCTCTGAGGAATAGCGCGAGCCGGAGGCTCTGAATTTCTTTTCGATCAGCGTATGCGCACGCTCTGCATCAGAGTCTCGCTTGCCTGCCTTGTCGGCGAATGAGCAGATGGTACCTCCGGTGAGGATGATAAGGATGTTGTGGGGTGTTTTCAATTTGATTTTCCTCCTGATTTTTTTGATGTTGGTCGGTGATTGGGGTGTTCGGGGTGTATTGGTTTTTTGTTTTGGTATCTTTGGTTTTGTCTTGGTAGAAGCATTCTTTTTCCTGCCTACATGATCATTATGGCTTTTTGCTATCGGGCGAGATGGTTTGTTGGTAGGATAGAAAGGGATTAATGAAGTAAAACGATATCTTTAAAAATTATTATGTCCCTTGCCTATTTGGATATAATCCATCTTTTCTAATTGTCCCCCAAATCAAACATATACTGTTTCAATGTTGCATTCGCATAAGTTCTAATGTCAATTCCTGCGACTGTACCCAACTTGTATAATTCATCCAGAATCATATAGAAAAATGCTAAAATTGTTTCTTCTCCAGACGCCCATGATAACTTTGCGTTATTCTTCCAGTCTACCAGAAAAGAATGAAATTTTATTGCACACCCAATATCAATATTGTCATATAATTTAATGTGTTTATTAATTGTATCTATTTCTACCGAATTTACGGCTAATATTCCTCCAATAATATGAGTTAATTCTCGTGGTGGATAATATTTGCCAGCATTAATTACTCCTCTCCTAGAACGTTTCAAAGCCTTAACACTTCCAACTTTTTTATTCGTATATTCTAAGGTTGCTTTATTTATCTCTGGTTTAGAATCAAATACAGCGTACACGCTCTCTGCTGTTACATACTTTTCTCCTGCATCTGTTCCAAATATTAAAGGAGCATATAGTGCGTCATATATAATAATATCAATTTGCTCACTGATTTTCCCTTCAGAATCAAACACAAACCCCTTATCAACAGCATATTTGTTGGGTAAAAAACTTCTAAAGAAATCAATCCAAGCACTTTCACAATGATTCCCTTTTGTCACTGGATGATCTAATAATACACTTAATTTGCTTTCAAGAATTTTTTGTTTTGTACTAAACAAAGATTTTATATCCATTACACTCTACCTTCAATACTATTTTTATAATTAATATTCTCAACTCTTTTCTCAAATTTCAAAACGATTTGATGTAAGGACTTTTGATCCAGCAGTACAACCGTCTCAACATGCCATGGGACGAGAGTTTTATACTCCATAGCAAAAGCATATCATTACCCCACGCCTTAAAGAATTTCTAGTTTTTCACTACAATAACATGGTCAGCACTTCAAGACATAAATATTATATTTACAACAAAACTAAATACATTGAATAGTCAATAATAATAAAATTCACCTTATTTATTCACGACTTATTTTTTTCATATACCTATTTTTCTAAATCAATTAACAGCTCGTCTAAAATATCGTATAAATAATCAGCGGGTTCCCCATCATTTATCCTCATTTCAATCATCTTGATTAAATCATAATTGTTAACACTTACTATTAACTTTCCATTTTCTCTCAAAGTTCCTCTTATCGCCTTTTTTGCATTTTTATCTTCTCCATTACATGAAATAATAATTGCGACCCCACGCAAAGCTCTAAGATACAAATATTTATCAATAGTATATATCTCCCTTTATATCGCCTAACATGTCATTCCATGGAGTAATAAATTTCCCTTTTTTAAATTTATGTTTTTCCAATTTACTATGTTCCATTGTCATCCCTCAAATTATATTCAATATACGGTATTCGAATCAATTCCATTTATAAGTTTTTCTCTAATTTCGGTAAATTCTTGAAACTTACTGTTTCCAATGTCTGTAACTGCTGTACTGCCAACAGTCGGAGTAATTCCATCCGCTCTTTTTGATTCTTTCCCTGATTAATCAGAACAGCGTTATAACTTTCCAAATTTGCAAGCACTAACAATTGGTTCAACGTTGCCACATCTCGCATATTTCCTTTTGCTGTAGGATTTTCATCTTTCCACTGCTTCGCTGTCTTGCCAAATAAAACAACATTTAACATATCTGCTTCATTAGCATAGGTATACACTACCTGTGCGGGTGTTAATTCCGGTGGAATCAAATTATCCTTAATTGCATCTGTATGTATCCTGTAATTCAGTTTGGAAATTTCTCTGTTTAAATTCCAATTCAAAGATAATCGGCTGTTCTCATCCGTCTTTAATCTCCTGTAGTCTTTCATAATGTATAACTGAAATTCAGGAGAAATCCAAGTTGCAAAAGACATGGCAATATCACTATGAGCATATGTTCCTCCATAACGTCCCGCTTTTGAAACAATACCGATAGCTTCTGTAGCTTCTATCCACTTTTTGGGTGACATTGTAAATGCGTTTGCTCCTGCCTGTTTTCTAAACCCCTCGAATTCGAGGGGTTTAAAATCTGGATTATGCAGTCTTTCCCATAGTCCCAAAAATTCTATTACATCTCGATTTCTCATCCAATTTTGTATAACCGCTGTTGGATCATCACTTTTATATCGAGCTATGTCCGTCAATGAAATAAACTCACTTTCAAAATTTGTTGTATAAATACCAATATCAATGCCTTTCGCATGAAGCGTTTCCTTAACTATTCTTCCCATTGTCCCTCCTGTAATCATATCATTCGCTTTCTAAATACTCTGTCTATTTCTTTCTTAACTAATATCTTCTACTGAACAGTCATTCATTTTCATCTTTCAACATCTCCCGATATGCATCAATATAAGACTTAATGCAACTCGGATAAGTATAGAAATACCTTCTGCACACCTTTTTATATAACTCCAACATTTTTTCATCACAGGCAAAGTCCAACAAATAATCAAGCAAATAGGATAATTCCTTTTCCGATACTTCTCGCCTACATACATCATCAACTAATGGAAGATAGATATCATAAGCTTTCTTATGGAGTTGCTTTATTTGTTCTGCTATTTGAAATATACTTTCTTCCATCAAATCACCTCAAAATATTTATGTAAATTTAAAAACTTCAGTTTGTCATCTACGTCCATATCAGTACTCTTAAAAGCAAGGAATCAGTTCACTTTCTTTACCAGACATGGTAACACTGTCTGCGCAATATTTAGATTGAAAACCAATA
>OLQN01003187.1_pt1 | contig 10201 bp, 7 predicted proteins | sample 1673181 | NCBI WGS metagenome assembly OLQN01 (sample SAMEA3136763, study PRJEB25190) | human gut metagenome | biome: human gut; feature: human-associated habitat; material: faeces | place: Austria | collected 2013
TTCTGAACAGCAAATACCGGTTCACTACCATAATCAGGCCTAAAAGAATACCAGGAATAAACGGTATCGTTTTCTCCTCCCCAAATATTTCCCTGACGGAAATAAATCAGATAATAATTGTCTTCGCCTGGTTCGTCGTGAAGAGTGAAGCACACGGTATTATTTTGAGCCAAATGTATATATGCATCATCAAACCATTCAGTAGTATCTCTTACACTCTCCTGTTGAAGCTCGAAACCCGAGACAGAACAGGGGCGAGGGACTTCCGTCACGGCCTCCACATCCTTAAAACCATTCCGAGAAGCCACAAGGCGTATCCGATCGCCCGTCACAGGTATATAAGATGAAGATTTGTAACGAACGGCATCGATATCAAGCTCTTCATACTTTACGGCCACTTCGGACAATGATTCCCGGAACACATCGTTCACATAAAGTTTTACATCCGCACCAGACACAAAAATATCTTTGACCTTATTATCCGCATAAAACCAGGTACGGGAAAGTTCTACCGATAGTGTATCACCTTGTACGGCCAGACAATTCAACACCAGTTTGGGTTCAGGACGCATATGTTCCAAATTTATCTCTTTCTCGCAACCGGACAAGACAAACAACAACAAAACCAATATACAAATATTATATCTCATCTTTTTCCTCCTTCAAAATTTATATGTATATGAAACCGACGGTATGATCGGAAAAATACCAATAGACTTGAATGCATTCCGATAGGTGACATTCGGATTCCCATAGTCGTCTGATCCAGCCTCCTCTTTGACATCTCCTTTATAAACCAGGATAGGATTCATCCGGCTGTACACGTTATAAATACTAATATTCCAAATTCCCATACGCCCCTTCTTTTTAGGACGATATATATTAATGCCCACATCCAAACGATGGTAGGCAGGAAGTTGATAATTATTACGTTGGTCATAATAATCTTCACCAGTCCCATTCCCCCAGAAAGGTCTTTCTCCCGGTTGGTGCAGATGGTCACTCGGATAATAATTTTCCAGTGACAATGTTGTATAATTACCAGACGAATAAGTCCAGGCAGCCGACAGCTCTACTTTTTTGGAGAGTTTATGCATGACAACAATATTCAATTTATGCCGATTGTCGTAACGGGAAGGATAGCGCCGTCCTTTATTTATTTCGTCAAACTGACGATCCGCCCACGCCAGCGCATACCCGACCCATCCGGTTGTTTTTCCTGTTTGCTTACGAACCATAAACTCCACTCCGTAAGCACGCCCTTCACCGGAAGCCATCTTATTTTCCCATGAAACGGATGAAGGAATCAGACTATAACCATCCTTATATTCCAACAAGTTGTTCATCCGTTTATAATAACCTTCAACAGAAAAATCCAATAGCTGATTCCAATTGTAATAACCACCCAAAGAAATCTGGTCACTGACAAGCGGCTTCAACTTATTAGTCACCGGCATCCAAGAATCAGTCGGCAAATCCATAAAGCTGTTACTGATCAAATGTACATACTGGTTCATACGGGAGTAAGAAGCTTTCAAACTAACATCCGGTGAAAGCAACCAGCGCATAGAAACACGCGGCTCAATACCGGTATACGTCCTGTTATCAATATTAAACAGGCTGAAACGAAGTCCGACATTTAAACGAAAAGCATCGGAAATCGACCAATCATCTTCAGCATAGGCAGCCAATTCATGTGCCCACAACTTGTCGTCGGAAAAAGTTTTAGCAATCTGCATAGAATCCGGCAGACTATTGTCCAATGCTTTCATCCGGTTATACTCCGGTTGAAAATAATGAATCAGGTAATCACCGCCAAAACGGATACGGTGTGCCGCCACCGGTCGATAATCAAACGAGGTACGAACACCAAAATCCGTGATTCCTGTCACATTGGTCGTCTCGTCCAAAGAATACTTATATCCGGAATCACCTTCCTTACCGGAAACATCTTCCTCTTTATATCTGATTTTAGAACGATATCGCGTATAGAAACCGGACAATTTTCCGAATAACTTATTACTGAACGCATACGTCCAGCCAGCAGAAGCGACCAAATTCCCCCAACGCATATAGGCGTCGATCGTATTACGATATTCGCTTGTATATTCGGAATAAGCAAAATCTTCACTTCCTACTTTCAAGACATCATTCCCGTTATAGAGGCTCAAATACATCCTACTCCGGTCGCTGAAACGATGGTCGATACGAGCATTCAAATCATGGAAAGCATAACGGACATTAATACGTTCTCCATTCTTTTTATTTTTCTTATTTACAATCGCCAACACAGGAGCCGTCAGCACATCCAACCACGTACGCCTAAGCGCTATATTGAAAGAAGTCCGGTCTTTCCAAATCGGCCCTTCCAGATTCAGATTACCGGAAACCAACCCTAAAGAGGCGGATCCATGAAATTCTTTCATATTCCCCTCCTTGGTATGCACATCCACCACCGAAGAAAGGCGTCCGCCGTAACGGGCCGGGAAACCGGCTTTGAAGAAATTCATGCCTTTAATCGCCTCATTGTTGAACGCAGAGAAAAAACCGCCGATATGATTCACCTGATAGACAGGATTACCATCGACCAGAAAAAGGTTCTCATCCGAATTTCCACCCCTGACATACAAACCAGAAATACCTTCCGTCCCAGCCGACACTCCAGGTGTCAATTGCAAGGTCCGGATAATATCGGCCTCCCCCAACAAAGTCGGAGTCGCACGAATAGTAGCATGATTCACCTCCAATGTTCCCATTTGCGTACTACGGACCGTTTGGCGGGTTGTTTCCAAGGCTGTCACCAACACTTCTCCGATTGCGGCATTAGGCTGCAAATCGATTACCAAGACTGTGTCTTGCTTCAACACCGGAATTGTGAACAGATGGCTCTCATAACCGATATAAGACGCTTGCAAACGAACGGGAGCACCATCACTGCCCGACGGTACAGGCAACGAAAGACTAAAGAATCCATAGGTATTGGCAGCCACACCGCTCAGGCTATTCACTTCATACACAGAAGCCCCGACCAGGGATTCTGCGGAAGTTTTATCCCGCACAAAACCGCTGATCGTGACCTGTCTGGGTTTACGTTTCAGAACGACAATATTTCCTGTCCTCTTGTACACGAACGGATAGCCGGCAAAAAGTCGTGCCAGACAATCGTCCAATGCAGCATCGTTCACTTTGAAACTCGTTTTCTGAAACTCTTTCAACAAAGATGATTCATACGAAAAAGTCACTCCGGCCTGCTTCTCGATCTCTGTCAGAATCTCCTTCAAAGAAACGTTCCACATGTTCAATGTAACCGTTCGAACCTCATCTCCACCATTTACCTCTGCCGACAACTTCTCCGATATCAAAAAACAACTCAAACACACAAAAACACAGGTAAACCATCCTCTCGACATAAACTTCTTCATCTTATCTTTATTGACTTTTCATCCATAAGACAGGAAAACAGGAAAAACCCCTACTCGATCCGGAAATTTTTTTAAATCAATCATAAACGGCAAACGGATTCCAAGAGGGTTCTTTATCACCGAAAGGCATTGTAAAACGGCGATGGGCCAGTTGGCAACCGGCAACAATTCCAAAACCACCTTCGACATTCGTATAAGTGGCGGTGGGTTCCACCAAACCATCTAAGTAAGCATCACCCAACGAGATAGAGAAATTACGGATTACAACCAGATACCGATAGTATTCTTCCGAAATAGCCATCAGACGAATATCATAATGCACCGTTGTCGTTACAGAATCGCCCTTAAAGGAACTATCGACAGGCCAGAAAGAAGAGCGGACCGTATAGTCTTTGCCATCGAACATATCGTCCGTAAACGTGCCCCGGCAAGTCGTCCCATCTAACTGCTCAATAACCGGATTCGTCACTGTCGAACGAAATACCGGATCTTCATAAACTACGCCCAACCAATCCGTATAATTAAGTTCTGACCGGTACATCGAACTACAGGTTATCACACTGTCTCCCTTCTGGAACTCTGTCTGTTTTTCAATTATCAAGCGATAATAGTTTCGTTTATCCGGCTTGTCACGAAACCGGACATACAGCCGTATGGAAGGATATTCATATCCTCCATAACCAAAGCGGGTAAAACGGACCGTATCGACAGACAACACCTCCACCGGATCCGGGATAACTGTCTCTCCCCCTACCAGATCGAAACCACCCGCCTCTGCTTCCAGCCGTAAGCGATCGCCGGCCCTCACACGGCATCCGGGCAACACGTACCGTCCTGTAAACCGGCTATCGGAAACGGGCTGCATACGTCCTTGCAAACGGTCGTTTATAAACACTTGTATGCTGCCATCCTCGACCCCGTCGTCCGTAACCGTGTCCAAGACAAACCAACTTTTGGACAAGAAAGCCGTCACATCCGTATCCGGCGAAACGGAAGCATTCAGCACCAGGCGCGGAGAAACGGGCGGAAGGACCAGCACCACGTCGCGGGTACAAGAGACAAACAAAAGCAGGCACAAGGCAAACAGTATCTTCTTCATCGCCATCAGAATTTATATGTATAAGAAACAGAAGGGACGAAAAGAAACAACAAGGTCTGCTCCAACACGACCTCCCGCCCTTTTTCCGTTTGATAATAAATAGGCCGGACTGAGAAAGGATTCGCCTTAAAATAGGCATTGCAAAGACTCAGGTTCCAGATTCCCATACGCCCGTTCTTCTTATACCGGTAGAAATTAGCACCTAAATCAAGCCGGTGGTAAGCCGGAAGCTGGTAATTGTTGCGCGAACTTGCGTTCTCGCCATATCCCCACCAAAGCTCCTCCTGATAGCCACGCTCCGTCAGCTCCGGTAACGGGCGGTATTGCACATCCTGAATCGTCAGGTGATTACCGGACTTATACATCCAGGCTGCCGTCAGTTCCACCTTTTTTGAAAGTTTGTAGGAAGCGACGATATCGACTTTATGCCGGTTGTCGTATTTGGAGGGGAAACGATGTCCTTTGTTGACCGTCCCATCCGGAAACCAGCGATCGGACCAGGAGAGCGTATACCCGATCCATCCGTTAAACCGCCCGGTCTTTTTCTGCACCATCAGTTCCAAGCCGTAAGAACGTCCCTTCCCCACTCCGACCCGGTCTTCCCACCCCTCAAAAGAGGGAAGAACCGGACCGTTATCCTTATATTCCACCAGATTATTCATCCGTTTGTAATAGCCTTCAGCCGAGAAATCCAATTCTTTATAATGCCAAAATAGGCCACCCGTTACCTGATGCGCATGCATCGGACGGATATTCCCGGTAACCGGCATCCAGATATCCGTCGGCTGGCTGATATAGCTGTTGGACAATAAATGGATATATTGGTTCATCTTCGTATAGGACACTTTTGCCGACAGGTTCCGCCCTAACAGATAGCGGGCGGAAAAACGGGGCTGGAATGACTGGTATGTCTCTCCTTGTACATGGAAAAGGGTAAAGCGCAACCCGGCATTCACCCGCAACCGGTCGGTCAGCAACATTTCGTCTTCCGCATACAGGGAAACTTCGTGGCCATGAATCAAAGAATGTGAAAAGACCGTATTATTCATTTGCGAAACAACCGAATCCTTATACCAGGAACTCATATTACTTTGTTCGGGACGAAAAAGATGGAACAGGTAATCGCCTCCCATCCGAACCCGGTGGTCGACATTCGGGCGATAGTCAAAAGAGGCTCTCAGACTCACATCTTCCATAGCCGAACGATAATGCCCTTCCTGAAAATAGACCTGTCCGCTCTTATCCGGCGATGAGACAAAAGCATTCTGCTTCTGGATTATATGCGAACGGTAGCGGGTATACCCTCCGGTAAAAGTGGCAAACAGTTTCCGGTTGATCAGGTAGTTCCACCCGGCAGACCCGATCAGATTTCCCCAGCGCCAGCGGAAGTCCCGATCTTCACCATGTATATCTTTCGAATCCTCACCGTTACGATAACTGTCACTTCCCATGTAAAAACTCAGATAAGCACGGCTACGGTCCGTAAAAGAATAATCGACTTTAGCATTCATATCGTAGAAATGGTATCCGCCCTTCCATTCAGTATCGGCCTTCTTGTTCACTGCCGTCATGAGTGGCCAGGTAATCAATTCCATCCAAGTACGCCGTACCGACACGTTGAACGAAGACCGATCCTTGATGATCGGCCCTTCGAGATTGGCACGCGCCGCCAGCAAGCCGATCGAGATATTCCCGTGATATTCTTTCCGGTTTCCTATATGATGAAGTTGTTCGCTGCTCTTTCCGGTTTCCTTCGTTTGTACGCACATCTACAACAGAAGAAAGTCTCCCGCCGTATTCCGCCGGAAAACTTCCTTTATAAAAAGTGGCATTCTTCACAGCATCCGGATTGAAAGCCGAAAAGAAGCCTAACACATGGTCTGTATGATAGACCGGATTTCCATCAAGCAAAAACAGGTTATCGTCGCCATCACCTCCCCGCACAAACAAGCCACTCATGCCTTCTGTTCCTCCGGTCACACCCGGTAGCCGTTGCAAAGTCTTGACAACATCCGTTTCGCCCAACAGGGCCGGCAACGATTTCACCCGGCTTGCCGGGACATCCGACACCCCTACCCGACTGTTCAAAACATCCGACCGGGGAGAAATTCCTTTTATCACGACTTCCCCCAGTACCCCGGCAGGCGATAGGGAGAGATCGATCATCGTGTCGCGGGTCAACTCGAACGTAACGGAACAGGGCTCGTAGCCGACATAAGAAGAAGACAGCACCACTTTCCCCGGAGGTAGCGTAATACTGTAAAAGCCGTAATTATTGGAAACCGATCCTTTTCCGGAAGAACGCTCCACCACGGTTGCCGCAATCAGACTCTCGTAGGATGCGGAATCCCGCACAAACCCACTGATGGTATATTGCCGGGGTTTCCGTTTCAATATCACATAACGTCCCGTAATCCGGTAAACAAGAGGTAAAGGCTCGAACAACCGTTTCAGGCAATAAGAAAGAGACTCGTCGCGCGCCGTCAACGAAACATGGCGGAATTCTTTCAACATCGACGATTCATAGGAAAAAAACAGGCCGGTCTGCTTTTCGATCTCCAGCAAAATATCCTGTAACGGTACCCGCTTCATATCCAGCGTGACAGTAGGAGTCGGGTCCGCCAACAGGGGCAAAGGTTCTTTCGCTCCGATCAGCGGGCAACATATACAAATCCCGATGACAAATAGGTAAACACGATACATATTTTTTATTTATCTTTCCGGGGAACCAATCGGATATCCAACGTCTGATTGATAACCATCAGGACTTCGTCAAGAGGCAGATCGTTGAATGTTGCGGTCAGTCGGGAATCCGGCGAATCCACTTTGTTGATGATCTCCACCTGGTAATACTCGTTCAGGTCCCTGATCACCTTCTCCAAAGGCGTATCGTTAAACCTCAACTGCTTCGTTTTCCAGGAAAGATTATTCGGATTCTCTTCCTTCAGGATATCTATTTCTTTCTTTTCATTCGAATAAGAGGCCGACATTCCCGCCGTCAGGATAACCGGTTCGGGCTCCTTTCCGGCAGCAAAACGCACTTTTCCCGTAACGACATCGACTTCCGTCATGTCCGGTTGTTCACTAACTTGGAAGCTGGTACCTAAAACCGTCACCTCCGTCATGGCAGTATGAACGGAAAAGGGGCGCGCCTCGTTCCTCTTCACCTGGAAAAAAGCTTTTCCCGTCATCTCCACCACACGTCTTTCCTTTCCATATTTCTTCACATCATACCGAAGTGTCGAATTTCCGGCCATAGAAACCAGCGTGCTATCCGGCAAATAAACATCTTTTAATTGCCCCGATACAGTAGCGACAGATACCCATTCGGGATTATTCCGCTCTTTCACATAAAAAGTGCCGAATCCAATAAGCAAAAGCACAACAGAAGCGGCCGCCATCCAATAACGGCGAAAAGCGACCTGGCGGCAGATTCCCTGCCGAAAGGCAAACCGTTTCCAAGCCTTATCCTCATCCAAGCTCCCCTCTTTGTAGTGCCGGACTACAAAACGAAGGCGTTTTTCAAATCTATCATCTCGCTCGTTGTTCTTCATTTCAATTGACAATTGATAATGGACAATGGACAATTGCCACAGCCCTTTCCATTGTTTATTTTCCTAATTTAAATTTATAACCGACAGATAAACTGAAAGTATGGTATTTCAAGTCGACCGAATCATATTCGTATTCCTTGCCCAAAGAGGCATCGTAACCGACATTCATCACACAGGAGCCTATTTCCAATCCTGCCTGAAACGAAAGTCCCCAGTCGAAAGAGTTATCGTGCGTCCAACTTTCATGACTAAAACCTTTCTCTACCCATCCGCCACCATACAAATAACCTCCATTACCTCCATAATAGATAGAGCCATAACTTTCATGACTGCTACTATTACCCGGTGTATATTCATTATACACAGCTATATTTTTATCTCCCATCGAATAAGCGATATAAGGACCGGCAGCCAGATTCAACCGTACATTATCCGCTAAACAGAATGACAAATTCGCCATCAACGGGACTTGCAAGAAATGACGCCTCGTCTTATAATAGCTTTTACTAAAAGTAGACTCCGACTGATCGTCTATTGTCGGGTAAATGTTCCCGAACGAAGTCGATTGTCTCGAATATCCCCGTTGAGCATAATACAACCCCGATTTCAATGAAAAACGGTCCGGTTTAACAACATACTCCACTCCAACTCCGATTTTCCAACGGGCATTCCAAGTGTATCCCGGTTCATCGATATAAGAAAAGCCGCCTCTCTTGACGGCCGTCATCCCGACTTCCGGCGTCAACGACCATCGTTGTGCGCTCACCGATACCACACTCATCATCAACATCACAAATAACACGAATTTCTTCATTTTTCTTTTTTGTATTAGTGATACATAAACATTTAACCTTTCTATCACTAAGACCGGAAATTTGAAAAAACCCCTATTCATTCAAGAAAAAAAGAAACAATAAATCCGTATGACAGTTTCCCGCAAAGTCTTTAATGCTTTTCCCATCTGGTTTTCAACTGTTTTAATGGAAATATGCAACTCCTCCGCAATCTCCTGATATTTCAATCCGTCCCGCTTGGAAAGCAGAAATATTTTCTTCCGTTCAGCAGGCAATCCGTCGATAGCCGCCCAAAGACGCGCATCCCGTTCCGATTGATATATCTGTTCCTCTTCCGACAGGTCTTCTATATCAGCAATACATTCCGTTGTCTGTAACATATCGGAAGACTGGGCGATAAGCGTAAGGGAACGGTTCCGTACCGCCTGATAGAGATAGGATTTAAAGTTAGCAATTACCATATCATGGCTGTTCTTATCCCAAACATCGGCAAAAACCTGCTGCACGACGTCCTCGGCATCTTCCATTTTTTCTGTAAAACGGAGTGCAAACAGGCACAAGGGCTTATAAAACTCCTTGAAAATACGTTCAAATTCACCCGCAGATATTGCCGCCATACATTTGTTACTTGTCTCTATTCACTGCAAAGTAAAGTAGTTTTCCATTTAATAATCCGATTTTCAGGTTCTTTATTATGATTTTAATAAATTATACCGCACAAAATCACCTGCCTTGCAAACATAAACAAAACACGGACTACACAGACTACACGGTTTTAATTCATCCGTGAGGTCGGTGTAATCCGTGCCTCAAATATAGTAAGCCTGAATATGCTTATCCTCTGAATCCGATAATCTCACGCACTTCACGCAACGTTTTCGCAGCGCTCTCGCTTGCTTTTTCGGCTCCCATGCGGGCTACTTTTGCCAAATAGTCTTCGTTGGAACGAATGTCCAAGATACGTTCACGAATCGGAGCACAGAAATTATTGATATCTTCAGCCAACTGCTTTTTCAAATCTCCGTAACGGATCTCGCAATTGTTATATTTCTCATTGAAGAAATCGAAAGTATCTTTTGTCGATACGATCTCCATCATCGTAAACAGATTGGCAATCGGTTCGGGTTTCACGCTGTTCGGTTCCGTCGGACCTGCATCTGTCACAGCTTTCATCACCTTCTTCTTGATTGTCTTTTCATCGTCGATCAGGTAGATAGCATTACCTTCGCTCTTACCCATCTTGCCGGATCCGTCCAGTCCGGGAACTTTGATCGCCTTATTGGAATAATAGAAAGAGGCGGGTTCCGGGAAACATTCGACTCCGTAAGTTGC
>OLQN01003191.1_pt1 | contig 10188 bp, 10 predicted proteins | sample 1673181 | NCBI WGS metagenome assembly OLQN01 (sample SAMEA3136763, study PRJEB25190) | human gut metagenome | biome: human gut; feature: human-associated habitat; material: faeces | place: Austria | collected 2013
CTTCCGTATGGAATTTAAGTTTACGTGCGGAATTTACTTTTTCACTCAAGCAAAAAATTACATTTCTTTTTGTCGAAAATCACCATTCTATCTTCATCTTACAAGTGACATCGCCATTCTGCGGTAAGTATGCCTTTTTCCACGGATTGCAACGCTGTATGCCGTAATATTTTCCGGCAAAGCCATTCCCATGTACCCACTATCTCCTATATGATGGATGTCTGCACCTGCCATTTTACACATCAGTGCGATCTGTCGGATTGTTTCTTCGTCCGCTCCTTCCTGGGAAGTTCCAATTGTAGTCATCGCAAGTACACCTTTTTCATGTGCGGTTTTGATCAATTCAGCTGCATGCTCCATGGTAAATCCCGGAACAGTACCAGGTGCCGGAAGTAAAAGGACATCTGCCCCTGCTTCAATAAATGTCTCAGCATCTTCTTTTGTCAGTATTTTTTCTCCTGCTTCTGAGAGAATGCCGGATGCATGCATTTTTCCTGCTGTCAGGATCACTCTGTCGCCGACTGCCTCGTTTAAATCAGCTAATGCCTTTGTAATTGCCTTGTTATCAACGCCAACACCCGGATTTCCGGTAAGAACGATCATGTCAACGCCCATGTCCGCTGCTTTTTTTGCATTTTCCACGGTTGCGCGCCGTCCTTCTGTAAGACTCCACACCGATTTTTCTCCATCATTGCGGACTGCCGCCGGTTCTAAATTAATTGCAACCATCCTTCCGGTCAGACGTTTGACCTCATGTATAGTATCTTCCGGGGCAACTTCCGGTAATCCATTGATCACAGGATGATCCACGTCAAAAATATTCAGCATGATAATATCCGCACCAAGAGAAGTTACAAATTCTGCATTTGTAATATTTACGAGCATTGGTGTCACTGTACCGATCGTCTCTGCTGCAAGCACTCTTCCTTCGCTGTCCGCAATGGACTGTAATAATTCTTTTTTATGATAGGCAGCCAGTTCTCTGGCTGAACAGTCAATATATCTTTTTCCCATTCCTTTTTCCTCTTTTCTGCCTGATGCAAAATGTCTCTGCTTTAAAATTTTCACTGTGCCTTCTGTGCAAACTCTGTGAAATATCTTTTATTTCTCTCATATTTCACATTCTCTGCATTTTCTAACACTTTATTGCGATACTCTTCTATTTTCTGCGATGTTATAAAGGAAATCTCCTGCGGCTGATCATACTTTCCCATATAAGAAAAAGATATATTTTCCTGCTCTTCCATGGATTTATAATTCATATATATGGTATAATCCTCATAACCGTTTACCATCTCCCAATAAATCCCGTAATCTTCTCCCTGCAGATGATACAGATTTAAATAGTCATGCAGACTGTCAAACTCCCTGTCAATATACTTTTCCTCACACCTTGATTTATAATATTCCTTTCCTGAATATTTCACATGATCACTGATTTCTCCTGGTAATGCCATTGCAATTACTATAAAATTAAATACCACGATCACTGACACTATGCATTTTATAACAAAAGGGAACACTTTTACGCTGTAATCTCCAGTTTCATCCCGAAAAGAAAAGGTGATATTAATTTTCTTCATATTCCCACCCCTTTCTCTCAAAAATTATTTTTACAAAAGTTTCCTCCTCATCATAATATCGATCGCACTTTACAAATTCATTCACTTCTTCCTCTGTCATTTCCAAAGTCCCCATTAATGTTGCGATCGTATTCTGCTGGATTTCACTGAAATATTTCTGGTTTTCCTGAAATTCAATTTCACTGATACGATAATCATCCTGAAGCAAAATTTCATGCGCATAGTATAGGATATCTTCCACTTCATATGCCCTTGGCGTTTTGTCACTTTCCCAGTCAGACTTCTCCCTTAAATCCATCACATCTTCTATAAAATGGCTGTATCTATCATAGATATCTACACGTTCTGTATACTTTTCATACCCGTCCTCTGCATAAACTTCATACTCATGCAGATACGCATCCAACGCTGCATTATCTCCCGTCTTGAAAATTTCTTCTGCTGCTTCTACCGATGCTGATCTTTTCTGATGTTCTGTATGCTTTTCATCCACATAGCCTAAAATGAAAAAGACAAGAAATAAAACAACAAGAAGTACAACTGCCAGCAAAAGAATGATATTCATAATTTTATTAGCAACATAAAGCGGCATGGAATGTAACACTTTTGCTTTGGTAAGAAGTGTTTCTTTTCTTGTTTCGTCTTCCTCCTTTTCCCATTCCATACCAAGTTTATTTGGCTCTCCACAATAAGTACATTTTGTCTCTCTGGCTGGATAATCATATCCACACTTTGAACATTTCATATACTTTACTCCATTTTGTCTTTTAATCGGCTGATTGCAAGTTTCTGTAACGCTTCTGTAATCTGATCTTTATCATCGTAAGTCAACCCACCGGCTTTATCTATGCAGGACTTTATCTCATCCTCAGATATCTCGTAGTGTTCCTTCATATAATCATAACAATATTCTTTGTAATATGCCACAGCATCCTCTTCCTCATACTTGTAATATGCGTCCGCTGCCTCCTGACATTCATTTAATATACTAACGATGTAACTGATGTTGCTCAATGCATCTGCCTTATCATTCTCTACGATCCATTGCAGATAAGAATCATCCTCGTCATTCAGATAATTCAAATAACGCTGCATTCCCGCAATCTCTGTATATTTATCAAAATAAGACTGATAGGTATATTCCACTGTTTTCAGATATTCACAGATTCCCTCATAATCTCCGCTCTGATACAGGCTTTCTAATTTTTCCAGATTCTTCTGTTCTACCCGATAAGATACTTTATGGGAAATACTGGAAACAATAAATACAATGATACAGATCACTGCAACCATTATCACTGCTGCTATCCCAAGCTTTGCTGTCCACGACATTCCTTTGCCAGCCACTTTTTCCGGCATTTCCTTCCACCGTTTTTTTTCACGTTCCAGCTCATTCATCATGTCCTCATGCACCTGGACAGATTTGCCAAAGTTATCCCCACCACAATAAGGGCAGCGATCCTGCTCATCATCATATTCCGCCCCACAGTTTTTACAGATTATCATTGGTTCGTTTTCCCCCTATTTATAACAATGCTTTCTTACAAAATAGTAACATACCACCTGCATTACGATTGTTGCAATCCACGATGCCGGATAGGAAATAAACAGAAAATACAGTGATCTGTGCTGTGGAAAAAATGCAAAAATCCACAGAACACGCATTCCGACAGTTCCGATAATAGACAATACCATTGGCACTGCGGAATATCCCATTCCACGCAGTGCACCCGGAAAAAGATCCATAATACCGCACAGAAAATATGGAACTGTCGTGATGGATAAAATCTCAACACCACATTGGATCACGTCTGCTTCCTCTGTATAAATCTGTAATATTTCCGCTCCGAAAAAATACGCCCCGCATCCTAAAACAAGTGCTGCTCCCACCGATAAAATCATACAGTCGATCAGTACGCGGTCCATTCGTTTATACTTTCCAACACCAAAATTCTGACTTGTAAAACTCATACATGCCTGTGTCACAGAATTGATGGAAACATACAAAAATCCCAGAATATTGTTTGCTGCCGTGTAACCTGCCATCGCTGTTGAACCGAAAGAATTAACTGACGATTGTAGTAATGCATTAGAAAAATTGATGACGGTACTCTGTATGCCTGCCGGAATTCCCACCTGAAAAATCTGTTTCAGGTAATAGCCTTTCATAGAAAGTTTTGAAAAAGAAAGTTTATAACTTCCCTCTGTTCTGCAAAGACAGGTCAAAACCAGCACACAGGAAACCATCTGGGAAAACACGGTGGCGATTCCAACTCCCGCAACTCCAAGTCCAAATACAATCACTAATACCATATTTAAGCCTGCGTTGATCACTCCTGCGATGATCAGAAAATACAATGGTCTTTTTGTGTCACCCACTGCACGGAGAATCGCCGCACCATAATTATACAGCATAAAAAACGGCATTCCCATAAAGTAAATCCGCATATAAAGCGTCGACAGTCCGATCACATCTTCCGGTGTTCCCATTAATTCCAATGCCCCTTTGGAAAAAACAAGCCCAACAAACGCCATGAGAATTCCGCTGATTAGCGCAAGCGTGATGGAGGTATGTACGGTCTCTGACATTTCCTCCTTGCGTCCGGCAGCAAAAAATCTTGCTGCAAGCACGTTTGCCCCAAGTGAGATTCCAATAAAAAGATTGGTAAAAACATTGATCAGTGCCGTTGTGGAACCGACTGCTGCAAGCGCTTCACTTCCACTGAATCTTCCCACAACAATAATGTCCACTGCATTGAACATTAACTGTAAAATGCCAGACAGCATCAATGGCAGTGCAAACGAAACCAGTTTATCCATTATGGAACCGTTGCACATATCAATTTCGTATTTATTACTTTTCAAAAAAATTGCTCCTCTCTACTTTTTATCTTCCTGTAACTTAAGACCCGGAAGGAATTTGAATGATTAATTTCTGTCCATCTTTTTCCATCATTGTCAATACTGGAATATGTTTTTTCCGCAGCTGATGTACGATTGGATATGTCTCAAACACATTTCCTTCCACATATACTGCCTCCGGCTTCTGTTTTAAAATCCGTTTCAGATTCTCTTTGACTTCGTTTTTCCACTGCTGCTTGTCCATCGCTGCTTCACCGTAAATTCCATCCACTGTAAGCTCTGGGAGCTGCATAAAATCCATATGTATCACCGTTGCCTCCTGCATTCCCGGAAGCTGCTTTAACAGCGGATCTATGCAGGAATCCCCGCCGAGATTTACGATTGTCGGATTTTCATGATATAACTCCATGCTGATACGGCAGGCTTTCACCGCGTCCTCTAACATTCCCACCGTCATAAGAAATCCTCCCTTATGACAAAATCCTGCACTCTGTAATCCGGTAACCTGTTCCAATTCTTCATTTTCAAGACCAAGCCACTCTGCCGGAAAACTGCATTTGTAATTCATGGAATATTCCTTCTTCTGTGGTTGTATACAGTATCCACCACGATTGGATGGGAATATGACAAATGCAATCTCCGTCTCCGACAACCGCTTCTGACACGGTACAAACTCCGGTAAAATCAGAATCTTTGCATCTTCGCTGTCCCTTTTACCAGATGTAACCGCCTGCCGGTGTTCTTCTAAAATCTCCTCCACGCGCCTGTCTGCCCGCTCATTTCCGCGATAACGCTCAAATTTGTTTTCAAGGATCATGCCTGCAACGCTTACTGCCTGAAAAAATGCCTCATCATTTCCACCCTGTGCATCCCAGGTCGGATTGAAATTGCCAATCAGGTTTGCAAGCTCATTTTTCTCCCCCGTGTTATCATTATGATCCAGCGGCTGCACAAAAGCCTCGTCAAACTCCTCTGCCAGCTCTTCCCCAAGGATCTCTGCACCGACTGCTTCCCACAACAATCCAAACGCAGCGTATGGCACACCGTTTTCCCGGACTCTGCTGTCCCTCTGATGATGGTCATACGCACCTCTTCCAATATCAAACACAATTCCATCGAAATCGTCCGGCACACGATTTCCACGTAAAATCGTAATTTCCGGATTTATATAAAATAAAAGTGCTGCCGAAAACACATCATCCGCATGAAATTTTCCTCCATGCGTAAATGACCTGGCATCTTTTTTCTTAATCTGCTCCATTAATTCGTTCATTGCAAAATTCTTCTTTCTTTTCTGTGATTATTCTGAAATTTCCTCGATCAAAACTTTTCTGTTTATTACGCCTTTTTTCAATTGCATGACATACACATGAAAATCCAGCGTATCCTTTGCGGTCGTAAACGGCTCTTCGTGCAGTACCTCCGCATGGATTCCCGCACGCTCCAATTCTTCTTTCCGTTTTTCTGCCCGCCCTAAAAGTTTCCCGATATTTTCATCCTCTTTTTCGCCAAAAGATCGATTAGGATAAACGGATGTCGCTTTTTTTAACCTCTCTGTGATCAGATCCACTACTTTTGCATGCGCATTCCGATGTAATAAAACTGCAAGACACCTTGCAACAACAGGATATGGATACCTTTCATAAAAATGTATCCATTTTTCAATTTTTCTGTCACCCACCTGCTCTGCCATCTCTTTCATCAAGGAAAATGCACCATCCGACGGTATCCATGGATTGTCTCGCGGCACAATGTACTGCTTTGAAACCGCCGGATAACAGGTATAATTCAGAGGTGGAAAATAGGCTAACTGCACGAGTTTTCGTTCTTCCTCATTGCAGACAGCCTCACCAAGATACTCATATTTATCCCATAATACCGCAATACGAAATTCCAGTTGCCGCAGATTTTCATAACCTTTTCTCCAAAAATGCGCAATATCACCATAATTATACAGATTTGTTTCCAGCTCCAGCGTTTTAAAAAGGATAGTGACAACACAATCCTCCTCTTCCTGTCGGACAACAAGTGCGTAATCATCCCCATCGCGATAAAAAGAGGCCTCAATAGCCCCTTCATAATCTTCTTTGTATGTACCTGTCATTCTTGCTTCCTTAAAAACAAGAAAGCTTTCTATCGTGTCATTCATCTGATATACCAGACGAATATCTGTTTTATCCGTGTTCTTTTCTTTTGCTCCTGTCTGATCCGGCAGCAAAAGTTCAAATTCATTCTGGCTTAACAGCCTTTTTAACATCTCAAATGTATCCAATGAGAGTCTCCTTTTTCCTGTTACAATACTTTTTATTCATTATATAAAAATCCCTCCGGCTTGTCTATATGCGCAGCTTTCTTTTTATTGCCCTGCGCTTTTCGTCATGCCGTGAGGGATGAGTCGTAGCTGTCGTCCGCGATCTGGATGACAAATTCTTTTGTATAGCCTGCAATCTGCGGAATTTTTTTCTCGTCCAGCTGTTGTATAAAATCCATTTGAAATCCATGCATTTCAATGATTTTTTTTGCAATCGAAAGTCCTAGTCCGCTTCCACTTCCACTTTTTCTGGATACATCTCCTTTTGTAAATGGTTCAAATAAATGTTCCGCAAGCTCGCCCGGAATTCTCCTGCCACTATCTGCTACAAGAATATAAATGTATCCATTTTTCCGGTACATGCCAATCTTTATATGCGTACCACTCTCATTGTGCTTCATTGCATTATTCAAAAGATTCGTGATCACTCTGGAAAACTGGATTGGATCAACGGATACCGAAACCACTTCTTCTGGAATATCAATCTCGAATTCCATCCCTGCATCTTCAAAGTCTGCATAAATGAGTGCAGCATTTTCACGTAACAGTTCACTCAGATCTGTTTCTTTTCTGTCCAGTGAAAAACCTTCACTGTCTAATTTTACATACTCAAATAATAAATGGATCAGATCGTTCATCCTTGCCGACTTATTCTGTATTGCCTGCAAATACTCCAACTGTTTCTCCGGCTCCACCACCATTCCGTCTGCCAGTGCTTTTGCATAACCGTTAACCGTGGTCATCGGCGTTCTGAGATCATGTGCAATGTCTGATAGCATCAGATTTCTTTTACGGTCAAACTCTTTCTGTTCCTCCTCCCTCTCTCTCTGGATCTGACGAAACTCTTTAATCGTTATTTTTGCAAAACAAACTGCCCCTAACACATACGGGGTTAAAATTACCAACACTACTACAAAATCAACCAGAAAAAGCAGAATTGCCTGCCCTCTGTTTAATTCATAAAAAGAAAAATTAGTTTTTCCAGCGGAAACGGTATGCATGAAATTTTTTTGCATTTGTTCCAAAGCCGCCTGTACCATCTCATGAAGCGGTGATGGAAACATTGCATTCAATGCTCCTAAGATCAGTAACATTAAAACTGCAGACAGGAAGAAGATCACGCCGGAGCCGAGCAAAAGCGGATTTTCTTCCACGCCCGGAAAAAAATATAGCAGTACGTTAGGCAGCACAAATCTGTTGACCAGAAAAGTCAACAGATATTCCACAACTCCAACAACTGCTAGTATTTCAATAAATTTTTTGATCAAAAACCACTGTAAATCATTCTGTTTCTTCATTTACTTCTCCAAGCGATATCCCAGACCACGGATTGTCTGAATATAAGCGGAAGGATTATCATCCAGTTTTGCCCGCAGCTTACTGATGCAGACCATAATGTTATTGTCTGCCACAATATAATCTTCCCCCCATCCATGTTCATAAATCTGCTGTTTTGTAAAGACTTTGCCCGGATGCTTCATTAACAGTTCCATGATGCGATATTCCACAGAGGTCAGCTGTATGACTTTGTCTCCTTTTTTCAGAGTACACGCGTCCTGATTCAATACCAGATCCCGAACAGCTAAATTTTCCTCCTGAACCACTTTTGTTCCAAGAGAATAAAAACGCCTAATGTTAGAATTCACTCTGGCAACTGCCTCTAAAGGATTGAACGGTTTTGCCAGATAATCGTCTGCTCCCAGATTTAATCCCAGGATTTTTTCCGAATCTGCGTCCTTCGCTGACAAAATGATCACTGGAATATTACTCTCTTTGCGAATCTGCTGCAATACATGATAGCCGTCTATCTTCGGCATCATAATATCCAAAATACATAATGCCGGCTGCTCTGCCCGCAATAAATCGAGCGCCCGCTGTCCGTCCTCCGCTTCTATTACATGATAGTTTTCATTTTCCAGATAAAGCCGGAGAAGATTTCTAATCTCCGGCTCATCATCTGCGATCAAGATTTTGTAATCCATCCGTAGTTGTTCTCCTAATAATCCGTTCTGTCCTCAAACGGCTGATCGATATTCTGATTTTCAAATCTATTCGGCATCTCTGTTGTCTGCTGATTCATTGCAGTATTCTGCTGGTAAGGTGCCGGATTCTGAATCTGCTGATACGGAGTTCTGTATCTTAAAGCTTCATATAATGCGGCATGTGTTCCATCTTTGTATGGCTGCACATAAAAGATTCCCAGGATTCCCATTGTCATTCCAGATAAAATATCCCATCCAATGAATGATAAATCCAAAACAAATGCATTCCATTTCTGTCCCTGCATCATTCTCTTACTCTCTGCAAATGCCTCCTCTTTTGTCATCTGTGGATTGTCTGCCAGCAAATATGGGATCATCTGGTATTCATATGACTTTACAATGCCAGGAATAATAAAAAGCATTGACCACAAAACAGTATACAGATCACGGAAAAACATTGTCTTTGCAATATTTTTATAATTGTTATCAAATGCGTATCCGGCATTTCCCACTAAAGCTGCCTCATTGAGGTTTCTTAAATAGAAACGTTTACATCCCACTTCCAATGGATTAAAAATAAATGCATCCAAAAGAATTGTAACAGTCATAATGATCACAAATACAATCATGAAGATCACAACAAAAATGACTCCTGCAAAAAGAAGTGCTGTATGATCTGTATTGTCATAGACATCATTCATCTCATACCAGATATCATCTGCGTCATCATAAAAATCATCATAGGAGTCCGAGGTAATATCACTTCCGTCACTTCCTAAAGCTGATGACATAGCCGAACCTGCACTTCCTGCGCCACTGCCGCCTCCTATCAAAAGCGCCAGCAGTAAACTGATCAGCACACTTCTCCAATAGTTTCTTTTAAATGCAAACTTTGCTCTGTCTTTTAATTCCGCTCTCGTCCACATATTTTTTCCTCCTCTTATCTTTGATGATGCCATCTTAACACGTAAATCTTACTTTCCAACTCGAATAACCTTAAGGTTACCTTAATTCATTGTTTCCAGTAATTTATCTTTTTTATTATACCATCTTATGGAATTTTCCGCATTAAAAAGGATTCATAAAATCTGCATATACAAAAATAGCCCTAAACCCTTGATTTTTCAAGAATTTAAGACTATTTAGCATATGTGCGCGAGAAGATTCGAACTCCCGACACCTTGGTCCGTAGCCAAGTGCTCTATCCAGCTGAGCTACGCACACATATTCTATTAACTTCTTCTCATCTATTATAACACTCTTGTCAAGTGCCCTTTCGATGAATGCCGGCGACCGGAATCGAACCGGTACTGTATCGCTACAACAGGATTTTAAGTCCTGCGCGTCTGCCAGTTCCGCCACGCCGGCATTACAGGCACTGGTTTTCCAATGCCAGTGGAAGTTACAGGGCTCGAACCTGTGACCCTCTGCTTGTAAGGCAGATGCTCTC
>OLQN01003218.1_pt1 | contig 10119 bp, 9 predicted proteins | sample 1673181 | NCBI WGS metagenome assembly OLQN01 (sample SAMEA3136763, study PRJEB25190) | human gut metagenome | biome: human gut; feature: human-associated habitat; material: faeces | place: Austria | collected 2013
TTTTTTATATCTAAATTAAAATTATTTGAAAAATTTATTTCTGCAAATAATGACAAAGAAAAAATAAAATAAAAAATCAATGTAAAAATATTTTTAAGTAACTTCATATTTTATCACTTCATTATTTCAAAGTTACTTTCATGATAGGTTCACCTATTTTTACAAGTTTTCCCAATGATAAAACTTCAATTTTTTCAACCTTTTCCATATTATTTATAATAATAGGACTTCTTGTTGATGGAACACCATCTTTTATGTCATCAAGATTATATTTTACAATTTCATCTCCAATTTTTATTGGACCAGGTTCTCTTAATTTTTGAAATCCTTTTCCATCTAATTTGACTGTATCAATTCCGATATGAATTAAAAGATTTAATCCTTCTTTTGTCTCGATTCCAATCGCATGTAAAGATGGTTTCATTAATGCTGTGATCTTTCCATCTGCTGGTGCAACAACGACACCTTTTTCTGGTTCGATTACAACACCATCTCCCATAGCACAAGTTGCAAATGCCTCATCTTTTGCCTGTGTCATTGCAAAAACTTTTCCTGTTGCTACCGCAACTAATTTACCATGTCTGATTTCTTTTTTCTCTTCTTCTTTGGAGGAAACTATGGGTGTTACCTCTTCTTCTTTGGAAGGATCTGTTCCATGCTGTGCATAATATTCCACATATTCTTCAAAATTACTCTTGATCACAGATACCTGTGGTCCATAAATAATCTGAATTCCTGTTCCTTTTTTGATGATTCCTTTGGAACCAGATTGTTTTAAGTACTGATCTGTCACCTTAGTTTCATCTATTACTGTGATACGAAGTCTTGTAGCACAGCAGTCAATATCTTCAATATTTTTGATTCCACCAAGTCCTTTTAAGATCATAAAGGAAATTGGATCCTCTGGTGCGTCTGTATCTTCATTTGCTGCACCTTTTTTTGCCTGGTAATCAGCTTTTGTATATAATTTTACCTCTTCTTCGTCATCATCTCTACCTGGTGTTGGAAGATCAAATTTCTCAATGACAAATTTGAACACAAAGTAATATAATACTGCATAAACTGCAAATACTGGAAGGATCATCATCCAGTTACTCTTTGTCTGTCCCTGTAATACACCGTATAACATAAAGTCGATCAATCCACAAGAGAATGTTGTTCCGATACAGATCTTTAAGATATGCATTAATGCAAATGACAAACCTGCTAATCCACAATGTAAAATAAATAATCCTGGTGCAATAAATAAGAATGTAAATTCAATCGGTTCTGTAATTCCTGTAAGGAATGATGTTAATGCTGCTGAGAATAGTAATCCTCCAACAATTTTTCTTTTTTCTGGTTTTGCACAACGATACATTGCATAAGCTGCTCCAGGAAGTCCCGCCATCATGAAAGAATATTTTCCTGTCATGAATCTACATGCTTCTACTGCAAAATGTTTTGTATTTGGGTCTGCCAGCTGTGCAAAGAAGATATTCTGTGCACCTTCTACCATCTTTCCAGCAACTTCCATTGTTCCTCCAAGAGATGTCTGCCAGAATGGTAAATAAAATACATGATGTAATCCGAATGGAATTAATGCTCTCTCTAAGAATCCAAAGATTGCTGTTCCAAAATATCCAGAATGCATAACCAGATTACCAAGTGCAAAGATTCCACTCTGAATCGTTGGCCATACAAAGAAGCAGATAATACCTACACCGATATGTGCGATTACACTAATAATTGGCACAAAACGTACTCCTGAGAAAAATGCTAATGCTGCTGGTAATTGCTGTTTATAAAAGCGATTATGTAATGCTGCTGTTACAAGTCCTACGATAACTCCAGCAAATACTCCCATCTGAAGAGAATCAATACCACAGACACTCGTGATCTGTCCGTTTAAGACACTCTTTGCATATGTTCCGTCCGCTAAAATCTTTCCTGATAATTTTAACATCGCATTAATTGTTGAATTCATTACAAAGAATGAAATACCTGCAGAAAGTACTGCGACTGCTTTTTCATTTTTTGCCATTCCTAATGCTACTGCTAATGCAAAGATCAATGGTAAGTTTCCAAAGATTGTATTACCGACCTGTGACATGATCGTTAAAAGCGCATTCAGGATAGTTCCCTCTCCCATGATTCCTTGTAAATGATACGCTGCGATCGTATCAGCATTAGTAAATGAAGATCCCAGTCCTAGTAAGATCCCTGCAATTGGTAACACAGATACTGGAAGAAAAAATGATTTTCCGATCTGTTGTACTACCGCAAATGCTGAACTTTTCTTTTTCTTTGCCATTTTAATCCTCCTTTGTGACAAATTGATACATGGTTACTGTCTGATACACTTCTCCTACATCAAATACTGGTGCATCAAACTCTTTTGTGTTTATACTGTTTGGGAAATAATGTGGTTCCATGCAAAATCCACATCCTTTTCCATAGATCACTCCCCCTTTCCCTTTTGTTGATTTCATTGTATTTCCAGTGTAAAACTGTAATCCTGGAAGATCTGAATAAACTTCCATTTTAATACCCTGTTCTTCGTCCAATGCTTCCGCCATTTTTCGGAAACCACAATCTTTATTCCGAATTACAAAATTATGATCATATCCTTTGCCTTTTTCTAGTTGTTCATCTTCGGCATATAGATCATTCTTGATCTTTTTCCATTCACGGAAATCCATCGGTGTATGTTCTACTTTTCTGATTTCTCCTGTTGGGATCGTATCTTCATTGATCGGTGTAAATTCATCTGCATAAATCCTTACTTTTGTATTTTCGATCGTTCCGCTTTCATGTCCACCCAAGTTAAAGTAATTATGATTTGTCAGATTGATCAGCGTTTTCTTATCGCTGACTGCATGATAGGAAACGATCAATCCATTTGTTTCCGTTACCGTATAAATGATATTTGTTACCAATGTTCCCGGAAATCCTTGTTCCCCATCTGGACTTACATAAGTAAACTTCACTGCATGATCATCAATGATCTCACTATCCCATAAGACTTTGTGAAATCCATGTTCTTTGTCACTGTGAATGTTATGTTTTCCACGATTTTTTGCTACATGATACTCTTTCCCATCAATTTCGAATCTGGCATTTGAGATACGGTTTACATTCCGTCCGACAGTTGCTCCAAACATAATTCCATTCTCAAAATATTCTTCCAAGGTGTCATATCCAAGAGCTACATCTTTGATGTTTCCCTCCTTGTTTTTTACAAGGAGAGAAACAATATTTACACCAAAATCAGTAACTTTGACTGCAAATCCATTTTGATTTTCAATCGTGTATAGAAATGCTTCTCTTTTATCTTCTAAAAAGCCAAAACTTTCTTTTGTTACACCCATATCAGCCTCCTGCTTAGTGTCCATGTTCCATTAAGTCCATAACAACAGGATCTGTAAAATGAACTCCTTTTGCTTTAAGTTCTTCAATCTTTTCTTTAAACTGTGGCAGATATTTTGCATGTGCAACTAACAGTTCATCTAAAACTTTTGTTGTATTTTCATTATTTTCTACTAATGGATTTAATACGAAGGCTTCTAATGCTTTTCCGTAATCTCCTGTCAATGCCGCTTCAATTGTACATTCTTCCATTGCTTTCATCATCTGAAGCCATCCTTTTTCTGCTGATGGAAGCTTTCCAAATGCCATTGGCTGTGCTCCTGTCGCTGAAATGATGCTTGATACTTCCACGATAGAGTCATCATCTAAGCATGAAATTGCTCCATTGTTTTGTGTACTTACTACCATATGGATCTTCTTATTTGCATAAATTGCACGGATACATTCGCAAGCTGCATCGCTGTAATATGCTCCTCCACGTTTTCCAAGTTGTTCTGGTTTTTCATGAAGTTCTGCATTTTTATAAATTTCAAACAACTCATGTTCTACCTGTTTCATTTGCTCTGCTCTAGTACCACCTTCATTGAATTCTTCAATCGCATGCTCAAGCATTGCTTGTTTCATGTAGTAATATCTGTGGTATCCACAAGGCACCATATTCATGCTGTGAAGTAATTCCAATGGAAATTCAGCTTGATAGATATTGGCTGGTGTTCCACCACCTTTTTCATTGATATGATCGATCAAAATTGGTGTCATATCATTTCCATTTTCATCAAATACTTTATGCCAGTGAAAATGGTTAATTCCTGCATATCTGTAATTTAACTGGCTGATATCCTTCCCAAGGAGCTTTGGTTCTGCCATCATTGCGATCGTTGGCACGTTGCAAAGTCCGATACATTTTTTCCATCCAAAATGTTTAATTACAGCTTCTGTTACCATTCCACTTGGATTTGTAAAGTTGATCAGCCATGCATTTGGGCATAATTCTCTCATATCTTCTATGATCTGTCCGATCACTGGAATGGTTCGAAATGCTTTAAACATTCCTCCTGCTCCATTTGTTTCCTGACCAAGCATTCCATACAATGATGGAATTCTTTCATCTTTAATTCTGGCATCTAAAAGTCCTACTCGAAATTGTGTTGTAACAAAGTCTGCATCTTTTAATGCTTCTCTTCTGTCTAATGTTGTATAAACTTTTACATCATATGGAGATGCATCCCACATTCTCTGTGCCAGTGCTCCTACAATCTCTACTTTTTCTTTTCCATCTTCGATATCGACCAGCCAAATTTCTTTAATTGGAAGTTCTTCATATCGTTTGATGAAACCTTCCATCAGCTCTGGTGTGTAACTACTTCCTCCACCAATCGTTACGATCTTCACTGTACCTTTCATTGTTCTATGCCTCCTCAAATATGTTCGTTTTCTTTGTTCTGTTTACATCATATAGAGTCAGCTTTTTTCTCACAATGGATTTAGTAGATGCGGATATTTTTTCCCAAAAAAAGTTTCAGAATCATGAAAATTTCTGAAACTTTTTGAAACTTTATTTCCTATGCAAAAAGAGCCACCGTGTATTCCTCTTTGGAAAAGGTGACTCTAGAATCTGTCTTGAAAATTTTAAAATAAGATGGTCAAATTAAATGAATATTTTATGATTGGTGATGAATATCTCGATCATCCATAAATCCTATGGATTCTTTGAGGTATTGAATATTCTTCTCTCGGTCCATATTATAAATACAACCAAAGACTACATCCATCATATACTGCATTGCAATATGAGATGAAAATTGAGAGATTCGGTCTCTTAGATTTTCTCTGCCGCTGATCGTTAAAGCACAAGTAACATATTGTGGATATAAATTCCCACCTGATTTTCCGACATATATGACTGGTACTTTCTTTTGATATAATACTTTCAGAATTGGTTTCACAAACGTTGCCTTTCCTGAATAAGATAAAAAGATCGCTGCATGTTTAGAATTACTTGCTAATGCTGTCAATCTCTGTTTATAAAATCCTTTTGGACATTCTACACTGCTTTTCCCTGTTGTCAGCATCTTATCCTGAAAATTTTCTGCAACATTCATATTATGTGAATGTGTATAAATATCAATAACTTCTGCCTTATGCAATAGTTGTGCTACTTTATGCAACTCAATAAAGTCCATATAATCATAGGTATCATAAATCGCCGTCTCATATAATTTGCTTAATTTCTTTGCGATCATCTGCGGTCCATCTTTTCGTTCAAAAGGATAATTCACATCAATCATTTCAATATCTGATCGCATTTCTGAGATATCTTTCGCTAATATGACTTTTAATTCATTGAATCCTTTTAATCCGATCTTATTACAGAAACGATGAATCGCTGATTTGGATACATATGTTCTCTCTGCAAGTTCTACAACTGACAGCTCTAAGATATCTTCTTGATTTTTTAGAATATAATATCCTATTTCTGTTTCAATTGGTGTTAATCCATCTGCTAATTCAATCATATTTTTAAGTGTCATAGGCAGCACCTCTTTATTTTTGATTTATTTCAGTGTTCCTTATTATTTTAACATTGCTATTTTATTATCTCAAATGATTTAAGCGATTTCTAACTGACTTCTCAGACAATCCGATTTCTTTGGCAATCTTTCCCGTTGCAATGATCTCTCCATCTGAAATACAATCAAAAATCTGTTTCATACAAAATTTGTCTTTTGAACGTTTCATATTGTTTATCCTTTCAAATTTAATGACTTTCTTTTTTGAAATGTGGTAATTTTTAATTAAAAAAGAAGAACTTCTGTTTATTTTCTAGTTCTTCTTTTGTATAAAATATAAGAGGCAGAATTCTATCTTCTACCCCTTATATTTTTGTATTAATATTATTGCACCGGACAAGCCGCCCCCACATATTCCATCCTGTTTTCTCTCACGCTCGTAATATCCGCATGTTCTCCACAGACACGACAATTCTTATTCTTCGATGGGAATTTAACTACTCTTGTATTCATCGTTAATCCATCCATCACAAGCATCTTGCCTGTCAGCAATTCCCCGATTCCTAACAAATACTTGATCGCTTCTAACGCCTGAATACATCCAATGATTCCTGCGACTGCACCGATAATTCCTGCCTGACTGCAGTTTGGCACAGAACCGCTTTCTGGTATCTCCTCAAAGATACATCTGTAACATGGCTGGTCTTCTTCTGGAACATAGGTCATAACCTGACCCTGGAACTGTAAGATTCCTGCATGACAAAATGGTTTCTTTAACAACACACATGTATCATTGATCAGGAACTTTGTCTCAAAGTTATCCACAGCATCGATGATAAAATCGTATTCTTTGAACAATTCTTCTGCGTTATCCGCATATAAATATTCTGGATAGGTGTTTACCTTGATATGCTCATTTAATTCAAGCATTGATTTCTTTGCTGATTCTGCCTTATTTGTTCCTTCTCTTTTGCTTGTGTGAATGATCTGTCTCTGTAAGTTTGACACGCTGACATCATCTGCATCCACAATTCCGATCGTTCCAACTCCTGCTCCTGCAAGATATAGAGCCGCTGGTGCACCTAAGCCGCCAGCTCCGATGATCAGAACTTTTGATTTCTTTAATTTCTTTTGTCCGTCACTTCCTACCTGTGGCAGGATGATCTGACGATCATATCGTTTAACCTCGTCTGGTGTTAATTCTTCTGTAGACGAAAACAGATGCAGTCCGTCCTTTGAAACGTCCTGCATCTGTTCTTTTTGGGATGTCACATGTAATAACCATTCTCGGTAACCGCCGGATAAGTTCAAAGCTTCATACCCTTCTTGTCTTAACTGTTCGGCAATTGGGGCGCTTTTCTCTCCATAGTTGCAATATACGATCAGCCTCTTATCCTTTGGAAGTTCCTCGATGTGAGAGAAATCACCAGCCCATTCGTAAGCCTTCGGTATATGTCCATGCTGGTATGCGATCTCACCTCTTACATCTAAATAGATATAATCATCATCGGACAGTAATTCTACTTGCTGTACCGTGATATCCATATTCTTTCCTCTTAATCTTAATCCTATTCTTCAGCAAATAATGCTGTAGATAAGTATCTGTCTCCTGAATCTGGAAGTAATGCTACAATTGTCTTTCCTTTGTTCTCTGGTCTCTCTGCAAGGATCGTAGCTGCTTTTAATGCTGCTCCTGAAGAAATACCAACTAAGATTCCTTCGCTGTGTGCGAATGCTCTTCCTTCTGTAAATGCATCTTCATTCTCGATTGTAATGACTTCATCATAAATCTTTGTATTCAGTGTGTCAGGTACGAATCCAGCACCGATTCCCTGAATCTTATGTGCTCCAGCTGTTCCTTTTGATAATACTGGAGATGTTGCAGGTTCAACTGCTACTATTTTAACATCTGGGTTCTGTTCTTTCAAGTATTCACCAACACCTGTTAATGTTCCTCCTGTACCAACACCTGCTACGAAGATGTCTACTTTACCGTCTGTCTGATCCCAGATCTCTGGTCCTGTTGTTGCTTTGTGTACAGCTGGGTTGGCTGGATTCACAAACTGTCCTAAGATGACTGCTCCGTCAATCTCTTTTGCAAGTTCATCGGCTTTGGCGATAGCACCTTTCATTCCTTTGGCACCTTCTGTTAATACTAATTCAGCACCATAGGCTTTTAATAAGTTTCTTCTTTCAACACTCATTGTGTCAGGCAGTGTAAGGATCGCTCTGTATCCTTTTGCTGTTGCAACTGCTGCAAGACCGATTCCTGTGTTACCACTTGTTGGTTCGATGATCGTTGATCCTGGTTTTAACTGACCTTTCTTCTCCGCATCTTCGATCATTGCCAATGCGATACGGTCTTTGACAGATCCTGCTGGATTTAAGTACTCAAGTTTTGCAAGGATTGTTGCGTCTTTCACTCCTGCTTTGTCTGCATATCTATCTGCTTTAAGAAGTGGTGTTCCTCCGATTAATTCTAATGCGCTTGCTGTAATCTTACTCATAATTCTAAACCTCCATAAAAAGTTGTTGTTTTTATCCCGTTTTATTTCCTATTTTTCTACTAGGTTTTCTATGTTTTAGATTATACAACCACATATCTTTATTGTCAACATCTTTTGCATTATTTCTGTTATAGGTTTTTCTTTTGATTTGCTATAAGTTCTCTTTATATTTTTAACCCCCAAGATTCTTATGATCTGGAGATCAAATGTTCTTGCAGAAACACTCCAATTCCATCGTGATCATTATCTTTGGTAATATGATCTGCAACACTTTTTGTTTTTTCACTTCCATTTGCCATGACGACTCCGACTCCTGCATGCAAAGTCATATCATAATCATTATCTGCATCTCCAAATGTGCAGAGATTTTCCATTGTAAATCCATGCATCTCCATCAGTTTTTGTAATCCAAAGGATTTTGAGATCCTAGGATCCATAAATTCAAATAGATGTTGCGTCGTTTGAAGACTTGCACATTTGAAACGTTCATTTTTAAAAGTTTTTGCTCTCTCAATAACTGCCGGCATAGTTTCTGGTTTGCATACAATAAGAAGTTTTAAACGATCTTCTTTTAAATACTCGTCAAAATCTATGACCTCATATGGAAGCTGATCACCTTTAGATAAAATTTTGATAAGTTCATCTTCTTTCGGAGTATACAAAACTCCATCCCCATGAATCGCAAAATTCACATCCATATCTTTATAGTGCTCCATGATATTTGCGATCAGGTTTCCTGGAAGGGCAAAATTTTCTTCATAATAATCGGTTTTGTAATCATAAATCTCACCTCCGTTGCTTCCAACGACCATATCAACAAGCCCGCCAATTCCCCATTTTCCAAACAACCTTTTTACACTTGGAACATCTCTTCCTGTTGATATTCCAAACAAGATTCCTTGTTCTCGAACTTTCTTTATCGCATCAATTGTTTTGGAGGTAACGATTCCCTTGCTATTTAACAGTGTTCCATCAATATCACACATTATAACTTTTATATTCTTCATAACGTTTCTCCCTTGATTTTGTCCATAAATATTATTTTCTACCAATTTAACATATTCTTTCAAAACAAATAAGTCCCAGAACAAAACTTTACGCTCTTTCTGGGACTTATGAATTTTATATATTTAGAAATCAGATAACAATTATTTTAATTGTAACATCGCAAACATACAAATTCCAGCAAAAATTAGAACTACGATACTTCCTGAAATATCTCTCAGAAAATGATTTTTTAGGCTTTTTTCTACAGAGTCTTTCACTGAAATCTGATATGTTTTAACTATTTTATATAGAAGGAAAGCTAATGCGGCTACATATAAGAAGTTCTGAAGCATTACTTCTGCAACGATCATCAATGCCATATTCACAACCGCATATCCATAATCAGCTTTATTCAAATGCTGTTGTAAAAAGCCTAACAAGTATGCGATAAATGGATTAACCATGGCAACTAAGAACATAACGGTATAATGTGGATTCTGACTTAGGATCGTCTGTAGATTAGCACCTGCAGTTCCTTTGGCTGTAAGATAACCTAATGCCATAAATGGACTTACTGCCAATAATACTTTAATGATCGTAAATATGCGCTCAATTGAAGAATTTACTGTTACATTCTTCTGAATCGTTTTCATCATGATTCTTTCCTCCTGTACTGCAAAATCTTTATTACTTTAATTCTGGCCAATAACCCTTGTTAGCCTCGATCAGGTCATCTAAGATCTGTTTTGCTACTTTCGCACTTGGTA
>OLQN01003219.1_pt1 | contig 10118 bp, 7 predicted proteins | sample 1673181 | NCBI WGS metagenome assembly OLQN01 (sample SAMEA3136763, study PRJEB25190) | human gut metagenome | biome: human gut; feature: human-associated habitat; material: faeces | place: Austria | collected 2013
GAGGTAATTTATTTATTCTCACCGATACAGGCAGCATCTGGCCGCGAAAGCGCCCCATCTGGAAAATTCCGATTGATACGATGTACCAAGGTGATTTACGGTTACCAAGGAAAAACGCTTCATTGCTTGAGCTCTTCCGCCCTGTGATCCAGGCAATCAGTAGAAGGATTCCGAAATAAGCGACTATAATAAAGAGGATGATATAGCTATTCATGATTTGTTCTTAATTTTAGGCAAAGATGCGGATAAAAAATGAAAACGATCTGTAATATTTCTCGATTCATCGGTGAAATTTTTGTTTTCGTAGGAAAATTTGGGCTTTTTGTATATTTTGTTTTGCGTATGTTATTAATTTCTTGTTCCTTTGTATCAGCTGGAGCTCGGGAGAGTCAAGGCGACCGGTTTACAAAACCGGAGACAAATAGGTAAACACAATAAAGAAAAGGCTGCGATCTTCGGATATGCAGCCTTTTTGATTTATGTGTCGATGATAAATCATAAATCTGAAATCCCTCAATATCGTTTTTCAATAGAAGCTCCAGAAAAGTAATGGGAGAGAATCTGCCGGTAATCATATCCTTCGCCTGCCATCATGGCGGCCCCGATCTGGCATAGCCCTACGCCATGTCCCCAACCGGCGCCGGTCAGGACGAAACGTCCGGGGATATCGAATTGTATATCTTCTTTGTCCACGACAAAAGCCGAGCTGTACAGATGTGTTTCGGACAAGGTCCGGCGTATCTCCAATTCTTTGCCGATGGTAAAGGTCCGATGTGTCCCGACAATCTTCAGCATTTCAATACGGCCGGAAGTTCCTCGGTTGACGGGAACCAAATCCAGAATCTGACCGAAATCAATACCGCTTTTACGATGGATCAGTTCGGCTAATTCTTCCTGCTTGTAGAATACTTTCCAGCGATAAAAATCTGTCGTCTCCTGATCGTAGTTGTTCAACACTTGGCAGAGGATCTTTTTGTCGGCTGTATTGCAAAAAGCGTTAGGAGCAGAGTGAATCCATTTCCGGGCCTCTTCTTCCTGAGTGAGGTCCGGAAAAGTTGTTTCCCGACTGTCCCTCAATGCTGTCAGGTAAGAATGGGGGATCGGTTCCCAGCAATGTTCGAACTGTTCCGTCACACCTCCGCAACATTTGGAAAAGCGGGCATCGCAGATCGTTTCGCCATTCACCAGTATTTCTCCCTTTGTTTCGTGGATCACCTCTTGGACGATCGGGTTGGAAGCACGGGTAATTCCTTGGTAGCGCTGACAATGGTCGTCGGCACAGACATCGAAAATGTTATGGTCTTCGCGGTCGTACCAGCGTATCAGTTGCTCGTTATCTCGGTAACAGTTTTGCTGCTTCTCCTCTTTCCTTCCCAGGCGGAAGTTCTTTTCGATCTGTGCGAGCAGCCAGCTGCGTGAAATGACGGCATGTGCCTTTAACAGTTCCTTCGAAGCCTGCGCGCTCATTTCTGAAGAAATGACGCTGGTCAGATATTCTTCCACATCCACTTGGTTGATGACTACAATTCCATTTTCGCCAGTCACCAGGTTGAAAGCCCCTTTGAAACATTGGTCTTCTTGCCGTTGCCAATGGAAGTTACGGCCTATGGTGACTGCCTTCAATTCGAAAGACGAGGAAGGGGAAGCCGGTTCAAAGAATATTTCTTTAAACAACCTCCCGTTGTAAACGATATTGCCGTTTACAAATAACGCGCGTTGTTCCCCAGTCAGGAACTTTCCGGTTTCCGTATGTACATACTCTCCATGAAATACAAACGAAACGGCCTTTTCCGTCATAATGCCGACGTTGACTACTGGTGCTTCCAATGCTTTTATGATTTATGATTTCAGATTTATGATTTATCATCGACGCATAATTCATAAATCTGAAATTATTATTATTTTTCTTCCTTTGCTTTTAACGAACTAATTGCCAAGTAGGCGATTAGCAGGATGTACATCACGATGGCCAGTACCCCGGCTGAATTACTTTCCATCCATTTGATATCGACTAGGTTGATGCCGGCGAAACGCATGGCTGCGCTGACGACTCCCATCAAGGCTCCGCCTGCGATGAAACCGGATGCCAGCAGAGTTCCTTTTTCCAGACGTACACTGTTCAGAGCTTGGTCTTTGCTACGGCTTCCTACATACCAGCTGATGGCGCCTCCGATCAGCAACGGCGTGTTCAACTCCAGCGGAATGAACATGCCTAATGCAAATGCCAATGCCGGAATTTTACAGAAGTTTAGGATGATGGCCAGTACGGCTCCTATGGCATACAGTGCCCAGGGAGCACCCGAGCCGCTCATCAATGGCTCGATAACCGCCGCCATTGCATTGGCTTGCGGAGCGGCGAGTTGCCCGCTTGTGAAACCGTATGTCTGATTCAGGATCAGGATTACACCGCCTACAGTTGCTGCCGATACCAGGGTTCCGAGGAATTTCCAACTTTCCTGCTTGGCTGGTGTGCTGCCGATCCAATATCCGATCTTCAGATCTGTGATAAAACCGCCGGCCATGGAAAGCGCCGTACATACCACACCTCCTATAATCAGTGCCGATACCATGCCGGCTGTCCCTTTCAGCCCGACGGCAACCAGAATAATAGATGCCAAGATCAAGGTCATCAATGTCATGCCTGATACGGGATTGGTCCCGACGATGGCAATCGCATTGGCGGCAACGGTTGTGAAAAGGAAAGCGATTATACCGACGATCAACAGCCCGATCAACGCGTAGTACCAGTTGTCCAGCACGCCGAAGTGAAAAAACAGGTACGTCACGATCAACGTTGCGAAGATGCCGATAGCGATCACTTTCATCGAAAGGTCTTTCTGTGTACGGATCTCTTCCGTTTGCACGATTCCCGTTTTTCCTTTCAGCTCTTTGGCTGCCAACCCTACGGCTCCTTTGATGATCCCCCATGAATTGATGATCCCGATCACACCGGCAGTCGCAATGCCTCCGATACCGATGTGGCGGGCGTAGGTGGTGAAAATCTCTTCCGCACTCATGCTTCCTACCGTCTGCGTAATGGCGTCATTGCCGAATGTCAGTACTTCGGAGCCGAAAATGGCAGACATCAACGGGATGATTACCAACCATACTAGGAATGAGCCGGCACAGATAATGGCCGAATATTTCAATCCGATGATATAGCCCAAACCCAACACTGCTGCACCGGTATTCACCTTGAACACGACTTTTGCCTTGTCAGCCAGCATCTCGCCGACACCGACGATGCGCGTGCTGACTGTCTCGCTCCACCAGCCGAAAGTCGCGATGATGAAGTCGTACAGACCTCCGACCAGACCCGCATAGATAAGCGGCTTTGCCTGGTTGCCTCCCTTCTCGCCGGACACCAATACCTGTGTGGTGGCAGTCGCTTCCGGGAATGGATATTTGCCGTGCATGGTCGATACGAAATACTTCCGGAACGGGATCAGGAGCAGGATACCGAGGATGCCGCCCAAGAGCGAACTCATGAATACTTCGAAGAAATTGATCGTGATCTCTGGATACTTGTCCTGCAAGATGTAAAGGGCGGGCAGCGTAAATATGGCGCCTGCCACGATCACGCCGCTGTTTGCCCCGATGGACTGGATAATGACATTTTCGCCCAGCGCGTTTTTACGTTTGAACCCGCTGGATAATCCGACTGCTATGATCGCGATCGGGATGGCGGCTTCGAATACCTGTCCAACTTTCAGTCCGAGGAAAGCCGCTGCCGCACTGAACAGGACGGCCATGACGAGTCCCCAGAATACGGACCAAGGGGTTACTTCCCGATACTGTTTGTCGGGTGATAGGATGGGTTTATATACCTCACCTTCTTTCAGTTCTCTGTAGGCGTTTTCCGGTAGCCCGCTCACCTTTTCTTCATCTTCTTTCTTCACGGTGTTTATATTTAGTTAGAATTATCGGATATATCATCGCAAAGCTACATTATTTCTTGGTAAGAAACAAGTGCATTGTTTATGAGGAAGTAGCTGCCGGTATAGGAACATTTGACGGTAGAATTTCATCTTATAAGTTGTCCGCTTGGTGGCGGACGATCGTTTGCCATTAAGCGGACAACTTATGCAATATAGAGAAAAAGCCAATATATAAGGGAGATTTTACTTATCTTTGCGGTGGAAGAAGATAAACAAACGAATGAATCAAAAATATCCATCAGTCTTATTGGAAAATGCAGTGAACGAATTGTCGTCATTGCCGGGAGTGGGGCGGAAAACAGCACTCAGGCTGGCGCTCCATATGCTTCGCCGTGATGTCGGTTACACGGAAGGGTTTGCGTCCGCGCTGTTGGCACTTCGTCGTGATGTCAAATATTGTAAGGTCTGCCATAATATATGCGACGATGACGTGTGTGCTATCTGTGTCGACTGCCAGCGTGATCATTCTACGATCTGCGTGGTCGAGAATATCAAGGAAGTGATGGCGATCGAAAACACGGGGCAGTTCCGCGGTGTTTATCATGTCTTGGGCGGTATTATTTCGCCGATGGACGGGATAGGTCCAGGTGATTTGCAGATCGACAGCTTGGTACAGCGGGTTGCCGGAGGAGAAGTGAAGGAAGTCGTTCTGGCACTCAGTACGACGATGGAGGGCGACACGACGAATTTCTACATTTTCCGCAAACTTGCCGGCAGCGACGTGCGGATCACGATGCTGGCGCGCGGTGTGGCTGTGGGCAACGAGATTGAGTATACAGATGAGGTTACGCTCGGACGGTCAATCCAGAACCGCACGCTGTTTACCGACAGTTTCAACAACTCTACTAAATGAATGGAATGGAAGCAGGACACAGTGATATAGACGTTTCGATAGTGATTGTCAACTACAGGGTGAAGTATTTCCTTGAGCAGACGGTGCGTTCGGCAAAGGAGGCGCTGGCTGGATTCTCGGGCGAGATTATTGTGGTCGACAACAATTCCGGTGACGACTCGATAGAACATTTGAGAAAGTGTTTTCCTGATGTGATTGTGATAGAAAACAGGGAGAATGCCGGTTTCGGACGTGCCAACAACCAGGGGTTCGCCATTGCCCGCGGCAAATTCACGCTGATATTGAACCCTGACACTATAATTGGCAGCCACACGCTGCGCGACTGTATGGATTTCTACGACAAGCATGCAGACGACTGTGGCGGTATCGGGGTGTGTATGCTCGACGGAAACGGACGGTTTCTGCCGGAGTCGAAGCGGGCGTTCCCGACACCTTGGGTGTCGTTCTGCAAAATTTTCGGACTGTCGTCGCTGTTTCCGAAATCGCCGCTGTTTGCCAAATATCATTTGCGCTATCTGCCTTACGACCGTCCGCATCGTGTCGACATCCTCAGCGGTGCGTTTATTTTCATACGCACCGATCTGCTGCGCAGCATTGGCGGATTTGATGAGGATTTCTTTATGTATGGCGAGGATATCGACTTGTCTTACCGCATTGTGAAAGCTGGCTATTCAAACTACTATATTCCGTCGCCAATAATACATTACAAGGGCGAGAGCACTCAGAAAAATTCATATCGCTATGTGAAGGTGTTCTACGAGGCTATGCAGATTTTCTTCCGCAAGCATTATCCGCACTACAGTCTGGTCTATGGAGCGGTGATACGCTTTGCCATCAGTCTGCGCTCATGGATGGGGCTTGCTCACAGGTTTGTGGACCGCTTGCTGCCCAAAAAGCAGCCTGAGGTGGAATACTATGATTATGTGGAGGCGGTGACTGATGAATATCTTGAAATCAGAAATGCCTTGAAGGTGCCTTATGATGAGTATTGCATTGTGCGCGACTTGAGCACTCACCGTTTTTTCAGCAGCAGGGTTTTTGTGGTGTTTGACAACCGCAAATGCTCTTATTCGGAAACGATAAAGGCGATATACCGGTTTTCGCGCAGAAATATGGACTTTGCAACCTATTTGTCGGAGTCGAAGGTGATTATAACTCCTAAAATGTAGAAACCGACATGCTTGACAACGGAAAGGTTTATCTGCGAGCTCTCGAGCCTACCGACATCGATGTGATTCATCGGTGGGAGAACGATTGCGACTTATGGCGTTTCGGATGTGCGACGGCTCCGTTCTCGCGCCATCAGATTTGGGAATATCTTAAAAACTACACTGCCGACATTTTTGCACAGAAGCAACTCCGGATGATGGTGTGCTTGAGAGCTGCCGACAATGCTGTGGGGATGATTGACCTTTTCGATTTCGATCCGGTGAACCGACGGGCGGCTGTCGGACTGTTGATTGACCGTGAATATCAGCGGCAGGGAATAGGCGGGGATGCGATGGCGCTCTTGTTGGAGTATGCCCGCGACGTGCTTCATCTGCATCAGGTTTATGCGGTTGTGGCTGCCGACAATGCTCCGAGCCTGTGGATGTTTGAAAAGGCAGGTTTCCGCAATGCGGGCACTTTGCACGACTGGCTTCTGCGTGCCGACGGCGGATATGTCGACGCTTTGCAGATGCAGCTTATTGTTGACTGACGGCCTTTTTCTGCGTGTTTGGAAGAAGTCCTGCCACGATGCCGAGCAGCGGCGAGAACGAACTGACAAGAAATATATACTCCACACTTGTGCGGTCGGCAAGCCATCCGAAGAAAGCCGAACCCACACCGCCGAGTCCGAACATCAGTCCGAAAAACACCCCTGAAATCATACCGATTTTGTCGGGCATAAGGTCGGTGGCGTAGACCACTATGGAGGAGAATGCCGATGAAATCACAAGCCCTACCACTACGGCGAGTGCGATGGTCCATCCGAACGACGCAAACGGAAGCATCAAGGCAAACGGAGCGGCGCCGAGGATGGATGCCCAAATCACGTATTTGCGGCCGAAACGGTCGCCGAGCAGTCCGCCGCCGAGTGTGCCTATGGCCGACGCGCCGAGAAAGGCGAAGAGGCAGAACTGCGATGCTTGTACCGAAATGTGGAATTTGTCAATCAGGAAGAAGGTGAAATAACTTGTCATACATGACAGGTAGAAATATTTCGAGAAAATCAGTACCACAAGAATTGCAAGAACCCAATGCACGCGTCGGCGCGACAGGTGGATGAACGGTTGCGGTGTGGCTTTTTTATGCAATGTGGCGTTTAAAAGTCGGCGCTTGTACCAAGAGCCGATGTGCAGCATCGTGAGGATGGCTATGACAGCCACAATCGAGAACCAGCCGATTGAGCGCTGGCCGAACGGTTGTACCACGAGTGCCGCAAGAATCGGGCCTAGGGCATTTCCGCCGTTTCCGCCAACTTGAAAGATTGACTGCGCAAGGCTTTTTTTGCCGCCCGACGCCATCTGTGCCACTCGCGACGCTTCGGGGTGAAACACCGACGAGCCGAGTCCGATGAGGCTTACAGACAGGATGATGAGAGTGAATGTGCCGGCAAAGGCGAGCGACAGCAGTCCGGCAAGCGTGAAGCACATGCCAATGGCGAGGGCATAAGGGCGCGGATGGCGGTCGGCATAGAATCCAGTGAACGGCTGCAGAATCGACGACATCATTTGAAAAAACAGCGTGATGATGCCTATCTGCGCGAACGAGAAGCCGTAGCTGTCTTTTATTATAGGGTAGATTGACGGTATGACCGACTGTATCATGTCGTTCATAAAGTGGGAAAGCCCGGCGCACACCAGAATGGAGAATGCTGTGCTTTCGGCAGCCTGCTGATTGCTTGTATTTTGATTGTAGACCATTGTTTGTTATTGCTCTTTTTCTGAAAGTTCGAGCCAGCGCATCTCTTTTTCGTCGAGGGCGTCGATGATTTCCTGCATGCGCCTTGACCGTTCGGTAATCTCGTCAACGCTGAGCGACGCGCCGCTGAGGTCGGCCTCTATTTGCTTCTTTTCTTCCTCAAGCGAGGCAATGTCGGCAGAAAGCGAGTCAAACTCCTTGCGCTCCTTGAATGTCATCTTGTTGGCATACGTGCGTTGTTGGCGTTGAGCTTTGGGCTCTTCTTTCTTCGGCTTTTCCTCTTCTTTTTTCTGGAGCGTCTTCCACTCGCGGTAGTCGGAATAGTTGCCGGGGAAATCCTTGACCACGCCGTTGCCTTCAAACACAAACAAATGGTCGACGGTGCGGTCGAGGAAGAAGCGGTCGTGGCTCACGATTATCACGCAGCCGCGGAACTTTGTGATGTAGTCTTCCAAAATGCCGAGAGTCGTGATGTCGAGGTCGTTGGTCGGCTCGTCGAGGATGAGGAAGTTGGGGGTGCGCATGAGCACGGTGGCAAGATACAGCCTCCGCTTCTCGCCTCCGCTGAGCTTGTAGATGTAGTTCTGCTGGGTTTCGGGGCTGAACAGAAACAGTTGCAGAAACTGCGATGCGGTGTAGCGCGTTTTTTCATCGATTACCACCACTTCGGCTATGCGTCTTACGGCGTCGATTACTTTGTCCTGCTCGTTGAATTGTATGCCGTCTTGGCTGTAATAGCCGAATTTCACCGTCTCGCCGATGTCGAAATGTCCGGAGTCGGGAGCCACCTCGCCGAGGAGCATTTTTATGAATGTCGATTTGCCCACGCCGTTGTTGCCCACGATGCCCACTTTTTCATATCGTGCGAACGTGTATTCGAAGCCGTTGAGTATCACCTTGTCGTCGTATGCCTTTGTCACATCCACAGCGTCAAAGATTTTGGAGCCGATGTAGGTTGACTTCACGTTCAGCTGCACGTCGGCGTCGTCGCGTCTCACCTGTGAGCGCCGCGTGAGGTCGTGGAAGGCATCGATGCGGTATTTCGCTTTTGAGCCACGGGCTTGTGGCTGGCGGCGCATCCAGTCGAGCTCGGTGCGCAGCAGGTTTTTCACCTTTGCCAGTTCCGCACTTTGCGCCGACAGGCGTTCCTCGCGTTTCTCCAGATAGTAGTCGTAGTTTCCGTTGTAGGCATACACCTGACGGCTGTCGATTTCCACAATCTTTGAGCAGACCTTGTCGAGAAAGTAACGGTCGTGGGTCACCATCAGCAGCGACATGCGGCTGCGTTGCAGATAGCTTTCAAGCCATTCGATCATATCGATGTCGAGGTGGTTGGTGGGCTCGTCGAGAATCAGCAGCTCGGGCTCGTTGATCACCACTTTGGCGAGAGCCACGCGCTTCACCTGTCCGCCCGACAGCTGACCGACGGGCTGGTTCATATCGGTGATTTTCAGTTGCGTCAGTGTCTGGCGTATGCGGTCTTCATAGTCCCATGCTCCGGCAGCGTCCATCTGCGACATCGCTTTTGCCAATGCGTCGGCATCGCCGCTTGCCAGCGCGCGCTCATAGGTGCGTATGGCTGCCGTCGGCTCGTCGTCGATCGATAGGCACGCCTCGATTACCGACAGGTTGGGGTCGAGCTCCGGCAGCTGCTTCAAGTAGCCTACGCGCAAATCGTTTCTGAACACAAGGCTGCCTGAGTCGTAGGACTCTTCGCCGGCGATTATTCGCAGCAGTGTGGTTTTTCCCGATCCGTTTTTCGCTATCAAGCCAATTTTGTCGCCTTCATAGATGCCGAACGTAACATCGGAAAACAGCACTCTGTCGCCAAACGACTTGGTCAAATTCTCTATCTGCAGAAATGATTTCATACCTATTTTTTAAACTGTGCAAAGGTACGAATTTTTATTCTAAGTTTTTTGGCGTGGCGCTATTTCCGGCTCTTGAATTTCTTGATTTCTTCTTTCACTTTGGGAGCGAGGCAGAACACGGCAAACATATTCGGAAATGCCATAACCGCAAAGGCTATGTCCATGACGCTTACAGTCAGACCGAGGGTCATCACGCTGGAAATCACAAGTGTGAGAAGGTAGAAATACAGATAGTATTTAGCGTTTTTTGAGCCAAATAGATAGGACGTGCATTTGCAGCCATAGTATGAGTAGGAGAACATGGTCGACATGGCAAACACCACAACCATGACAAGCAGCAGGTACTTTCCGACAACGGGGATGAGGATGTCGTATGCCTCAAGGGCTATCGAGAGTCCGGCAATGCCTTCTGTGTGGAAGTTGCCTGCCATTATGATGGGTATTGCCGTAAGGGTGCAGACGAGTCCGGAGTCGATTGCCGGTCCGAGCATCGCTACGAGTCCTTCGCGCACGGGTTCGGCATTCATCGACGCTCCGTGCATCATTCCTGCC
>OLQN01003229.1_pt1 | contig 10089 bp, 6 predicted proteins | sample 1673181 | NCBI WGS metagenome assembly OLQN01 (sample SAMEA3136763, study PRJEB25190) | human gut metagenome | biome: human gut; feature: human-associated habitat; material: faeces | place: Austria | collected 2013
CTCCATCACATCGGGAGTTTTCCATGCGCCGTCGTCGAAACCGTTCGTGTTCCAACCTTCCATCTCGAGGCGGGCATCATATTCTTCGCCATCAAACTCGTTATTTGCGACGATCGGTCCTTTCGAAGTGATTTTCCAAGACGTATCACTGACGACCGTCGCTTGCGACCCGTCTGCATATTCGATCCGAAGTTGCGCAAGCAAACGAGGCAAGCCGAATGTTTTCATTCCCGGATTACGCATAGAGAAGAAACGGCCGTTCCCCAAAATCACTCCCAATGTATTCTTGTCGGAAGCCATCAAAGCTGTCACATCATATACATTATAATATATACGTTTATAATACAGGGACGGCATCGGGGCAAACACGTCCTCGCTGACTTTCTTTCCGTTCAGGTAAGCCTCATACGAGCCAAGACCGGAAATATACAAGACGGCTCTTTCCACCGCCCTATCCGTCGTAAACTCTTTACGCAGATATCGGGCGGCCAAGCGTGTTTTATTGTTTCCACCGGCCACACCTACCTCCTCACCCGGATTGGAGAGGGAATCTTCGCCGATCCAGGTCGCTTTCCATTCCGAATCATCGAGCAAGGCCATTGACCAGCTACCGGCATCGCTCCAGGGAGTATCCCCCTGGTTGGTCGTCAATTTCACACGCCAATAGTAAGGTTTTCCCGATTCCAGGGCTTTCCCGGCATACGGAACCAGTACCGACTCGTCCGAACGGACCACACCCGAATCCCACAAAAGCCCGTCACCGGATTCCAATTGTTCAGGAGAAGCAGCCACCTGTATCTGATAGGCCGTCTGTTTCAAGTCCGGTTTGCCGGAAGCAATCTGCCAGGAAAAGCGGGGTTGCGTCACATTGATTCCCAATGGATTTTCTTTCATCTCCAACCGGAGGTTCTTCACTTCGACGGTCGAATCGGACGAACATCCCGCCCATCCTAAGACCAAAGCGACCAAAAGCAATAAAGCTGTCTTTTTCATATCGTTGCGATTTAATCTGTTAATAGCATGACTTTGTTTTCAAAGGAAACGATTTCTTCACAGACACCATTTCTAAAAATGATTTTATATCTTATGATTTTGATAAAAACACTACAAGCCACTCCCAACAACATCTAAAGAGAAACTATGATTACATGATGGTTATTTTGCAAAATCTTTATAGAGATGATTTTACACTTGATGGGTTTTCGGTGTGATTTCCCTGTATTGCATCAGTATCTTTCAATACTTTTCCCTAAAACTTCCCTCAGGCTTATATCTACAAGAGTTTCATAAACCTCTAATTTCTTTCTGTCCAAATAAATTTTAGCCAAACAGAAATACCTAATGAGTGAGACCAGATTCTTCTATTCTGAAAAAACTCTTACCATAGTTCTTGGAGAACTGAGTACAATTAGGAGAGGGTAAAAGAGATTATTATATTGTTGGTTCAATAGAAAATCAGAGAGAAAAACTGATCTTGCTAAAATTGCGATCAAATATCACATTTCTTTAATAAGGATTTGGTTCTTCGTCAATTTAGAGGTAACGCCCAACAATCAAAGTTCAATATATGAAGAGGTTTAAATGAATTTTGAAAACAGAAAATGACATGTTTCTTCATGTAGCCGAATAGCAGAATATAAGTAAATTAAGGATTCCTAAATTGATAAAGAACCAAAAACTGTTATATAAATTGCCCGTTGAGGTGGCAAGAACTGATTTTCTGCAAAACCAAAATCTTGATTGTTTATTTACTGTTAAATATATTAATCTTAATAATATTTATTTTTATGTTCATGTTTTTTGTTTAACTTTACAGCCGATATAAGATACTATAACAAGGAAAGATCATCTTGTATTGAAATATTTAGATGTGTTTTTGATAAATATTTATTTATAATACTTTTGCATTATATAATTGTACTCAGTTCTCCAAGAACTACGGCAAGATTTTTTTAATTAAAACAAAAAGGCCTATGATATAAAATGTGTTTTTAAAAATTCCGATATCAAGTTTTCACTTGGTATATAATTTATTTAGTTAATAATTAAAGCAATACATGAAAAGATGCAAAAACAGAATTGTAATCTTCCAATAGGAAGAAAGAACTCGTTGTCTCGAGTTTCGAAAGTAACTTGTGGGTTACTTTTTTGTTTGACTACCTGTGCTTTTGCGGTGGATGGTAAAGTCAATATGGGGAGCAATGGCGTAGATGACAAAAAAGTAGTTCCCTTGGTCCGCACAACCAAAACCAAATTGGACAGTGTAAATCAAGAAGGTTTCAAAGTAAAAGGACAGGTTTCAGATAATGTCGGTCCGTTACCAGGAGTGAATGTCATGGTCAAAGGAACCATGACAGGAGTAATAACCGACATGGACGGCAATTTTGAAATCGTAGCTCCTTATTCGAAAGCAACTTTAGTCTTTTCGTATGTGGGATATCAACCCAAAGAAGTTTCACTGAAAGGAGAACGAATTGTAAATGTCAAAACCACCAAACTGGTCAGCTCCTTCAGCGCACAATGTGTGCCAAGGCATTGGAAGAAGTCGTTGTTGTAGGATATACAACACAACGGAAAGCAACTATCACTGGATCTGTAGCAACGATTACCACAAAAGATTTGAAACAAAGTCCGACAGCTAATTTAACAAATGCCTTGGCCGGACGTATGCCGGGTCTGATGGCAAATCAATTCAGTGGAGGCGAGCCGGGTGTCGATGGAGCAGACTTGCGCATCCGCGGAGCCTCTACATATGGAGACCAGACACCGATCTTCATCATTGACGGTGTGGAACGCGATGATATGGCTTATTTAGCACCAGAAGAAATTGAAACATTTACTATTTTGAAAGACGCTTCAGCAACGGCTGCATATGGAATTCGTGGAGCAAACGGTGTAGTCGTAATCACAACTAAGCGTGGACAAGCGTCCGAAAAACCATCCGTGAGTTTCAAAGCATCAGTCGGAACAAACTCTCCTGCTAAGTTCCCTGAATATTTAGGTTCAGCTCAATATGCTGAACTTTACAACGAAGCTCGCATGAATATGGGGGTAGATCCATCTTCTCCAGATCTATTCTCTACAAATGTTATCGAAGATTTCAAAAATGGGAAAGGATATAATTGGGATTATTTTGATTATGCTTTCAAACCAGGTATTCAGCAGGATTATAGTTTGTCTGTCCGAGGCGGCTCCGAACGCGCCCGTTACTATGTAATGGCAAATTATTATAAGCAAGACGGTAACTACAAACATACGGACATGGCGGATTATAGCACACAAGCTGTATTTCAGCGTTATAATTTTCGTGCGAATGTAGATGTGGATATTACAAAGAACTTTTATGTTAAGGTCGACTTGGGTGCACGCATTACCGACCGTAATGCCCCAGGTACAACCGCTAGCCGGGTAGTGTCTATTGCAAATACGCAACCACCTCATTTACCTATTACACTACAAGACAATGGTAATGCGGCCAATGAAACCTATGCCTTAAACAATCCGAAAGGTATGCTCTATGGTGACCAGCAACATCGTTACAATATCTTAGGTGAATTAAGCCGTACCGGATATTTGAATGAGAAAAAAACGTTTTTGAATGGAACGTTTTCAATCGGTCACAAATTGGATTTCATTACAAAAGGATTAAAAGTTGAAGGTAGTATCTCGTATGACGCAAAAGAAGGTCGTTGGATACGGCGTGTGTTGGAAACACGTCAAGATGGTTATGCGAACTATGGTAGATATGCTACTTTCCAACCGGATGAAAGCGTATATGGCTCTTATTATTTGCATTCTACGGAACCTTATGCAGGAGCTTATCGCTTAGGTAATCCTTGGTATAGTACAGACGAAACGATTAGTAATGGTTTTAGTCACAATGCCGCGGAAAACAAAACTTACTATCAATTAAAATTGGACTATCAACGTGAGTTCGATCGACACAATGTTTCCGCTATGGTACTATTCAACCGCTCATCACGAGCCTATGATAATCGAGTAGAATATCGGTATCAAGGTATTAGTGGGCGCGCAACGTATGCATATGACAACAAGTATTTGACTGAATTCAATATTGGCTACAACGGATCTGAAAATTTTGCTCCGGGTAATCGATACGGTGTGTTCCCGGCAGGATCTATCGGTTGGGTGATTTCTCGAGAAGCATTCATGAAAGGAACTGAGAAGTGGTTGGATAATTTAAAGTTGAGAGCCTCTTTCGGTCTTGTAGGAAGCGATAAAATTTCAGATAATAACGATGATCGTTTTGCCTACCTTCAATTCTTCCAAGGAGGTGATGGCTACAGTTTCGGCTTTAATGAGTTTGGCTCTGGATACGATGGGCTGAAAGAAGGGAACTTCGCCAACCCAAATTTAACTTGGGAAAAAGCTCGTAAAACGAATGTCGGTTTCGATGCGACCCTATTCAATGGGAAGTTAACTATTGCTGCCGACTACTTTAGAGAACATCGATACGATATTATCACAACACTAAGCGATGGCGACAAGATGGGATATCCAGACATAGTAGGAAAAGACGCTCCATTTGTAAACTCTGGAATTGTGGACAATCAGGGTATTGATTTCGAGTTAGGTTGGAACTCCACAATCGGTAAAGATTTCCGTTATTATATCAAACCCAATTTCACATTCGCCCGTAATAAGATCAAATTCATGAATGAACTTGATTATGGAAATGAATATCGCCAAAAGACCGGCCGGCGATTAGGAGAACATTTTGTATATGTAGTCGATCACTTTGTATATGATCAAGCAGAAGCGGATAAATTGAATGCAATGAATGACGGTCGTGGTTTCCAGCCTTGGGGCGAATTACATCCGGGTGATGTCGTATATAAAGATTTGAATCAAGACGGTAAAATCGATGACTATGGCGACCGAACACATATGGGATTTCCACGTACACCGGAAATACAATTTGGTATTCCTTTTGGAATACAATATAAAGGCTTCGACATCAGCGTAATGTTTCAAGGCTCTTTAAACTCCAGCATATTGTTGAATGGAGCCGCAGTTTGGGATTTTCCATCCTACGAACAAGATCAATATGGTAAAGTGAAACACATGCACTTGAACCGTTGGACAGAAGCTACAAAAGATGTGGCAACTTACCCACGCTTAACATACGGAGCTTATGAAAACAACAAAAATGGGAACAGCAGTTTATTCTTGTACAATGCAAATTATATCCGGTTGAAAAACTTAGAAGTGGGGTATTCGTTACCCAAAAACATAATTCGTTTTGCAGGTTTGCAAAATGTACGCTTTTATGTACAAGGTTTAAACTTACTAACATTCGACAGTTTGGATGATGTCGACATGGATCCTGAAACGAAAGAAGGCTCCGGTGACTGGTATCCGATCCAGAGAGTCTATAATTTTGGTGTCGAAATTACATATTAATTATTTAAATCTTTTGAAAATGAAATTACAAAAATCAATCATAGGAATTGGAGTATTACTCCTGTCTCTTTCATCTTGTGACGACTTCTTGGACAGAATGCCTGATGATAAGAAAAATGAGGTAGATGTATTTACTCGTTATGAACAAGTCGATAACTTGGTGACCGATTTGTATGCAAGAGCAAAGTTCGCAAATAGACCGCTGATTTTCATGAATCACTTCGGCTCTGCAGGATTGACAGACGAATGTACGGCTTCCAGCCATGAACAAGCCATTCCGCATCAATTCAACATTGGGAATTATGGACCTTCACAAGGTATGCCAAACAACAGTAGTTGCGGACAATACTGGTGGGACTTATATAATGGTATCCGACGTGCCAATATCATTTTGGAAGGTGTAAAAAAATACAATACTCCAGATAACCCCAAAGACGGTCGGGAAGGCGACTTAGAACGTCGCTTAGGTGAAACATTATTTTTCCGTGCATACTTGCACTATCTCGTAATCCGAGCTTATGGTGAAGGAGTATATATGGATCATGTTGTCGTTCCAGGTGAAGATATGGCGTATGTAAAAGAGTCTTTTCATAGTATGGTCGAAAAGATTTGTGCCGATGCCGATGCCGCTTATGAAAAGGTAGACGCCTCTTACGGAGGTGAGTATTTTGGTCGTGTCGACAAGGGGGCTTGTTTAGGATTGAAGGCGATTGTCCGTTGGATGGCAGCAACCCCTTTGTGGAATGGCGGGACGTTGCCAAACGACACACGAACTTTCAAAGATGAATACACTACTTATGATCCGAAACGCTGGGAAGCAGCTCGCGATGCAGCAAAAGATGTATTGGAAGCGAAAGATGTCAATGGAGCTATTCGGTATAAATTATATGCACCGGCAGCAATGGATGCAGATGACTTTAAAGACGTTGATGGCAATGCCAATACAAACAATGGAAAAGTACAAGAGCGACTATGGCAAATGTTTTACAACATGGATGCGATTCAACAGGAATGGGTTTGGTTTACCACTCGTGATAAAGATACGGGCTGGTCTGGCGATGTCTTGCCTCCTTCCCAAAATGGTCATGCCCGTCAACGTCCTCTGCAGGAACAAGTCGACGAATATGAATACATAAGCCCTGACGGATATGGCTACCCTATTTATGATAGCCGAGCTAAAATAGATGGTTATGATGACGAAAACCCTTATGAAAGCGTAAAACGTGATCCGCGTTTCTATCGTGATATCCGTTATCATGGTTCTTGGTATGGTGGTAAACAATTGAATACAGCCGAAGGCAAAGATGCCGTGAGCAGTAGTTATTTGGAAGCCTCTTCTCACTCTGGTTATTATTTGAGAAAACTGTTCAAAGACGGATGGGATAGAAACAAAGGTGGACATGTGATCAACGGACCTGCTATTTGGCGTCTGCCGACATTCATTTATATTTATGCAGAAGCTGTGAACAAAGTAAGTGGCCCCACACAAGAAATCTATGATTTAGTCAATTCTGTAAGGGAACGTTCTTTCATGGCTCCGATGCCTCCAGCTGTCCTAACTGATGCAAACTTGATGCAAGAATATATCCAACGCGAACGTCGTGTAGAATTATTCTATGAGAATTGGCGCTATTGGGCAACACGCTTATATATGGAATCAGATGATCCTATTGAGTTAGCCAAAGAAAAAAACTATATTGGACCAGAGAGTTGGCCGTATGCTAAAAGCCAACGTTGTTCACACGGCATGAAGCCTGTAGAAGATCCAAATGGAAAAATTGAAGTGGACGGGAAACGGTATAAGATGAAACGCATTGCGGTAAATGACGGACGTGTATTCTATAGCCCTCGTTCTTATTTTTGGCCGATTATGCAAGATGAATTGTCTCGCACTCCAACATTGATTCAAAATCCAGGATGGTAGTAAGAGACATCTGATTATCAAAAATCAGGAAGTAAAACCCTTTTGGTATATGGGTGTACCAAAAGGGTTTTTTATAAGGCTACTGGATATTTTACTAATTCTTACACATAAATAAAGAATGTATCGAATGAAATGTGAAACATCAAGATAAAATATATACTTTTGTCTATAGAAGGAATCTATAAAGAAAGAACGATATGAATTATTACGAACTTACATTTACATACACCTCCCCTGTCGAGACTTCCATTATCAACGACGTGCTGGCCGCCGAGCTAGGAGAAATCGGTTTTGAAAGTTTTGCCGAAAACGAAAATGGGTTACAAGGGTATATTTCCGACCAATTATATAATGTAAAAGGATTGCAGGACAAACTTGCCGAATTTCCACTGGAAAACGTGGATATTCATTTTACCGAAACATTGGTGGAAAGCAAGGACTGGAACGAGGAATGGGAAAAGAACTATTTCAAGCCGATCCGCATCGGCAAGGATTGCATCATCCGCGCCTCCTTCCACGAACATGAGCCGGGTTATGCCTATAATATCATCATCGACCCGAAGATGGCATTCGGAACCGGCAACCACGAGACAACTTTCCTGATGATCAGCGAAATACTCAAATTAGACCTCACCAGCAAAGAACTACTCGACATGGGTTGCGGAACAGCCGTACTGGCCATCCTTGCCCATATGAAAGGAGCCGGACGCGTGGTGGCCATCGACATTGACGAATGGGCCTACAATAATGCACTCGAAAACATACGTCTAAACAACACGAACGATATCCAGGTCGCCCTTGGGGGAGCCGAACAGATCCCTGCATTCGGAACCTTCGACATCGTGTTTGCGAATATCAACCGGAATATCCTGCTGAATGATATCCGCCATTACAGCGAATGTATGAAACCAGGAGCCTTCCTTTACATGAGCGGCTTCTATGTACAAGACATTCCGGCCATCGAAGAAGAATGCAAACATAACGGATTGGCATTGTTATCGCACACAGAGAAGAATAATTGGGCTGCGGTGAAAGTCCAGAAACAATAACATTAATTAACCCTAAAAGTTAAGGTCCAAATAAACCATCATTCAAGTATATTCGTTATCTTAGTAGCAACATTATAAAAAGAAAGAGTTATGAAAAACGTAGATTCTAAATTATTACTGGGATTAGTAGTTGGTGCAGCCGTTGGCGCCGCAGTTGGTTATCTGGCAGCAACAGATAAAAGAGAACAACTACTGGAAGAATTGAATGGTGTAGTTGGTAAAGTAAAAGAAGGCTTCAATTCAGCTCTTGCTAAATACAAAGAAGGAAAAGCTGAAATTGCAAAAACTACAGAAGAAATCGTAGCAGAATAATTTTGTATGGAGAAAGACGCAGGTGAAATCTTCCGTGAACTGAAAAAAGATCTTTCGGCTTACGTGGAGTTGAAGCTCGAACTCCTAAAATTAAACACATATGAGAGAACAGGAAAGGTTATTGCTGTTCTCTCGTATGGTGTTATTTTATTATTTCTGGCTTTCTTTGCGATTCTGTTCATTTTCCTCGCATTAGGTTTTTTCTTGGGGGATCTGTTCGGTTCGGTAGGTTCGGGATTCGGCGTGGTAGCCGTGCTCTATCTGCTGCTGATCGGTATTATTGTCATGAACAAAGGCAGAATCAGCAATAAAGTATTAAACGTTGTGATCTCCGCATTGACAACAAATGATGATAAAACAAACGCGATAGACAATGAACAATCCGCAACCGACACCACTGGAGAAACTGATTTCTGACCGTCGCCGCATCCAACAGGAATGTACGATACAGGAACAGAAATTGAATGCTGATTTCTCTCACATACAAGAGAACGCCGGCACGTTGTTACTTTCAGGTGTCTCCGCTCTCTTATTCCCTAACACAAAAACCAAATCCAAAGGAACGGAAAGCAACCAGCCTGTACATACTTCAGAAGTGCCATCCATGTCGTTTGGATTTGCCGACTATCTTTCTGTGGCACAAGGCTTATTACCTGTTGCATGGGATGTTGCACGCCCATTATTGACAGCTTGGGGCATCCAGAAAGTCCAGGCGTGGATAATAAAGAAACTTTTCAAGAAAAAGAAATAAGCTGCAACAATTAATTTATGTTAGAGGGCATATTTTTCTTGTCCTAATTCCTGTACAATAAAAAAAATGACTAAATTTGCAGTCGTTAAAAACAGTGTGCTACGAATATATTTTCCTTGCGGCTGTTAAGTTAAATTGGAGATAAGTAATATTTTTAATAAACCCATAAAAGTTTTATTACAATGATTAAAGTAGGTATTAACGGTTTCGGCCGTATCGGACGTTTCGTTTTCCGTGCTGCTCAAAAGAGAAGCGATATTCAGATCGTAGGTATTAACGACCTTTGCCCGGTTGATTACTTGGCATACATGCTGAAATACGACACAATGCACGGTCAGTTCGACGGAACTATCGAAGCTGACGTTGAAAACAGCAAGCTGATCGTAAACGGTAAGGAAATCCGCGTAACAGCAGAACGCAATCCGGCTGATTTGAAGTGGGATGCAGTAGGTGCTGAATACGTAGTAGAATCTACTGGTTTGTTCCTGACTCAGGAAAAGGCTCAGGCTCATATCGAAGCTGGTGCTAAATATGTAGTTATGTCTGCTCCTTCCAAGGATGCAACTCCTATGTTCGTTTGCGGTGTAAACGAAAAATCATATGTTAAAGGTACTCAGTTCGTTTCTAAC
>OLQN01003230.1_pt1 | contig 10086 bp, 7 predicted proteins | sample 1673181 | NCBI WGS metagenome assembly OLQN01 (sample SAMEA3136763, study PRJEB25190) | human gut metagenome | biome: human gut; feature: human-associated habitat; material: faeces | place: Austria | collected 2013
CTACTTCATACCATGGCACCACAAATCCGGCTCCATGAGCACAGAATACAGAACCTGTGGGATTGTCCAGATCACGTTCGGAATCATATCCAAACTCCTCTACAATCTCATCCTGATTCTGACATGGGGCATATCCTTTCAGCGAACAGAATAATCTGCCACGTCCCTTTGTATAGGAAGTTACCTGTGTCTGATAATCTCGCATCATTGATACAGGTGCACTCCCCTTCAACACCATCATGTCATCCTCATCTGCTTCCGGCTGCTGGAAGGTTCCATTCATTTTCTGAATGTCAGTCATGGCACGCCCGATCATATCTCCCGGAATCTCAAGTCTGAACTCATAATATGGCTCAAGCAGAACGCTTTTTGCTTTCTTTAATCCCTGACGCACAGCCCGGTACGTTGCCTGCCGGAAATCGCCGCCCTCTGTGTGTTTCAGATGGGCTCGCCCTGTGATCAGCGTAATCTGCATATCCGTAATCGGAGAACCGGTCAGTACTCCCGGGTGCTCCCTTTCTTCCAGATGAGTCAGGATCAGTCGCTGCCAGTTACGGTCCAACACATCCTCACTGCATGCAGTAAAAAACTGCAGTCCGCTTCCCGGCTCTCCCGGTTCCAGAAGCAAGTGTACTTCTGCATAATGACGCAGCGGCTCAAAATGACCTACACCTTCTACCGGCTCTGCGATTGTTTCTTTATATACGATATTTCCTGTGCCAAACTCTACTGCCACATGAAAACGCTCCCAGATCAGATGCTTTAATATCTCAATCTGAACCTCACCCATCAGCATGGCATGGATTTCTCCAAGCTGCTCGTTCCATACAATGTGAAGCTCCGGTTCCTCCTCTTCCAGCTCTTTGAGTTTCTTAAGCATCTGGTGAATATCACAGTCCTCGGGAAGCAGAATCCTGTAATTTAATACAGGTTCCAGAACCGGCATCTCGGATTCCCGTTCAATTCCAAAGCCCTGTCCCGGATGTGTCTGGGAAAGACCGGTTACTGCACAGATGGTTCCTGCAGGTGCTTCCTTTGCAAGCTCAAATTTCGCACCGGAATAGATGCGGATCTGATCCGCTTTCTCTGTATCTGAGAGAAGTTCCTTTACCTTCAATGTTCCTCCGGTGATTTTCATATAGCTTAAACGATTGCCCTGATCGTCTCTGGCAATCTTGAATACTTTTGCACCAAACTCTGAAGGATATTCTGGTGTCTCACAGTATTTTTCCAGCCCATGAAGGAATTCTTCTACCCCTGTCATTTTCAGAGCAGAACCGAAGAAACATGGGAAAAGTTTTCGCTCTTTGATTACTTTTCGGATATCTGATGTTGATATTTTCTCTGTTTCCAGGTATTTTTCAAGCAGTTCCTCATCGCAGACAGAAACATCTTCCAGAAACTGAGAATGCAGAGCTGATATTTCATCTTCTGCTTTCTCCGCTGTTTCGTCAATACTATTTTCCATTCCACTTGTGTTTTCCCAGGTGAAATCAACGCAATTATCACTTAATCGCTTCTTTAATTCTGCCAAAAGTTTCTCTTTATCAGTTCCGTCCTGATCCATTTTATTGATAAACAGGAACGTCGGGATCTGGTATCTTGCCAGAAGTCTCCATAAGGTCATGGTATGCCCCTGCACACCATCTGCACCATTGATCACAAGAATTGCATAATCCAGAACCTGCAGTGTCCTCTCCATCTCTGCCGAGAAATCCACATGTCCCGGCGTATCCAAAAGAGTTATCCCCCTGTTCCCCAGTTCAAACTCTGCCTGTTTGGAAAAAATCGTGATTCCGCGCTCCCGCTCCAGGTTATAGGTGTCCAGATAAGCATCCTTATGATCCACCCGCCCCAGCTTACGAATCTTTCCAGTCAAATACAAAATCCCTTCCGACAACGTAGTCTTACCGGCATCTACGTGGGCAAGGATACCTACAACAAGTTTCTCCATAGTATATTTAAAAGCTCCTTTTTCTTTATGAATTGATATATAAGTATTGGCTTAAATAAAATTAATCGTTTGTATCAATTAAAGAACTATTTTAACATAAGAATCTATATAATTCCAATATGGTTCTACTTTAATTTCCTGTGTCTCCGCCGGTGTTGCTTTGTCGGTTCTTTACATTCCAATATGGTTCTACCTTAATCGCTCCGAGAATTCCACCAATAACCGCCATGATTACCTTTACATTCCAATATGGTTCTACTTTAATTCCAGAGCGTTGTTAATCTGCCTTTTCCACTCTTTCTTTACATTCCAATATGGTTCTACTTTAATGTAACGGTGACGCTGTGCTGAATATCCTTTATGCGATCTTTACATTCCAATATGGTTCTACTTTAATAAATAAGCAATAGGAGCATTTGTTTCAGAAATATACTTTACATTCCAATATGGTTCTACTTTAATTTCGTTACTTGTTGAAAATTCCTTAACTTTGTTCATCTTTACATTCCAATATGGTTCTACTTTAATTGATGAATCTGAAAAAGAAAATTGCCCCTGTATTAACTTTACATTCCAATATGGTTCTACTTTAATGATTCTCCAAGAATGTTTTTAGATGTTTCAGTATCCTTTACATTCCAATATGGTTCTACTTTAATGGATTAGCGTTCCTTGTAAACAGATTACCAAGCGTCTTTACATTCCAATATGGTTCTACTTTAATCACATATGGATGCCCTGATTCGACAGCTACTTGCCTTTACATTCCAATATGGTTCTACTTTAATACGGTACTGTATAGATATATAATTAATAAACTCTCTTTACATTCCAATATGGTTCTACTTTAATGCTGATGAAAGGATCTTAACGGAAGATGCGAGATGCTTTACATTCCAATATGGTTCTACTTTAATAAATTGTCGAAGAAAGCAAGAAAAAGTCAAAAAAACTTTACATTCCAATATGGTTCTACTTTAATAAAAAGCAGTAAAGACAGCAGGCTTGTCAGAAACAACTTTACATTCCAATATGGTTCTACTTTAATATGTTACAAGTGCTTTGAATGCCTGTACTTCTTCCTTTACATTCCAATATGGTTCTACTTTAATCCATAGCTGTCAGTTCCGCATATTTTTTATGCTTATTTGCTCATTTTTGTCGACTTCACTATATCTGTTCTATTTTCCCATCCATTTTATCATGTTTTTCATCAAAAAACCACTCATTCCCTTTATTTACATACCATTGTCGACCTCTTCGCATTTTTATTTTATCGAACATCGACAGAATTTTTCATTATTAATCTACATCATCTACAAATTCAATTTTATAATATCCCATTTCATCATATCGACATTGCATAACTTTAATTTTTTCGCCTGGACTCAGATTAATTGATTGATATTGATGCACATATCCTTTTTTCATAGCCTTTTCATAAGAGTTCCAGTGATAATATGGAATTTCAAGCGAATACTGCAAAATATTACTTCTTAAACATTTTCTTTCAATCGCAGTTAATCTTTCTGAATTTAATTTCTGAGATATAGTATCTATTTCTTCTTTATATTTTTCATATACTGTTTCAGGAATGATCGTCTCACTTAAAATATTTCTCAATTTATTTTCATTTTTCTTAAAAGAATATATACTAATAGAATCTATGAAACGATACTTTTCCCTAAATTTCTTTATGAAATGACTTTGAGAAATATTTTCCGTTGTTAAGTATCTGTTAATCAACTCTTGTTTCTTACTTTCAGATAGTTTTCCATTAATATCATGGATCGCTTTATTTGACAACTCAAATATTGTTTTATCAATAAATCCTTTATTCCCCAATATGAAATCGCCCTCATCCAATTGCGTATATACATAACAATTGTACATGGTCACATTTTTTGCGCCTTTTCTATTGCATCTTCCAAATCTCTGAAACAAAGAATTTAAATCAAGAAGCTCTGTAAATAAATAATCAAAATCAATATCAAGGCTTACCTCTACAATTGAAGTCGCAATCCAAATTCCCGCTTGTTTATCCAGATTCCCATTTTTGTCATACGTCTTTCCAAATTTTATAATTTCTTCTTCAAGTTTAGCTCTGTCTTTTTTTATGAATCGACTATGAAAAATATTTACAGTAGCTGATATATTTTTACCTGCTGCTTCTGCCTTCACTGCTTCCATAAGTTTTTGTGCCGTAGCAATTTTATTACAAACTACCAGTATTTTATTACTGATGCCTTTTCTTTCATTTTCTTCATATAGATCCAGAATATCTTTTGCATTAATTTTTCTATCCCTGACTTTTACATTATGGCGAATGGAATCATTAATAAATACTTTTTGATTGTCCTTTGAAAATCCAACATATTTTTCTAATAACTCTTTTACAAATGGAGATAAGGTTGCTGTCATAATCGCTATTTTTCCACCCATCTTTGCAATATGTTCCATTCCATATATTAGATAGGCCAACAAATCCGGGCTATACATTTGAATTTCATCAATTACAATTCTTGAGTAAGACAAGGTTGTCAATTTCAATTCATATCCCTGATATTTAAATACAAAATTAAATAGCTGATCCATTGTTGAAATACTTAATGGAATAGAAAATGCTTTTCCCCTTTGCTCATACTGAAATATTTCTTCATCTGTTCCCACATTCTTTTTGACATAATACTCCAACGATTCAGAATGAAGAAGACTGACTTTCTCAGACAAATTTTCATTTTCCAGTATATCTTCGCACACTCTGTCATAGATTGCATTAATCGCAGTTCGTAACGGTAACACAAAATATCCTTTATGATTTCCAATCCACCATAAACCGCCCTCCGTTTTTCCCATTCCTGTTTGAGCTATGGCAATAATATTCTGATTTTGTTTTTCCATACAAAATCGTTGTAGTGAATTCCATTCCACATTGGGATTTTTTCTTTGCCACTTTCTCATACAATTTTCCAATCCCTGTTCCAGAAAATCATGAGGATACTCAATCATATAATTTCCACTGGCACTATAATCACATTTATGTAAATACCCTTTAATTTTTACTGCTCGAATATCTTCAATATCCTTAACCATAGCCAATTGAGTATAAAACTTTTGGGATAATTTGAAAATTTCATTTTTAACATCGGCTAAATTTTCCTTAATTGTATCTTCTCTCTCCAAAATAGTCTTTATCGGATCACAATAATCGTGATGATACATTACTGCAAAGCAGACTCGTGCATAATCCCGTTTATCATGCCCTTTTATCTTTTGAACCTGGTCCTCATTTACAAAATATACTGACAGTACATTATGTGGGATTTCTCTATCTGGATCAAAATATTGTTTTTCTTTTGCGAGAACTCTCTGTTGAAATCTTTCCGTTACTTTTCCAATATCATGATAATAACAAGCCTGTTTTACCAATTCGTATAAATCATCTGAGTCAATATATCCCATTGTTTTTAATGTTTCTAAATGCGTCAATAAATCATTTATATGTTGTTGAATCGTTTTATCTGGCTTTGCCCAATACCTTTCTAAATTCATCCTTTGTCTCCTTCATTTCCCAGAATGCATTCCTTTATTATAGAAGCAAGGCAGCAAACTCCCATTTGCTGCCTCAATTTTAAAGAAAATTAACAATATAATTTTTCCCATCTTCCTGATCCAGGTATATTCCATTTCCAATTTTATCGATACCATATTGTGAAATATATACTACAGATTTTTTTTCAAAAATTCTTTTTCCATCTTTTAACTCATAATTTTTATTCAGATAATATCTGGTTCCATTTGCTTTCATACGATTTCGTATTTTATATGGATAAACCTTTCTCTCATCCGTTTCTTCATCCAGTTTCAGAGCTTCAGAATCTATATAAGCAGAATACTCACTTGTCGCCGAAATATTTCCAGTTTCAACTAAATCTATAACTTTTGCCTGCTGTATATCTACCATGTCTTCACTTCTTCCAATAGATTTTATGTCAGTCCAATGCTGTTCCAGATCATGTAAAACCGCATCATCTGCCTGTATATGAATAATCAATTGAATATTATTCAGAACTTCATAAAATTTCATAGACTTAGTTAATGTCCGAAAATAAGAAATAGGTTTCGTATAGTTTTCTCTTACATATTCATCATATCGCTGCTTTATTTCTTTCTCATACTTTTTAAGCTCATTTTCTCTCTGAAGTACACTTTCATATGGAATGCCCGCTGCTTTTGCCTTTTTTCTTTTCTCTGCTAATGCTTTTTTTCTTTTCTTCAAATGATTTAAAACTGGCCCAAGTCTATTTTTCTTGAATTCAGAAATAGTATCATTTAAATCCTTTAACTGTTGATACTCTTTCAATAATGTTTCATTGTATACCTGAATTGTTATATTTTTTCGAAAACTATTTCCCTGTGGTTTCTTAGCTACAGCAACCTTGTCAAACGCAGTCGACAGCATTTCTCCATTTTTCATTTTTACAAGAATTCCTCTGTCATCTTGTAAAGAATTCAAGAAACAATAATCGGTATACGGTTCACGATGCATAGATTCATACTGTCCTTGTATACTTACATTCATTGGATGGTATTCTGTGTATCCACATGCTTTATGCAACGCTCCAATTACTGTTGAAAAAGGGGGGAGCGGATATGTCATTTTATTATCCACGCATTCTGGTTTCCTGTAATTTGCGCTCGTCTGACGGATAACCAGTCGAAATGCTTTCATAACAGAATCTCTCCTTTCTGTTAAACGCCATAGTATTCTCTTACTTCTTCTTTTAAAGTCTGGAAAAATTCCGGCATATTCATTGTTTTCAGAGTTTCTTCTATTTCTTTTTCATTTTCCAGTGTCTGCCCTTTTAATAATGCCGCATGAAATCCCTGATTTTTCTTTATAATTAAATCCTCCGATAATTCCAGTCTGTCTTCTTTTACATGTACTACATTTTCAAAATAATGTGTTTTCCTCTCTGACAATCCACCTACTGCAAAAACAGGTTCCGCATTATCCATGTTTCCTTTTACTATCAGGCTTAACGTTTCTACTGCATTAAGCAACATGCATACTCTTTCAGCTTTTTCCTCTGCTTCTGCTTCCTCCTGAAAGTTATCATCTTTTCCCACCATTTCCAAATCTATTGTTATACTGTAAATTTTTAAAGATTTATCATATTCGTACTGATATGGCATCAATCCTACCTGATCTGCATGATTCTGTACATTTAATCCATTTTCTTTTGCATAATTCGTGGCCATATAAAGGTTATTGTGAAATCTTGGCTGACTTACAAAGCTTTCGCAGGAAATGGCATCTGTTACGTAAAATGAACTATTTCTGATATATGTAGTGCCGCTTGTATTCATATATCCACCTTCTAAAGCTCTGCAATTAGATGCATTTGATTCTTCTGTAACTTTTTTCTGCACTGCTCCATCAATCTCTGTTTTCAAGTCTTCATATAAACCAGACTGAGTCATAATTGCATTTTTAAGACTCTCTCTGCTTCGAATTGTATACACTTTTCGATTTCTAAATACCTTTTGTACACTGGCGATATTTCCCAGAGATTCCGAATAATTAGATGTCATATTGGCTACTATTGTAATTGTCAAAGCTTTCTTATTCATTCTCCTTACCTCCCGTTTGCTTATCCTGCACTTTACTTTTCTTTGTCATCGCATTAGCAAATGTATAAGCTAATTCCTTGTTATCCTCAAAATTTTCAAATAAATCATAAACAAAATCAAATTGTATATCTGTATAATTGGACAATTGGGCAAGAATATCCAAAAATGCACTATAATCTTTCAGTGCAAGTGAACTTGTCAACCTCTGACGATAACTCTTTCTCTTATTCTCTGGTAATCTTTCAGCTACTTTTTTCGCACACGCATATGCAACAGTCATTCCTTTTGTCATGTTTTTTCCTCTTTCTTTTATCAACAAATTTAACTTAATCAATAAACTAACCAAGTATTCCGAGTCTCGTTTTAAAAAGAATTCTATCAATTCATCTGCATCTTTTAGGTTCAATATGCAATCCATGACTTCTTTTTGAACATCCAGATAATATTCTTTTCCTAATTGAACACTAAAACAAAAAGGTTCATATACCTCCAATTCAGAAAGAATATCAATGCTACGTTTTCGAATATATAAAGTTTCAAAAAAATCTCTGTTTCTGTTTTTAGTCATCACTTCTACATCGTAATCTATGAAAGCAGAACTTTCTTGGATAGATTTAAATAAAATTTTTCGGGCAGTTTGATATTTGTCCGGTTTTTTTTCCTTTTCTTCTCTAAGTTTGTCTATTAACTGCTGATTTGTATCTATAAGTTGTTTGACAGAATAATTATCATTAATAAATAAAGATTCACGTTCTCCACAAAAAGCAAATGGGATAAAATCAAATAGCTGGCAGTCTTCAGATGCAAAGCTTTCTGTTCGAAATGCAAAAGAAAGATTTTTAGATTTTCTCGCACCATCTATATAATATCCCCAAAGTCGGCAACAATCTCGTTTTTCCTCAAACAATAAATTCGGGTTGGCAAAATCAGCATACATATCCGATTTGTTTCGGAATGTTTCCTGTATCAATATTAACCTGTTTTTTCTTATACATTCTAATATTTCTACCTTATTATCTCCATCAAATTTGATTTTCCCAAATATTTTTTTCATAATCGCATTGCTTTTAAGTAATTCATTAATCTGCTTTTTCTCTTCCTGTGAAAATTCATCTTTTCTCAATTGAATTTCCAATCTTTTATGTGGAAACGATAATGAATAATACTCCTCTGCAAATTCCAGAAATCTTTCCCGAGTAATATCTTCCTGATTGAATGCAAAATACTCGTCCTTAATCTCATATTCCAGATTCTGGTTATATAAATATTTTTCCAGACCTACAATTGCAGCAGAATATCTCCAATCTGAAGGAATAACATGCGTATTAAAAAGTGCATCATTTACTTTTTTAATCATTATGCCCTCCTATATCTGCTGAATAATCTGCAACAAGCCATATCCCATCGACGAGTGTCCACCAACCCCTACCTGATAAAAATATTGCAGAATTTCAGGTTTCGCTTCTATAAGGAAAAATCCGATTGATATATCTATAAATTGTTTATATATGCGTGTTACAACCTTTTTTCCTGATATAGTTTTTATTTTTATCTCCTGCACCTCATTCTCAGCAAATCCCGCATAAATAGCTTGTCGCTTTAAACTATCGCCTGCTTTTTCTTCAAACTCTTTATCATTGATCGTATAATAATTATCTGTATTATTCTCTCTGAAATGTTCTCTAATAATCAATCCGCCACCTGGAACAGTACGAAAGATTACTTTATCACTCGTAATCGCTTCTTCTTGTACTTTTACAATTTTCTTAAGTATCATACTGTTTCTATCTGGCAAAAGAAATCTTTTATGCTTCATTCCAATAAAAGCAAAATAAAAAATCTGCCCTATTTTGCTTTTATCACTTGCTGAAAATATTAATTTCAACCGAGGAGAAGCCAGAATAATTTTGTCTTTCTCATATTGCGGTTTATCAAATAATGGAACAAAACAATAATCTTTTCTGTTCGTTCCGGTAAAATAGTGTTCATAATATTTTCCCTGATTACATTCTTCCAATGTTTTCTTCAAAAAAGAAACAAACATTGCCCGATTGTCAGACGGAATAATGTTCTTCTCTAGTTCAAAATATAATTCAATACGCACTTGCTACTCCTTCCTTATCATTTGCACCTTTTTCCTATATTTTGATATTACTACATTTATTATCTATATACAATAGTTTTTATTATTAAGTACAATTTTATAATACTTGGTTTATATTTGTTTTTTATTTCTTGCACTTGTTTACTGATTTGTTATATACTTTAATTGTATCTGTTGTTCCACATTGGAATGTAAAAAGTATTATAAATTTTTACAGAATTAATAGTTGTTCCACATTGGAATTTCTCATTGCCAAAGTTAAACAGGTATCTATATCTTTAACTGGCATCATTGGAGTAACAGAAAAGAGCGCGCATAGCAAATGCACGCTCTTTTCTGTTACTCCACCTTTATATCCATTTTTTCATTTACCCATCCTCTGATAGTTTCTTCA
>OLQN01003240.1_pt1 | contig 10060 bp, 8 predicted proteins | sample 1673181 | NCBI WGS metagenome assembly OLQN01 (sample SAMEA3136763, study PRJEB25190) | human gut metagenome | biome: human gut; feature: human-associated habitat; material: faeces | place: Austria | collected 2013
GCGCCTGCTGCTGTTTCCAACGGGCAAGCTCGTCTGCCATTGTGCGGGTCAGCGGGATGGTACGACGGGAGTTTTTTGTTTTGGGTGTGCCGAATACGATTTCGGTTTTATTCTCGCCGTCGTGGGCTTCATACTTGGCAAGGCGGTTGATGGTGCGCCTGACGTGAAGCTGGGCGGTACTGAAATCAATATCTTCCCACTTCAGCGCCAGCAACTCCCCCATGCGTAATCTTGTACACAAGTCTAAGCGGATAAATACGCCGTAGCGGTGGCGGTAGCTGGCTTGCACCAGCGCCCACTGCTGGTCGTTGGTAAATACGCTGATTTCGGGCTTTTCTCCGCCGGGCAGGGTCACGGCATCGCAGGGATTATAAACCAGTAGATGCTCTTTTACAGCTTGCTGTAAGCATTTGTGCAGTGCCATGTGGTAGTTGCGCAAGGTCTTGGAGGATAACCCTTCCTCGCGGAATTTGTAGTTGTAAAACTCCTGCAAGGTGTGCGGTTCTAATTTCTTTATAAAAGGCAAGCCGTTTTATTCTGCGGCTTGTCTTTTTTATTGACGCAGAGCGACCTCATGGGGTCTGGGGTACGCCCCAGAAATGTGCATGTGGATGACCACATGCTATGCTAGCAAAACACGTCTACCCCCAAAACGATGACAAACAAACCCGATACCCGCACAAATTCGTATATGCTCTCAAGAGTGAATCACTTCTGATTCATCCAAAAATCCTGACTCGAAAAAGTGAATCCGTTCTGATTCACTTTCCAAAAAGAGTTACGCAGACACCTTGACAACTGTACCGCACTGCGGTATTCTGTAAGAAAAGTGTAAGTGCTTACAACGCCGCAGCTGCGGCAAAGGCGGACAGCGAGGAAGTCATGAACATCTACGATATTGCCAAGGAGGCGGGCGTTTCCATTGCCACGGTTTCCCGCGTGCTGAACAACAAAGGCACGGTCAGCGCGGCGACCCGTGCGCGGGTGGAGGCTATCTTAAAGCAGAACAACTACACCCCCAGCGCCATTGCACGCGGTATGGTGAGCAAATCTATGCGTACCGTCGCGGTTTTGACGGTGGATATCCGCGTACCGCACTACGCCCGCACCGCCTATACCATTGAGCGGGAGTTCAGCCGCCGTGGGTATGAGGTCATCCTTTGCAACACAGGCGGTGACCGGGCAGAAACGCTGCGCTACCTGCAGGCCGTCAACCAGAAGCAGGTGGACGGCATCGTGCTGGTCGGCTCGGTGTTTGACACGATCTGCCAGGGCGCCGAGATGGAAAAGCTGCTTTCCGGCGTGCCGGTGGTGCTGGCAAACGGAAAGCTCGACCTGCCCAACGCCTACTCGGTCACGGTAGACGATAAATACGGCGTCTCGCTGGCGGTGGAGCATCTCGTTGCGCGCGGACGCAAGAATATCTACTATATCAAGGACCGCGACACGGACAGTGCCAAGTCCAAGCGCGACGGCTTTTTGGAAGCCATGCGCCGCAATGGGCTGGAATTTGCCGACCATGTGCTGGAAGCAGGCGAGACGCTGGCATCCGGCATGGAGACGGTGCAGGCGCTGCTGGCGCAGGGCATCGTGCCGGACGGCATCGTCTGCGGCGAAGACCTGACGGCGGCCGGAGCGCTGAAAGCCCTGCTGCGCGCGGGGCTGCGTGTGCCGGGGCAGGTCGCCGTCGTGGGGTTCAACAATTCCGACTATGCGCACCTGTGTGAGCCGGTGCTGACCTCGGTGGACAACAAGCCGGAGCAGGTCGCACTGCTTTGCGTACAGCTTTTGGAAAGCAGCATCGAGCGCAGCGAAGCGTATTCCTCTGTCGTATTGCAGCCGGAGTTGGCGCAGGGGGAGACGAGCTGAGGTTCGCGGCAACGGTAACGTTCCACGGGCGGATATGGAATCCGCCCCTACGGAGTTGCAGGGGAGCGGCGTCCCCGACGACCCGCAGCACGTCACGGCAGCTATAACCATAGAAAGATAACTTCTCGACAGGTCACTTTGTACAAAAGTGGCCTGTTTTGTTTTACATAATGTAAGCGGTTACAGTGAAATTGTATAAAACTTAACAGGTGAATTTGTAGCATTCTCCAAATTGTAACCGCTTACATAAAATCTATTGACAAACTCATAAGCAAAGAATATAATCCAATTAAAGTAAGCGCTTACACAACCAATGCAGGCGCACAGATTTGACAAACGCACGAAAACAAAGGAGAATGTAAAATGAAACGTGTACCTTATGAAGAAATGGTCGCCCAGTTTGCCCGCGTGCTGGAAAAGAAAGGCTTTACCGCCTCTGACGCGCAGGATGCCGCCATCATCTTTGCGCAGAACAGCTTGGCGGGTGTGTTCAGCCACGGTCTGAACCGCTTCCCCCGCGTCGTCAGCTATCTGGAAAAAGGCGAAATCGACCCCGCCGCCCGCGCCACCTGCGTGTCGAGCATGGGCAGCATTGAGCGCTGGGACGGCCACCGTGGCTTCGGTCCGCTGAACGCCAAGCGTGCTATGGACCGTGCCTGCGAGCTTGCCAAGCAGAACGGCGTCGGCGTTGTGGCGCTGGGCAACAACAACCACTGGATGCGCGGCGGTACCTACGGCTGGCTGGCAGCCGACCACGGCTGCATCGGTATCTGCTGGTCGAACACGATGCCCAACATGCCCGCATGGGGCGGCAAGGACCGCAAAATCGGCAACAACCCGCTTATCATGGCAGTGCCTCGCTCCAACGGTGAGCACGCGATGATCGACTGCGCGGTCAGCCAGTTCAGCTACGGCAAAATCGAGGACTGCCGCCTGCGCGGTGTGCAGCTGCCCGTTCCCGGCGGCTACAACGAAAAGGGCGAGCTGACCACCGACCCCGCCGAGATCGAGAAAACCTGGCGCGTGCTGCCGATGGGCTACTGGAAGGGCAGCGGTCTGTCTATCGCCCTTGACCTGATCGCCACCGTTCTGACGAACGGCAACTCCGTGCATACCATCGGCACCTTCGGCGACGAGATCGGTCTGACCCAGATCATGATCGCCATCGACCCGGCCAAGTTCAACACCGTTGAGGAGACCGACGCCATTGTGGACGCCATTCTGGCGGACGTCAAGAGCAGCGAGCCTGTCACCGAGGGCGGCGAGGTCTACTACCCCGGCGAGCTGGAGCTGAAGAACATCAAGGAAAACAAGGAGCTGGGCGTTCCCGTTATTGAGGAAGTCTGGGAATCCGTGCTGAAGATGTAAGATGCTGCAGGGCGTTTTGTTTGACATGGACGGCCTGATGTTCGACACCGAGCGCGTTGGCCGTGACGGCTGGCACAAGGCCGCCGAAATTCTGCACATCGACCTGCCGGAGGAGATCATCGCCGCCATGCGCGGCACGGGCACAGACCGCTGCCGCGAAATTTTCAACGCGGCGATACCGGGCAGTCTGTATGACACGGCCCACGACCTGCGGCTGCGCTATGCGGACGAGATCATCGCTGCAAACGGCGTGCCGGTGAAGCCGGGGCTGCGGGAACTGCTGCGCCGGCTGAAAGCATCGGACATCCCGGCAGTGCTGGCAACGTCCACCCGGCGCGAAAAGGCGCTGGCTTACTTGCAGCAAACGGATGTCGAGCGGTACTTCACGGCGGCGGTGTTCGGCCCGGAGGTCGCGCGACCCAAGCCCGCGCCCGACATCTTTCTGGCGGCAGCGGCGGCTATCCACGCCGACCCCGCGCACTGCGTCGTACTGGAGGACAGCCCAAACGGTCTGCAAGCGGCGAAAGCGGCAGGCTGCCCGGCCATTGTCGTGCCGGACCTGACCCCCGCCCCGGCAGAAAGCGAACATCTTTGGAACTACCGTGCAAAAGACCTGCGCGAGGTGCAGCAAATTTTGCTGAAGGAACGAGAAAAACTATAAGGAGCACAATCATGGAATATGTTATCGGCGCACTGCTGCTGGCTTCCTTCTTTGGGCTGGCAGTCTACGCGGTACGCGGCGGCAACCTGATGATCGGTATGCTCATCATCGGTACGCTCTGGACGGTACTGCCCCTGTTCGGCAACACGTTTGCCACCAACCCTGATTTTATTGCGGCTTATCCCGGCGTGACGGACATCAGCTTTGTGGACGCCATCACAAAGGTTTACCAATCCGGCCCCGAAGGCTGGGGCAGCGTGCTGGTCAACGTCGTGTTCGGCGCATGGTTTGGCCGCGTTTTGCTGGAAACCGGCATCGCGGACGCTCTGATCCGCAAGACCGTTGAGCTGGGCGGCGATAAGCCCATCGTCATCAGCGTGCTGCTCTCCATCGTAACTACGGCGATCTTCTCCACCCTGTTCGGCGCGGGCGCAGTCGTCGCCATCGGCGTCATCATCCTGCCCATCCTTATGAGCCTTGGCATCCCCAAGGTGCTGGCCGTCGGCTCCTTTATGATGAGCGTCGGCGCGGGCATGTACCTGAACCCGGTTCTGAGCGGTCAGTTCCTCGCCTTCTTCCTCGATGAGAACGGCAAGCAGCTTATCACCTATGACGACCCCGCCCGCCTGCGCTGGGCTGTCATCGGTATGCTGGTGCAGCTGGGCATGGTCATTGTTATGACCGCCGTTTCCCTGCGCAAGAAAAAAACCGTCCACGCCTGGGTGGCCTCCGCGGCCCGCCGCGCCCGCCCCGGCTATGTGCCGACCAAGGCGCTGATCGCCCCCATCCTGCCGGTCCTGCTGCTGGTCATCTTCAAGGTGCCCATCATCCTCGGCTTCACCCTCGCCAGCCTGTACGCTATGCTGGTCTGCGGCAAGATGAAATCCTTCCGCGGCGTATGCCGTACCATCAACAAGGACTTCTACGACGGTGTTGTTGACACCGCCCCGCTGGTCGGCTTCCTGCTCATGATCCCCATCTTCAACAAGTCTGCCGAACTCTGCGTACCTTATTTTAATGCGCTGCTGGGCGGCATCATCCCGAACAGCACACTGGTCATCAGCATCTTCTTTGCGGTGCTGGCACCCCTTGGCTTGTTCCGCGGTCCGTTTACCCTGTTCGGCTGCGGCGCGGCTACGCTGGGTATTCTGAAGGGCATCGGCTTCTCGACGCCGTACCTGTACGCTTTGATGGTGATTCCCTCCATCACAATGAACGTTTCTATCTGCATGACCCAGAGCTGGATTGCATGGGGCGTCAGCTACGCCAAGGTTTCCACCCGTGAGCACCTGAGAAAGACCCTGCCCTACGCATGGATCACCTGCGCCATCATGCAGGTCATCACCTTTGTCATGTTCGGCTGAGGAGGAATGGAAAAATGAGTGAAAGAAAAGTACGCATGGGCATCGACGTCGGTGGCACCCATACCAAGGCCGTCGCCATCGACAACGCGACCCACGAGATCATCGGCAAATCCTCGGTCAAGACCACCCACGACGACAAGGCGGGCGTTGCCACCGGCGTTGTGCAGGCGTTCAAAAACTGCCTGAAAGAAAACGACATCGACCCCAAGGATGTTATCTTTGTCGCGCACTCCACCACGCAGGCGACGAATGCCCTGATCGAGGGCGACGTTGCACAGGTCGGTGTCATCGGCATCGGCGGCAAAGGCCCCGGCGGCTGGATCGCAAAGGCACAGACGAATCTGAAGGACATTGACCTCGGCTCCGGGCGTTCCATCCATCTGCATAACCGCTATCTTGTCGATGATACCCTGTCCGACGCATCGGTCAAGGCCGCCATTCAGGAGTTGACCGGCGAGGGCGCACAGGTCATCGTCGCCAGCGAGGTCTACGGCGTTGATGATATGGAGAATGAGACCGGCGTATGCGGCATTGCCAAGCAGATGGGGCTGGAGGCTACCGCCGCCAGCGAAATTACCAAGCTGTACGGTCTGACCCGCCGCACCCGCACCGCCGCCATCAACGCTTCCATTCTGCCCAAGATGCTGAACACCGCCAATGAGACCGAGGAGAGCGTCCGCAGCGCGGGCGTGGAAGTCCCCCTGATGATCATGCGCGGCGACGGCGGCGTTATGGAAATCAGCGAGATGAAGAAGCGCCCCGTCCTGACGATGCTGTCCGGTCCCGCCGCGTCCGTTATGGGCAGCCTGATGTACCTGCGTGCGTCCAACGGCGTCTACTTTGAGGTTGGCGGCACGACGACGAACATCGGCGTCATCAAGGACGGCCGCCCCGCCATCGACTACTCCATCGTCGGCGGTCACCGCACCTACATCAGCAGTCTGGACGTCCGCGTGTTGGGCGTGGCGGGCGGCTCGATGGTGCGTGCCGACAAGAGCGGCGTCAAGGATGTCGGTCCGCGCTCGGCGCACATTGCCGGTATGGACTACGCCGTCTTTACCCCGGAGGAGGAAATCGTTGACCCGAAGGTCATCTTCTTCTCCCCGAAGGAGGGCGACCCCGACGACTATGTCGCCATCGAGCTGGCAAGCGGCAAGCGCATCACCATCACCAACACCTGTGCCGCGAATGTGCTGGGGCTGATTTCCCCCGATAACTTCGCCTACGGCAATGCCAACGCTGCCCGCAAGGCCATGCAGCCGTTGGCGGATTACATGGGCAAGACGGTCGAGGAGGTCGCCACCCAGATCCTGACCCGCGCCTACGAGAAGATCGAGCCGGTCATCACCGAGCTGGCCGCAAAGTACCGCTTGGAAAAAGACCAGATCAGCCTGGTCGGTGTCGGCGGCGGTGCAGCTGCCCTGATCGGCTTCTGCTCTGACAAGATGGGGCTGCGCTATTCCATCCCCGAAAACGCCGAGGTCATTTCGTCCATCGGTGTTGCACTGGCGATGGTGCGCGACGTCGTTGAGCGCGTTGTGCCCAATCCCACGCCGGAGGACATCCGCTCCATCAAGGCGGAAGCCATCGACAAGGCCGTCGAGAGCGGCGCAACGCCGGACAGCGTCGATGTGCATATCGAAATCGACCCGCAGACCTCCAAGCTGACGGCCATCGCCCTCGGCTCCACCGAGGTCAAGACGACCGACCTGCTGAAGGAATGCACCCGCGAGGAGGCCGCCCAGCTGGCCGCCGACGACCTGAAGGCCACGACTGCCGAGGTCAAGCTGGAGGGCGCGACGAAGAACTTCTTCGTCTACGGTCTTGACCGCAAGAACAAGCACCCGCTGCGCATCCTGGACAAGAAGGGCTTCATCAAAGTCCAGCGCAACGATGGCAAAGCCGTGCTGTGCAAGGCGGGCAGCTACCGCAACATCGTCTCCCAGCTGTGGGAGGAGCTGGCCATCTACCAGCAGGATGCCATTCTGCGGCCTGACTATTACATCTGCGCCGGTGCCCGCGTGATGGACTTCTCCGGCTCGGTGGACCTCGACAAGATCATGATGCTGATGGAAGTCGAAATGCAGATGATCAACCCCGGCGACGATGTGATCATCGTCGGCGCGAAAAACAGCCTGTAATTTACAAAGAAGGCAACACCACATAATTCTAAGTGCCGATACGGCGAGCGAGGTGCGGCAGCTGCTAAGCCAAAAGCGCAGATAATACTTTGTGTATTATCGAGCATTTTGGCAACGCAGATGCTGTGCCGCAGCCGCCGGAGTGGTGCTTAAGCCGTAAGGCGGGAATTATGCGGTGTTGCCAGAAGGAGAACCGCCATGACGGACTTTTTCAAGCGACTATTGAACCAGCCCGAGCCGCCCGCTGCACCCGATGTGCCGCCCGCGGAGATGGCGGCGTATCTCCGCAGTCTGGATGACCGGCAGTGGGGGCGGTACGCCTTCAGCCGTGAGCCGCTGGAGGGAAAATTCACCCCGCAGCAAAAGGATGCCTACACCGCCGCCGCCAATGCCTGCGGCGCGGAGTGGGCGGACAAGCTGGCCGCGGAACATGACACCCGCGACCCGCTGACGCTTTGCGGCAAACTGGGGCTGAAACTGAAAACCCCGGCCACGCCCGCAGGCGGTGGGCAGGTGCTGTTCGCCCAGTTTGTGCAGCCGGATGAGATCACGATCTTCACTGACTGCCTTGACAAGGCCGAGACACTGGGCGGCTTACTCCCCGCCCGCGCCAAGCTGCAAAGCATCATTCTTGCCCACGAGCTGTTCCACGCCGTTGAGGAAGCGAACCCTGATATTTATACCCGCACCGAGAAAATTGAGCTGTGGCGCAAGCCGTTCTCCAACAAAAGCTGCATCGTCTGCCTGTCGGAGATCGCGGCAATGGCGTTTGCAAAACGGCTGCTGGGGCTGGACTTCAACCCCTACGCGCTGGATGTGCTGCTGGTCTACCCCTATGACGCGCAGGCCGCCTGCGGTCTGTATGCGGAAATCTGCGATCTGATGAAGGAGGAATGAGCTATGCTGACAACAAATTTGAAGCTGGCCGAGAAATACAACTACCTTGACCCGAAGTTCAAAAAGGCGTTCGAGTTTTTGCGCACGGCAGACTTGGCTGCCCTGCCGCTGGGCAACACGCCCATCGACGGCGACGAGGTCTTTGCCAATGTGCAGGCGTACACGACGCTGCCCGATGCGGACGCGCCGTTCGAGAGCCACGAGAAATATTTTGACTTGCAGTTCGTCGTCTCCGGCGAGGAACGCTTCGGCTACGCGCCGCGCGATCTCTGCAAGCCCGCAATGGCTTACGATGCTGACCGCGACCTTGTGTTCTATGAGGAACCTGCCGAGAGCGGCTGCATCATCCTGAAAGCGGGCGATTTTGCCATCGTCCCGCCGGAGGATGCCCACGCTCCCCGCCGCCAAACCGCCGCAGGCGCGTGCGCGGTAAAAAAAATCGTGGTAAAGGTCAAAGTGTAAAAGGCAAAAACAATGCCGCTGTGGTTGCGTTGCGCAACTGCAGCGGCGTTTTTTTGCGGCTTGCGGGAAGCGGCGATGTATGGCAACGCAAACAACAACCGTTTGTTCCTTTTATACCGAATATGCAAGCCCTTCTTCAGTGCACCAACGGACAGCAATGTCTCTGTAGGCCTTTTCAAGATAGTCGTAGCGTTCGCTTTTTCGTATGCGCTCTGCAAGGTCCTCTCTTGTAAGACCTTTATTATTGCGAGCGTGTTCAATAGCTATAAATCAAAAATACGGCATTACCCCTTGCCCCCGCGCAGCGCCTCAAGGTCGCTGCGGGTGTCGATGTCCCGCAGCTCGGCGGCGGGGGTGGGCAGCAGGCGGATCGCCTGCGGGTGGGCGCGCAGCACGGCGCTGCCGCCGCTGCCCTCCGGCAGGTGAAGGAGGGCAGCAAAATAATCCCGACCGAACAGCACAGGGCTGCCCGGTGTGCCGTCGGGTGCGGCCGGCCGCCGGATCGTGTCCGGCGCGGCACCGATCGCCAGCGCCTCCAGCGTCTGGCGGGTCAGGCAGGGCTGGTCCCCCGGCAGAAACACACACCCCTGCAGGTCGGGCTGCTGCGCCAGCAGCGCGGTCAGGCCAAGGCGCACCGTATCGCTGCGGCGGGGCTCGGCATGGCGCAGCACGGGGAAACCCTCTGCACGGCAGAGGGCCTCGACCTCGGCCGATCGGGTCACGGCAATGCGCCCGGCAAACACCGGCGCGGCGGCCAGCGCCAGCGCATGGACGGCCAGCGGCCGGCCGTTCAGCTCGGCCATCAGCTTGTTGCCGCCGAACCGCCGCCCCAGCCCCGAGGCCATGACGATGCAGCCCAGCGGCGGCACAGGGCAGTCCAGATCGTACACAAAGGCGTCCGGGTCGGCGCAGAGCGCGCGCAGGAACGGGGTGTCCTGCTTGCGGACGACCGCGAGAACGCGGCAGACTTTCAACATATCCAGCACGCTTTGTTGAAAATCCGCGCAGCCGCTCTCCAGATAGCCAAGCTCGTCCAGCACGGCCCAGCCGCCGGCCGCCGCCATCCGCTGCAGGGCGGGCAGCCCCACGGCGGCAAAGCCGGCCGGCACGGGGCGCATCCGGTTTTCACCGGGGGGCAGGGCGGCATCAAACCGGCCGATGACCGCCGCTGCCCCGGCGGCTGTATCGCGCATCTCGACCCATCTGCCCGGGACGGCAGCGGTGAGAAGCATCGGGGCATCGGGGCAGAGGGATGGCATAAGTGCGCGCAGCAGCGTTGTTTTGCCGCTGCCGCGCCC
>OLQN01003242.1_pt1 | contig 10058 bp, 7 predicted proteins | sample 1673181 | NCBI WGS metagenome assembly OLQN01 (sample SAMEA3136763, study PRJEB25190) | human gut metagenome | biome: human gut; feature: human-associated habitat; material: faeces | place: Austria | collected 2013
GGTTGCAGTGAGGTGATAAGCGTCTGCCGACATACCGCCACCGGCAACCTCAGCATAGATGTGGGCGCCGCGGGCGAGAGCGTGTTCCAATTCCTCAAAGATAAGGCAAGCCGAGCCTTCACCCATAACGAAACCGTCGCGCGAGCCGCTGAATGGGCGGGAAGCGTGCTCCGGATCGTCGTTGCGTGTCGACAAAGCGTGCATTGAGTTGAAGCCACCTACACCGGCAGGGAAGATTGCTGCTTCCGCACCACCGGTGACAACGGCGTCGGCCTTGCCAAGACGGATGGTGTTGTAAGCGTCGATAAGCGCGTGGGTTGACGAAGCGCAAGCCGAAACGGTTGCGTAGTTCGGTCCACGGTAGCCGTAGGTCATCGAAATGAGACCTGCAGCCATATCGGCAATCATTTTAGGGATGAAGAATGGATTGTACTTCGGGCCTTTGTCCTTGTTCATGGCGTAGTAGCCAGCTTCCTCCTCGAAAGTGTGCAATCCACCAATGCCAGCAGCGAAGATAACGCCTACGCGGTCTTTGTTCAAGCCTTCGAATTCTTCGAGGCCGGCGTCTTTCACCGCCTCGCGGGCAGCGATAACGCCATATTGCGCGTAGAGGTCATATTTGCGGGCTTCCTTGCGGTCGAAATGGTCGGCAGAGTTGTAGCCCTTTACTTCACAGGCGAATTGCGTCTTGAATAAAGAGACGTCGAAATGCGTAATAGGACCGGCTCCGCTGACACCTTCCACTGCGTTTTTCCACGTAGTTTCGGCGTCGTTGCCGATAGGTGTGATTGAGCCCAATCCAGTTACAACAACTCTTTTAAGTTCCATTAGGGGATAAATTATTTGTTAGCGTTTTCGATGTATGCGATAGCGTCGCCTACAGTTTTGATACCTTCTGCCTGATCGTCAGGGATTGTGATACCGAATTCTTTCTCGAATTCCATGATCAATTCTACAGTGTCGAGAGAATCTGCGCCGAGGTCCTGAGCAAATGTTGCTTCCGGTGTTACTTCTGATTCGTTTACACTCAGTTTATCAACAATTATAGCCTTTACTCTTTCTGCAATTTCAGACATAACTTTTAAATTTTTTAGATTAATAAATTCTTTTGTTTCTTTTTTAGACGTGCAAAGTAAGTAATTATTATTCTAATAGAAAAATATTTAGGCTAAAAACCGCATTTTTCTGCACAAAAGTGATGTCGTTGTGCAAAAAACAAAGCGTTTTTTCAGTCGTTTTTGGCAATTTCTGATTTTTTGTTGCTTGCTACAGCCGCCACGCGTTCTATCCAGTTTTTGAAAAAACCGCACATCGTGGGGTTGCCGTCACGCATGCGCTCCGGATGAAACTGCACGGCAAAAATTTCTCTCTCAGGCCATTCCAACGCCTCTACCACGCCGTCGACTGTAGTGCCGCTGACGGTGAGGTCGTCGGCAACGCGGTGCACGCATTGGTGGTGGTGGCTGTTGGTTGGCAGAAATTGCGTTTGAAAAAGGTTTTCAGCCATCGACCCCGCAATGAACGCCACTTCGTGGGTCGCCACTTCCGTAGGCTCTTTCTGCTGGTGTCTGGCAAACTCCGTCCCCATCTGCGACAGCATGTCTTGATAGAGCGATCCTCCGAGCGCCACGTTGATTACTTGCAGTCCGCGGCATATTCCGAGCACAGGCATGCCGCGCAGCATGCAGGCTTCGAGCAGGCCGAGCTCGTAGACGTCGCGCTGCAGCGACACCCGTCCGAGTCCGCGCACGGGCGTCTCGCGGAAGGTTTGCGGGTCGATGTCGCAGCCTCCGGTGAGCATCAGGGCGTCGGCATCGATGCGGTCGAGCCACTCGTCGATTTGTGAACGCAGCATCAGCGGCGGCATCACCACCGGCACTCCGCCGGCTTCGATGACGGCTTCAAAATATTCCTGACGCATTCGCATGCGGTCGCGCTCGTCGACGTCGCACGAAAGTATGATTACGGGTTTTTCCATAGCGGTTTATATTATATGTTGCAAAGGTAACTATGACATCGGTCAAATCAAAGTTGTTTGCCGTCAAAAAAAACGCGCCGCATCGGAGTGGATGCGGCGCGTTGGAGTCGGCAGCCGTTTATTACATGTTGGGGCATTCCTCATCAGAGTCGGTAGTGACCGTCTCGCCGGGCTTCAGCTCGCGGGCAGTGTATCCGAATTTGGTGAATCCCTTCATCAGGCGGTCGACCGAGGTCTTGTCGGCGTCGTAGGTGACGGTGACGGTCTGGCTGTTGATGTCGGTCACGATTTTCTTCACACCTTTTTCAAAGCGCAGGTTGCCTTTGATTTTGTTCTCGCAGTTCTCGCAGTGCATCTGCGGCGAGGTGGTGAACACAGTTGTCTTGATGGTCTTTGCCATGGCTGTGATGGCAAGCAGCCCCATTGCGAGGGCTAAAACAGAACGTTTCATAATATATAATGTATTTGAGTTTATAATTTTCCGAAGTTTATGCGCACGCCGGCATAGAGCATCCATCCGTGGACAGGTCCCCACACCATTGTAGGGTCGAAGCGTTCGCTCCAGGGGTCGGAGGCGGCGATTATCGGGGTTTTCTGCTTGAAGTTTGTGAGGTTTTCACCGCCGACGTATATCGACCAGTGGCGGAACCAGCGGGTCACCTGCGCGCTCAGTTGCGGATAGGCGTTGAAGCGTCGTTGCCACGACAGCGAGCCGTCGCCGAGCGTATATGGCTCCGGCATGCGTCCGCCGCCGTTGATTTGCAGCGTGGCGTCAAACTGCCACAGGTCAAGAGCCGTCTTGTAGGAGGCGGTGAGCAGAGCCTTGTAGCGGCTTGTCAGCGGCTTCTCGCGCAGCGTTCCGCCGAAGGTGGTGCGCACGTCGTTGAGACGGTAGGCGGCAGTGACAGAGAACCCTTGGAAGAACGGATAAGTGGCGTCGACCTGCATGGTGTGGGAGAACGACTTTCCGCCGTTGAGGTTTGTGATGCGTATCTCGGAAGGGTTGGTGTCGTAGTCGATTACGGCTTGCTCAGAGAAGTGTGTATAGTAGTATTCTGCATTGACCTTCAGTGCTTTGCCGGCAATGGGAATGCTTAACGCCGCGCTGAAGCCATAGTTCCACGCTGCTTCCTGTTTCAGTGGGTCTACGGCAAGGCGTCGTCCGGAAGCGAGAAGGTAATTGTTTTCGGCGAGGGCATGCACCGTGCGGTAGCCCTTGCCCGCCGACAGGCGGAAGCTTGCGAGGCTCGACGGCGCATACTTTATGTGGAATCGCGGCGTGACAAACGTGCCGTAGACCGAGCTGTGGTCGGCGCGTATTCCCGCCATTGCTGTCAGAGTCTTGCCGAGAGTCAGCGTATACTGTGCGTAGACACCGGGAGTGGTCTCCTTTTCATTATCGCGTGTGGCGTCGGTGGCAGAGTGCGATAGCCTGTAGTGCTGCCCGAAATAGTCGTGGTTGAGGCTCAGTCCGGCGCTGAGGTTGTGGCGCTCCGAGAAGTTTGTCTCGAACATCAGCGAGACGTATGCGTTTTTCTCGTTGACGTAGTATGTTTTCCCGCCGAAAACGGCGTCAGTCTCATGCATCGACCCCGAAGCCATCAGAGCAACGTTGGTGGCGTGTTCTGGGTTTATGATAAAGGCATTCTTGGCGTATGCCTCATATCTGTCGGTGTTGACGGCGATTCCGAACAGCGGAGTCTCAGCCGCCATGCCGTGTCCGGTTTGTCCGCCCCGCCGTTTCTCCTTCAGCCCCGACAGCCCTCCGTGGAAGATGTAGCGGTCGCCCTTCCAGAGCCATCGCGACTGCGCGTTGTACTGCTCCACGCGCGGCTTGTCGTAGAACCCGTCGTGGTTCTCGTCGTGGTTGTTGATGCTGTTCTCGTAGTGCAGCATCAGGTTGCCGCTTGCGCGTTCGCCGACGTGCAGATTGGCTGCGGCATTGGCCTCGATGCGGCTCTTCGAGTCGCCGAAGAGATTCACCTCCACCGCCTGCTCGTCCTCCGGCTTTAGATATTCAACGTTGATTTGTCCGGTGATCGACTCGTATCCGTTTTTCACCGACGCGCTGCCCTTCGACACCTGTATGCTCTTCATCCACGATCCGGGCACGTAGCCCAGCGCGTAGGGTGTGGCGGCGCCGCGGAAATTCGGCAGCTGCTCTGTGAGCATCTGCACGTATGTGCCAGCCAGCCCCAGCAGCTTTATCTGCCGCGCTCCAGTGGCTGCGTCGTTGTATGACACGTCGACAGAAGGGTTTGTCGAGAAACTCTCGCCGAGGTTGCAGCACGCCGCCTTGAAGAGTTCGGCGCGGCTGATGTTGTGTCCGTTGAGTGCGCCGTCGAGATTCGTAACGCCCGGACGGCGAGCCTTTACGGTCACCTCGTGGAGCGATTGGTCGGCAATAGTGTCGGCTGGCGTCTGTGCCGAAGCCATCGCCGAAATAGTGATAAACAATGATAATATTCTGATTTTCATTCGTATATATGCTTTTTAATTGTTGCGGTATTTAGACAATAAGGCAGGGGCGTTGCCGCCTGCTTGAAGCCGCACCGCTAAATCAGAAGCACTTGAATGAATGAGAGATACCGCCGTGGTGGCGATTTTTCAGACTCGCCAGTGGCAAACTCTTTCGGCAGCTCGACATGGCGGGTCGCTGCAAAGAAATCTGTAAGCAGTGCCAACGGCAAATCGGAAGGCGTAGGACTCTCCACAGAGACGTGTTGCTGCCCTACGGCGGATGAGATTTTTTTCACCGACAGCGTCATGCACTTTTTCTGCTGCTTGTGGCAGCATCCGTTGCAGGAGTCGTGGGCGTCGACCGCCTCCACCATCCCCGTGTGCCGGCATTGCGCCACAAGCTGTCCCGCGCCGACGTAAGTAATCATCATCGACACGAGCAACAGGATTAGTATGTGGCTTTTGCTCTTCATTTCCGCCGCAAAGTTACGCAGATTATACAAAACGTGTCGCCGCGTTTTGATTTTTTAAGGGAAAGTTGCTGCTAATGAGAGAAAAATTTTGATTGTTCCGTTTTTTTTCGTAAAATTGTACAGTAATATAAATCTAACAAAAATTGCTATGAAAAAGGTATTAACTCTTTTGTTTTCAGTCGTGATGGCTTTAGTTGTCAACGCCCAAACAGAGGTAACTAAATTTCTTGGAATCCCGGTTGATGGGACAAAGGCGGAAATGGTTCAAAAGATTAAAGCGAAAGGATTTGAGACAAGTAGCTATAACCGAGACATTTTGGAAGGTGAGTTCAATGGCAAAGACGTTGAGGTCTCGGTTGTGTGCAATAACCGAAAGGTTTTTAGAGTTTGTGTGTTTGACGCACATTCATATAGTGAAGCAGACATAAAAATTCGTTTTAATAATTTGTGCGCTCAATTTCTGGCGAATCCAAGGTATTTTGGTACGGATCAATCCATTCCAGAAGATGAGAGTATTTCTTATGAAATGCTTGTAAACCAAAAGAGATACCAGGCTGCGTTTTTTCAAAAAGGCAGTGACGAAGATCCTTATTTGGGGGCTATGAATCGGACGGTTTGGTTTATGATAAACAAACAATATGAAAGGTATTTTATATCAATGTATTATGATAATTGCCTTAATCAGGCAAATGGGGAAGATTTGTAGAGTTTGGGCATGCCCAATTTAGTAGATGTGCCTCATAAGGTAGTTTTGCCAGGATGACGTTTCTACAACCGCTCTTCGGCGGTAGATGCGCGTGCATTGATGTCACGGGGTAGGCAAGCCAACCCCGTGCTAACATATTAAACCGCTCTTCGGCGGTTTTTCGCATCGCGCCGTTGGCGCAAACCGATGGCGATGGGCGGTTTTTCGCATTGCGCCGTTGGCGCAAACCGATGATGAGGGCGGTAATGGATTGGTTGCCATCCGCAAAATATCAAAACTATGCGCCAATTCAATTTGCTCGTTTTGGGAATATTAGGTACTTTTGTAAATAGCTTTAAAATTAGGATGTTGTTATGAAAAGACTGACACTTGCGTTGGGTATAATCATTACGATGGCACTGACAGTGACGGCTCAGGGAGTCGACGGCATAAAGCGCAACAGCAGCTACCTTTACGGTGAGGGCGGAGGAGTGACGCTTCAGGCGGCGAAGGAAGCCGCACTTGCCGATTTGATTCAGAAGATTTCGGTCACGGTCCATAGCGACTTCACTTCGAAGGAGCGTGAACTGAATCAGGACGGAAACGTTACATCCGACGCTGAATACCAGTCTATTATCCGCAGTTACTCAACTGCTACGCTGACCAACGTCAAGACCATAGTGCTGAAACCGGAGCCCGACGCTTCGGTGTTTCTCTACATCGCCAAGTCGGAAATCGACCGCATCTTCGAGTCGCGCGTGGCAAAGGCGAAAGAGTTTGTCGGCAATGCCGACGAGGCCCTGAAAAACGGACAGATTGACGACGCCTTACGCTATTACTACTGGAGCTACTGCCTCGTGAAGAGCCTGCGCTATCCCAATGAGGCAAAGATTTTTGTCGACGGTCAGGAACGCTCGTTGCTGGCATGGCTGCCCACGCGGATAGATGACGTGATGGGCAAGGTGAAAGTGCAGTCGAGGCGTACGGCCGACAATACTTATGAGATTACAGCAACCTACGACGGCCGCCCGGTGCGGTCCATGGACTATACTTATTTCGACGGCGTGGACAACAGCCCTGTCTACAGCATCCTCGACGGCAAAGGCTTGGTGGAGCTGCGCCCGGGCATGGCGATGGACGCCGTGCAGCTGAAGCTGGAATACGAATTCCGCGGACTGTCGCGCAACGACTCTGAGGTGGAGGCTGTGGTAGGAGCCATGAAGCCTGCGGTCTACCGTCGGGCATACCATCGCGTGGCCCTCGACGGCGCCGCGTCGCCGGCAGAAAGCACCTCGACGGACGTCAACGGCTCGATGCAGTCGCCATTGGCACTCACCGATATGGGCACGTTGGGCACGGCGGTTATGAAGCCCGTGATGCAGGCGTTGCGGTCGGGTTCTATAGAGCAGTGCCGCAAGAAGTTCACCGCCGAAGGCTGGGAGGAGTTCAGCAAGCTGATGGGCTACGGCAAAGTGACTCTGATGGACGACATCCACCTCGACTATTTCGCCGACGGCGACTGTGTGGTGTGCCGCGGACTGCCGGTGAGCTGCCGATTCAACCGCGGACGTGTATTCAACGAGAAGCTCTCGTTCTACATCGACTCAAACTCCAAGCAAATCACGCATGTAGCCATGGGACTCGGACGCGAGGCGATGAACGACGTGGTGCTCGGACATCTTGACTGGTCGGAGAAGTCGCGCATGCGCATCGTGGGATTCCTCGAGGACTACCGCACAGCCTACGCCACGAAGAATCTGGAATATCTCGACAAGGTATTCGACGACAACGCGGTCATCGTGCTCGGGAAGCGGCTGCAGGTGGCTCCGCAGCTCAACAAGGAGGGGTATATGAACAACCACCGCGTGCAGTTCACGCAGTTGACAAAACGGGAGTTCCTGCGCAACCTGCGCCGCCAGTTCCAGTCGAAGGACTACATAAACCTCCACTTCTCGCAAAACCGCATCTACCAGCTGCAGAAGGGCGTGGAGCGCTACGGCATCGAGATAAAGCAGGACTACTACTCTTCCAACTATGGCGACACCGGCTACCTGACCCTGATTTTCGACCTTACAAATCCGGACCAGCCGGTCATTCATGTGCGCACATGGCAGGAACAGCCCGACCCGAATTTCGGAGTGGTCTCGCCCGCCGATTTCTAACAATTAAACAGACAGACTGAAGACAAATGAAACGACTGATTGCTATTTTCTCGATAATCGCGCTGGCTGCAGTTGCTGCCGTGGCGCAGACAATGAGTGTGGCAGGCTTCGAGGAGAGGCCGATGGATATGGACGCCAGGGTGACGCATCCGGTGACCGACCCCAACGGGCAGACATGCGCGCTGATTAAGGTGGAGACCACGCAGACGGGGTTCGGCTTCGATACTGGTGTGATACAGGTGGTCAAGACTGAACAGAAAATCGGTGAAGTGTGGGTCTATGTGCAGCCGAGGGTAAAGAAAATCACCATTATGCACCAGGACTATGAGCCTGTGCGCGACTACTATTTCCCTACCGGCGCGCTGAAGGAAGCCACGGTCTATCTGTTGAAACTCCGCACCGCCGGAGCGCCGGAGCAGGCAGCCTCAACGCAGCAGCGCTCGGGATTCCTGATTATCAACAGTGAGCCGCAGGGCGCGGAGGTGTGGCTCAACAACGAGTCGACCGGCGAGGTCACGCCGTTCCGCCGCAAGCTGGCAATCGGCGACGAGATGCCCTACCGCCTCTCGCTTCCGCTCTATCACGACGAGGCTGGAATGGTGACCGTCGACCAGCCGCGCAAGGAGCTGCAGTTCGCGCTGCGCCCGGCATTCGGCTCGGTGACGGTGACGTCGACACCGTCGGGCGCGTTGGTGTTTCTCGACGAGAAGCAGGTGGGGCAGACGCCCCTGACGCTTGACCGCATAGCCTCCGGAAGCCACTCGTTGCGCCTTCAGGCTCCGCAATATGCCGTGGAGCGGCGCAATGTCAGTGTCGCTGACGGGCAGACAGCCAACGTGGCGGTGACGCTCGCCGCCCGCTTCGCCGAGATAACGGTGCAGGCTCCGCAGGGAGCAGTGGTGACCGTCGACGGCGACCGCAAGGGCAGCGGAACGTTGTCGTGGCGTCAGGGCGAGGGACTGTGCGACATCGTGGTGTCGATGGCGGGCCACCGCGACGCGCGCCGTCAGCTGGAAGTAGTTGCCGGTCGGGCGCAGACAGTACAGCTCACACCGCAGCCCATCTATGGCTCTGCCTCTGTCGACAGCGACCCGATGGACGCCGAGATTTGGATTGACGGCAAGCAGTATGGCGTCACGCCAAACGTTGTGGAGCGACTGCTCGTTGGCAGCCATACGCTCGTGTTGAAGAAATCGGGCTGTGCCGACCTTCAGCAGCAGTTTTCCGTGGAGGAGGGCAAGGAGGCGTCGCTGTCGGTGAAGCTGCCGACAGGACGCAGCGTGCAGTTCACGTCGGAGAAGCCGGGAATGCAGATAATAGTAGACGGCAAAGAACTTGGTACGACACCGCTGACTGCGGTAGTCGGCATCGGTCATCATTCTGTCTCGGCGATGCGCGGCGGCGACATTATTGACGTGCGCGATTTAGACATCACATCGGCAGGCGCACCGCTTACGATGGCGTTCCGCGACTTCAATCAGACATTCACGGTCAACGGAGTCCAGTTCACGATGGTGGCGGTAGAGGGCGGCAAATTCACGATGGGCGCGACCTCTGAGCAGGGCAGCGATGCGGAGGAATATGAAAAGCCGGCACATAAGGTGAAGCTCAGCGACTACTACATCGGGCAGACCGAAGTGACGCAGGCGTTGTGGGAAGCCGTGATGGGCAGCAATCCATCCGGTTCCAAAGGAGACAATCTTCCTGTTGAAAAGGTGTCGTGGGACGACTGCCAGGAGTTTATTCAAAAGTTGAACAAATTGACGGGAAAGCAGTTCCGCCTGCCCACGGAGGCGGAGTGGGAATACGCCGCCCGGGGCGGGCGTAAGAGCCGAGGCTATAAGTATGCCGGAGGCAACAACATCGGCTCGGTGGCGTGGTGTGATGGCAACAGCGGAGGCAAGACGCATCCTGTAGCCACGAAGCAAGCCAACGAGCTTGGCATCTACGACATGAGCGGCAACGTCAAGGAGTGGTGTGGCGACTTGTATGGAGACTATCAGTCGTCCTCACGAAGAGACCCACAGGGACCGTCATATGGTTTATTCCGTGTGTGCCGTGGTGGCGGCTACGATAACAATGCGGGGGACTGTCGTGTGTCGAACCGTATCAGCAACACTTTGGGCTACCGCTTTTCCGACCTCGGGCTCCGCCTTTCGTGCAATAGATAGAAAATCGGTGTCACGGTTTTGCCAGGATGACGTTTCTACAACCGCTCTTCGGCGGTAGATGCGAATGCATTGGCGTCACGGGGTAGGCAAGCCAACCCCGTGCTAACGTATGAAACCGCTCTTCGGCGG
>OLQN01003243.1_pt1 | contig 10058 bp, 10 predicted proteins | sample 1673181 | NCBI WGS metagenome assembly OLQN01 (sample SAMEA3136763, study PRJEB25190) | human gut metagenome | biome: human gut; feature: human-associated habitat; material: faeces | place: Austria | collected 2013
AATGCAAGCATTTTTGACAACGGATATTTACTTTCCCCCGCAAAACGCTCCGCACGTTCATAAGTAACAACATCTGTCGGATACCCGATCATAGGAACGATACCGCGTAAAAATAAATTAACTTCTTTAAATTCTGCCAAACCTTCCAAAGCACGTTTGCTCATTAAGCGATAGTCAGCATGGTTAAACACCGTATTAGCCCCTAATTTTTCCATCATACGATAAAAGGCTTCTGCTGTAAAACGTTTAAAAAATGTATCGGTTGTTCGAGCTGAACGTACTCCATAAACAATATCACAACCGTCATAATATTTTTTTATCATTTTATTCATGGCATCAATATCATCTTGAAGATCCGCATCCATTGAAATACTCACATCACAATAATCTTTTACCGTCATAAGTCCGGCTAAAAGTGCATTTTGATGTCCACGATTACGACTTAAGTTTATTCCGCTGAATAACGGATTATTTTTGTGTAATTTTTCTATCATTTCCCATGTTTTATCTTTTGAACCGTCATTCACCAAGACAACTCGACTATCTTCGGCAATCAAGTTTTCCTCTATCATAGTGTTCATTTTTATTTCTAAACGTTTTGCCGTTTCGTTTAATACCTCTTCTTCATTGTAGCAAGGTATTACCACATATAGTTTTTTCATTACTAATCTCCTAATTACTTTTTACTAATCGCTTTATTAAGTCTATTAAGCAAAGCTACGTTTTCTTTAGTTTCTTTTATGGGTAGCATATATATTTCATCTACCTTCTCATTATCGAACTCTCTTAGAATATTATATAAATTTTTATTCGATTGTTCAATATTTTTTTCGTTGTTCGCAAGAAATTTTACTACTACCGGTAAGTCTTCTACTTTTTTTTCATTATCACTATAAGTTATTAAACCTGTTTTTTTATTTTTTGTTTTTAAATATTCTATCAATTTGTCTAAAGTATCATGATAAACTATAAGTTCCGCTTCCGGTGAATAGTGTCGGTACTTCATTCCCGGCGCTATCGGGGCTTTAGTTTCAGTCATTATTTCGTCATTATATTTTACACTGCCTGTACCTAGTACAACTTCAATATTTTCTTTTGTTATCTCTCCGGGTCTTGCTATAACGAGCGGTGTTCGTGTACAGTCAATCACCGTACTCTCTAACCCAAATTCCGCTTGTTCATCTTCGATTATTACCTCTATTTTCCCGTTCAAATCATGGTAAACATGCGAAAAACGTGTCGGTGACGGTTTCCCGCTGGTGTTGGCACTCGGTGCTGCAAGTAATATACGTGTTTCTTTTAAAATATTTCGTGCCGTTTTATTCGACGGCATTCTTACCGCCAATGTTTTTAACCCTGCACTAGCTTTTTTTGATATATTGTTATTAACTTTTGCATTTAAAATAAGGGTCATCGGGCCAGGCCAAAAATACTCTGCTAATTTTTTTACACATTCATCTGAATAATCAACAATATTATCCAACTGGCTAATTTCATAAAAATGGATAATAAGCGGATTGTCACTCGGTCTTCCCTTAGCAGTATAAATTTTTCCAACCGCCTCATCTTTAGTTGCATCAGCACTTAATCCATAGACCGTTTCTGTCGGAATAGCAACTAATTTATTTTCATTATAATATTGTTTTAATTTTTTATAAATACTCTCCTTATCAGTGCTTGTATTTATATTAATTATTTCCGTTTCCATATATTCTCCTTACATTATTAGGTGAAATTCAGACTAATTATTTTAATTAATAAAAGTCATAATATCACTATAAATATTGTAATAGCTATAATTAATACATAGCTTAAATAATCATATTTTTGATAATGTAATACCTTGTATCGTGTTCTTTTAGCTGTTGTATTATAGCCCCGCACTTCCATTGCCGTTGCCAGTTCATCAGCCCTTTTAAGAGTAGCTATAAACAACGGGATAAGTATAGGAATAATTTTTTTTGTTTTTTGGAGTATATTCCCCTCATTAAAATCTGAACCGCGTGATACTTGAGCATTAATTATTCTATTAGCTTCTTCCAAAATCGTTGGAATAAAACGCAGTGAAATAGATAAAACTAAGGCGAAAGTCGAAATAGGTACACCAATTTTATTTAAAAATCCAAGACTTTTTTCTATTGCGTGGGTAATTTCCGTTGGAGAAGTTGTCATCATAAAGACTATCATAATCATTACTACCAACGAAAAACGACAGGTAATAAGTATTATACCGTACAACGCACCGCTGTATAATACAAAACCGTAATACTCAATTAACTTTTCCCCCGTTCTATTAAACACCAAGTGTATTAGTGATGTAAAAAAGATTAATACACTAACCGATTTGATACTGAATATTAATTGCTTTAATGTTGTTTTAGATAAGTGTACACTTATTATCAATATTATAAATAATATCAAAAATTCTACAATATCAGTTGCTATAAATACATCAACTAAATACACCGTTACAAAAAACAGTTTTAGTCGCGGATCTAAATTATGAATAACTGTTCCTAGCGGTATATATTTACTAATTAATGAATTATTCATCTTTAGCCCTTTCCAGTAATAATTTTATGCCCTTTGTTAAATCAGAATATTTTCTTGGGAATAACCCTATGTCTATTCCCTGATTTTTTAATTTATTATACATTTTTAATACTTCCGGCAATTCCAGTGCATTTTCCGTTAATATCGTTTTATTGGTAAAAAGTTCTTCCGCACTTCCGCTAAACACTACTCTACCTTTTTTCATTACAAAGACCTTATCGGCATACTCAAGCACATATTCCATATTATGTGTTACTAAGACAATTGTCATATTTAACTGTTCTTTTAATTTACTTATAAGTTTCATAATCTCTGTTCTGCTTTTATAATCAAGTGCTACCGTCGGTTCATCAAGTATCAGTGTTTTAGGCTTAAGTGCCAAAACACCGCAAAGAGCGATTTTTCTCATCTCTCCGCCGGATAGTTCAAATGGCGATTTATCCAAATATTCTTCACTAAGTCCTACCAGATTAATTAATCTTTTTGCACGATTTATCGCTGTTCGTTCGTCAACACCGTAGTTTAACGGAGCAAAAATAATATCTTTTAACACAGTTGTTTCAAATAGCTGTTGTTCGGAAAATTGGAAAAGTACAGCTACTTGTTCTCTAAGATTACGTAATGTTTTTGCCAGTTCTTTACGTTCTTTTTTATTTTTTGCTTGTCTTAAGACTGTCGTACCGACCGTAACTTCTCCCGTGCTTGGTACCAATAAACCGTTTATATGTTCTATTAGCGTCGATTTTCCACTGCCCGTCTTGCCTACGATAACAGTATAACTGCCGTCTTGTATATCTATATTGATATTTTTTAGTACCTTTCTTTCGTAAGGGGTTTTTTCATTATAATTATAATCTACGTTTTTAAAACTAATTTGCATAATTTATCTACCACGCTCTTTTCGCTATCTGTTACTGTAAATATATCGCTATTTGTATATTCATTTAGGTTTCGTTTAAATTTCTCAAGAAAAGGTACTTCTAAATGATAATTTTCCAATATTAGGGCATTATTATATAAACTATTATAATCTCCTTTATATACTATTTCACCTTCTTTTAAAATAATTATATTATCAGAATAGATGCTTTCTTCCGCATCATGCGTTATCGAAATAATCGTCAATTTTTGCTCTTTGTTAATTTTTTTTATATATTTTAATACATAACTTCTTGCCCCCGGATCAAGCATACTTGTCGCCTCGTCCAATATTAATAGTTGCGGTTTAAGTGCCAGAGCGGATGCCAACGCAACGCGCTGTTTTTGTCCACCGGATAATGCTGTCGGTTCGGACTTTCGATATTCTTTCATATCAACAATCTCCAAAACTTCATCAATAATCATATCCATTTTTTCACGAGGAATATTATTATTCTCAAGTCCAAAGGCTATATCTTCTTCAACGGTGCTACCTACAAATTGATTATCAGGATTTTGAAATACAACCGCTATTTTACTATGAATTTCATTCAGTATTTCTTTTGAATATTTTTTATTATTTAGAAAAATATTACCGCTACTTGCAATATTCTGTCCATAAATTAATTTCATTAATGTTGATTTACCACTACCATTTTCTCCAAGGACGGTTAACCAACTGCCCTTTTCTACCACAAAAGTAATATTTTTCAATACTTTTTTTTTAGTGTTATTATATATAAAACTTACATTATCAAATTTTATCATCTTTATGTCCTTGCCTTAACAATATCATTTTATTATACCAAATTTCTTTATATTTCTCAAACTTTAGTACCGGTTGAAAATTAAAATTCTATAAAAAACAAAATATCCGGTATTTTTAATTTTTTCAAAAATAATAATTTTATTTTTTAATATCATAACCGGTTCTGATTTGTTTTTTCAATATCAATATAATATTTTAGAATTTTTCTCAAATATTTCCTTTCACTCAATTTTTTCGATAAAAAAGAATTAAGAAAAACCTTTTTCACCAAAACGGCGATTAAGTATTTTCCCTAATTCTATTACCCCATACCCCAAACCGGTTTTTATCTTAATTTTAAATTTCTTTAAGGGAAAAATAACCCGTGGTACTATGTATAATTTCTTCCTCTTATTCAATCTGTTTAAAACCTAATAATTCGTATAATTTTATCACCGGAATTAAAGCAGTTCTCGGAATATCTAACTTTTCTTTTACTAAGCTCGTTCTGATAATTTTCACCATTTTCTCATCATAAGCTAATAAATCTAACATCATTATTTATAATATTTTAAAGCATTTTTTATAAATCTATTAACAACTTCATTATTATATTCTACACATTTTAAATATAAACCTTGTGCGTCAGCACGTGCTCCGGCAAATTGTCTATCTTGTTTTTTAAATATTTCTTCAATATATTCAGCTTCATATTTTCCATTTGCAACATTTATTATAGTCCCGACAATAATTCTTACCATATTATATAAAAAACCATTACCGGTAATTTCAAAATTAATTATATTATCATTTAAACTGTCACGTTCTATAGAAAAATCATAAATTGTTCGAACTTTGTCTTCTACACTGCTATTTTTTGAACAAAATGAGGTAAAATCATGTTCTCCTAAAAAATATTGTATTGTACTCTGCGCTTTTTCTAAATCAAAACGAAAAGGTTGATGCCCTACATAATTAATTAACAGAGGATCTACTTCTTTTCCGATATATAATTTATAAAGATATGTTTTTTTTATGCTATTATATCTCACATGAAAATCATTATCCGTTAACATTGCAGATACAATACGAATGTCTTTAGGTAAATTTGCATTTATTGCCCTTTTCCATGCCTCACCCGAAATATTTAAATCACTATCAAAATGTAACACTGGCCATAGGCATGCACCTTGCTATCGGTACGCCCACTCATATAAATACGCACATCTTTTTTGTGTATTTTTTTTAAACTCTGTTCTATTTCTGCTTGAACGGTATTATTATTCGGCTGAATTTGAAAACCGTGATAGCCGCTCCCGTCATATCTACAAAGTAAAACTACCCTCACATTATTCCTCCTTAGTAATTTTTCCTATATCCAACCATAAAATTTTTATGGATAATAGATTATTCCATTTATGTCTTAATAAGCTTTTGCCTCTTCTTCACTCATCCAAAAATGAATACCACCTGTTGAATCATACCAACGATCTTCATTGAAATTTTTGGCAAAAGCCCATTCTCCTAATTTATAGCAAAAGTCGTTATCAACAGTCGACCATGCTTCATCGTAATGCTTCGTCCCATCAAAACTTTTTATTTCTAAAACTTTAGCTTTGTCGCATCTGCAACAATTCATCGTTGACGATACTCTTTTAGCATCGCCGGGTATCAATAACTTTACTATTAAATTATTGATACATTTTTTATAAGCGATAAATGCTCCCTCTTCGGGGCAATGTAATGTAAAGTTTTTAGTCATATTATCAAATTTTATATTTTTTAAATTGGCATTCTCTAAAATCGCACCATATAAATTTGCTCCGCTAATATTCGCTCCTTCTAAATCTGCCCTACGAAGTGAAGCTGTTTGTAGATTAGAGTTTTTAAAATTAGCATTTTTTAATGAACAATCATCTAACAAACAATTTTTCAAACTACTGTTTGAAAAATTAACATTATCTAAACGGACATTAATAAAATTAGAATTTGAAAAGTCGATATTGCTTAAATCATAGTTTCTTAAATCACAATTTTCCAATATAATATCCGACAAATTCAATCTACCAGTTCTATTGTGCAGCATGTTTTTTAATTTATCAAGGTTAACTATTTTCATATCATCACCTCACATACTATTATACAATAAAAGTAAACAGCTGCAAAAATAAATTTTACAATTTATTCCGCAACTGTTTGTTTTTTCATATTTACCCTTATTATCTTTCAACTAATGTTCCGTCTTTATAAGCATCAAGCAACACTTTCAGCTGTTCTATCTGTATTTTTATCTCTTGACCGGTATCTGTATCAGCTATTGTTTTTCGCTCAACTTTCTTATCAACAACACGACGTGTCGACACAATATCCGTTTCATCTTTAAGAGCTTTTTTCTTACTTTGAAATATATCATGTCGCATAATCTGCAATCCATAAGAATTATAAGTTAATGTATATCCACCATGCCCCGTAGTTTTATGATAAGCACGTGACATACCGCCGTCGATAACAATAGTGCGTCCGTTTGCTTTAATCGGATTTTCTCCTTTTGTTTCTTTAACCGGTGTATGACCGTTAATAATATGACCACTTTCTGACAATCCAAATTCTTTTAATAACTTAATACAAAACGCTTCGTTATCACGTAATTTATAATAAGCATTTTTTACTTCTTCGTGAGAAGCCTTATTTTCAATAAAGTAGCGTTCAAATGTAGTCATATCACGTTTACCGAAGAGCGGAGAATATTCCCCTTGCCATAGATAGAAAAATAATCCGTCACCGCTTCGATCATTACTGTAAAAAATGCTACGAACTTTTTTATCAAAAAAGTCCAACATCGCTTTTCCTGTATAAGTTTCTCCCCTATAGGTAAATGTTTGGAAATTACCGTTCACATCAACCGGCATACAACCGTGAATTAATAGATTACCGTTATAACATTTATACATCGCACCTTTATTTATAAATAATTCAATATGTTTTTTTAATTTTTCACTGGTGGTAAATAACTCTCTTAATTTTTTCACTACTTTTTCTTCTTCCTTACTCAGTTTATAAGGATTTTTTCTATCAACGGTCGGAAAATTACATGACGTCATCGGATATGTTTTCCCACGCACCTCTACAGTTTTTTTCTCAAAGTTTATTTTATCAAGTAAAGCACGACTACCTAAATTAAATTCCGGATTTGCATCAATTGCCTGTTTTTCCAATTTAAACTGAATTACCGCTATAGCCTTGTGCATACGTGCTATTTGCATAATTTCATGTTCACTGTATTTTAATTCGTCATTTTTCGATAATTTCGGCATAAATTCCTTACAAGGATCATCTTTATAATATGTTTCACTAAGATTTAATAAACTTCTTAAAGAAATTCCATATCTGTCTTCTATAATATCCAAATTGTCATATCTCGCACAAATTCTCAGTACATTCGCCATAGTAATTGCATCGCCACAATATGCTCCAATCCACAACATATCATGATTACCCCATTGAATATCTACAGAATGATAATTAAGCAGGCGATCCATGATTTTATCAGGATAAGGCCCACGATCATAAACATCACCCACTATATGCAGGTGGTCAATAATCAGTTTATGAATAGATAAACTAAGTTCAATAATAAACTTATCCCCTGCTCCTAATTCAATGATATTTTCAACAATTTTCTCATAGTAATCAGCTTTATCACGTGTTTGCATTTTGTATAACAATTCTTCAATGATGTAACTAAAATCACTTGGTAGAATTTTTCTTACTTTTGAACGTGTATACTTACGTGCCGCTATTTGAGTTACTTCTAATAAACGTAAAAGCAAAATCTTTTGATATTCTTTATATTCGTTCTCAGTAAATTCTTTTTTCAATATATTTAACTTTTCTTCCGGATAATAGATAATTGTTGCCAATAAATTTAACTCTTTTTGTTGCAATCTATTACCAAAAACTTCTTTTAATTTTTCTTTAATTACACCGGAACCATTACGTAATACATGGTCGAACGCCTCATATTCGCCGTGAATATCACTAAGAAAATGCTCTGTTCCTTTTGGCAATGATAAAATCGCCTCAAGGTTAATAATTTCTCTCATTGTTTCATTAATATTTTTAAAATTATTTGATAATAAACGTAAATGTTCCCTAGATATATCCATAGTTTTCTCCTTGAAATCGTTTTATACCTATCATTCTATCACTTTTTTTATCATATTTCAATTAGAAAACGTATCATAATACTAAAATTAGATTGTTATTATTTCCTGTTATTTTAAATATCAAATTCAATTATTTTTTCGTTATCCTGATAAAAGGTTTTACAACAATAGTTTTAATTTCAAGAATATAGCCACCCTATATATATTATATTTTTACACATTTAATCCGGCATCTCTCACATATGAATAACCCTTGTTAAAATTAAATACCTACTATTTTTACTTTTGATGAATTATTATCAGAATATACTTCCACTCCGGCTCGTACCCGCTCTTTTAATTCACTAACATGGGATATTATTCCGATATTTCTACCATATGACTGCAATTCAATAAGAGTTGAGATGGCAGTATCGAGTGTTTCGCTGTCTAATGAACCGAACCCCTCATCTATAAAAATCGTTTCAAGAGAAATACTGCCGCTTTCTTGCTGAATAATTTCAGCAAGTCCTAATGCTAGGGATAGCGAAGCTAAAAATAACTCACCTCCGGAAAGAGAACTAACATCTCTGTTACTGTTTGAATTAACGTCATATACTTCTATATCCAAACCTTGAAGTCCATTACCTTTTTGACGTTCTAATTTTCTTATAAAACTGTAACGCCCCTCGCTCATTTTTAAAAATCGCCTTGAGCCGGCTTCTAATATCAGATCAAGATAATAACCTTGAACATATGTTTCAAGGGATTTTTTGTTATCGGTTTTCCCGCTGATAACATTACTTAAATGGATAATTTCGTTGCTGTTACCAACATCTTTTTTCCATATATTATATTCACCCAGTAAAGCATTATACAACTCATTATTTGTGTTAAAAATTGTTTCAAGGACAACCGCTTCTTTCTTTATTTCCTCTAAGGAATTTCCTTTTTTGTCCAATTCTAGTTTTATTTGTTCCAACTGTGGGCGTTGTTTTCCTAGCAGTTCTTTTTTCAATCTCTCAATATTATTCAATAACATATTTACGTTATTATTATATTCTTTTACCGTTAAACGGTATTCCTCTAATTTTTTTATTTCAGACAAATTATCATTGGCAGTTTCAATACTATTATAGTATTGTTTTAATTTTGAATTATTAAATTCTTCTGTTAAATTACTTTTGTCAATTTCCAACTTTTCAAACTGCTCTATATTATTTTTTATTTCAAAATCTAATTTAGCATCAGCAAGCACCAAATTATTTTTTGTTTCGATATATATTTTTTCTTTTTTCTGAAAATCTTTTATTCTGTCCAGTAGCGAATTATAATATTTTTCAAAATCATCAACATTAACTTTTATTTTTTCTTTATATTGACTTATTTTAATTTGAGCGGATAATAATTTTTCCTTATAGCTTTGTTCTTTTTGCAAAACTTCTTCTAATTGTACTATCTCTTTTTCCGACTCATTTACAGCTTTTTGTATTTTTTTTAAACTTTGTTTTATTTTATCACTTTTCTCTTTTAATCTGCTCTCGTTATTACTTAATTCTTCCAACTCTTCGGCTGCTTGTTTATTTATCTCCATTTTCAGCGTAGCAGATTTTTTCTCCAATTCAGAAATATCTTCTTTATTTTTTTATCATCAAAGCCTAATACTTTTAAAGTCGCAAATTGATATCCTTTTT
>OLQN01003248.1_pt1 | contig 10046 bp, 9 predicted proteins | sample 1673181 | NCBI WGS metagenome assembly OLQN01 (sample SAMEA3136763, study PRJEB25190) | human gut metagenome | biome: human gut; feature: human-associated habitat; material: faeces | place: Austria | collected 2013
GAGAACTCGGACAAAAAGTAAATGATTATATTGTTTCTTTTCGTGAAAATACAATCAACGAAGTATCCGAATCTTCTCTGTATGTAAACTACAAGTCAAACAACTATCTCGTAGACTGCTGCTGTCCCCGTTTTGGCACAGGAGAAGCAAAAGGACTTCTTAAAGAAACTATCCGGGGAACAGATCTTTTCATCATGACCGACGTTTGCAACCACAACCTTACTTACACTGTAAACGGACATCTAAACCACATGTCTCCTGATGATCATTTCCAGGACCTGAAACGAATCATCTCCGCTGCAACCGGCAAAGCAAAGCGTATTAACGTCATTATGCCTTTCCTGTATGAAAGCCGCCAGCACAAACGTACAAAACGCGAATCTCTTGACTGTGCGCTTGCTCTTGAAGAATTAAACGCAATGGGAGTTTCAAACATCGTCACTTTTGACGCCCACGATCCCCGCGTACAAAACGCGATCCCTCTAAGCGGATTTGACAGCTTCAATCCGCCGTACCAATTTATGAAAGCGCTGTTTCGCGCCGTTCCTGATCTTATCCCCGATAAAGATCACCTTATGATCATCAGCCCTGATGAGGGAGCGATGCACCGCGCCGTTTATTTTTCCAATATTCTCGGTGTCGATATGGGAATGTTTTATAAACGCCGTGACTATTCTACAATCATCAATGGTAAGAATCCGATTGTGGCTCATGAATTTCTCGGCGATGACGTTGCCGGAAAAGATGTTATCATCGTAGATGATATGATCGCTTCCGGAGGAAGTATGCTTGATGTCGCAAAACAGTTAAAAGAAAGAAAAGCAGGCCGTGTATTTGTATGTACAACTTTTGGTTTATTCACCGAAGGATTTGAAAAATTTGACGAATACTATGAAAAGGGATATATCAATAAAGTTATTACGACAAACCTTACATATCTGCCTGCAGAATTATACAAAAAACCATATTTCGTAAAAGCAGATATGAGTAAGTTTCTCGCTTTGATCATTGATTCTCTTAATCACGATATTACAATCGGTGCTGTAATGAATCCGACAGACAAAATTCATGCTCTGCTTGAAAAATATGCCCGCGGCGAACAGATTTGATCGTGCATACAGTATAAAATATCATCATAAATTTTATATCTAATTTTCGATTATCCGCATAAACACTATACTTTTAAGCACTTTGAAGTATATCGAAACACTTATTTTACCACGAATTTACCACGATTGAATGAGCCTTGATATGACACTAAAAATAACATGGGAGATAGCACAAATCATATCTGTGTATCTCCCGTTTTTCATTCATGCAATATGATTACTCCACTCTGATTTCAAATTTCAAGATTGCTTTCATCATTTCTGTATGAATTTGACCTTTTAATTCTTCATCAACCTGCATAGTGATTTTACCACTTTCAGAGTGGTAAAACGGGCGTAAGCATAATTTATAGATATAAGCGTCATAAAACTTCAAAATCTCTCTTATGGCAGTTTCATTTCCAGCAGACGCTTGACATATTACTTTTAATGTAGGGTAGCCATATTCTTTTTTCATTGGTTCAATTCCTCTCTTTCAATAGTGTTTTTAATTTCTTCAATCCGTTACTTCTTCTGCGATAAATAGCAGAACGTGATACATGATATAATTCTGCGATTTCTTGGTCGCTCATGCTTTGAAAATAGCGTAATAGAATTACATCACGCTCTTTACTCGATAACTTGCATAAAGCAACAGCAAGTTTCTCATTTGATATTTGAATTGTGTAATTCAAGACTTCAAAAGAAGTATAATCACAGGAATAGTTATCCTCTGTTCCACGCTCAATATTTTTCATGTCTGACAATTCACAGAATAAAATTTCACGTTTAGAACGCCTTGCAAACTGCCTGTTCCTGCTTTTTACTGCGCATTTTATAACAGTCATCATCAAAGCATTGAACTGTATTCTAACAATATGCTCGAAAGAAGATGTGTCCATAATCTCACCTCCTTTCCGCATACGCTGAAATATATAAACGGAAATACCGTCTATACCTTTGAAAATACGGAAAAGAGAGCAAGAAAAAAGCCCGCACAAAACATATCGTTTGTACGAGCCTAATATTTGTAGATATTCAATTTTATTTGTTTTCTTTTTCCACTTCTTCTAGCCATTCACAATAGCCATTCTCACAAGGAACAGATATTGCAATATGCGAAAACCAACTATTTTTTGTTGCTCCATGCCAATGCTTTACTTCTGCTGGTATATTTACGACATCGCCTGCATGAAGTTCCACAATATCTTTTCCCCATTCTTGATAATATCCGTTTCCTGCGGTACAAAGAAGAATTTGACCGCCACCATGATGAATATGCCAGTGATTACGACAATCAGGTTCAAAAGTTACATTGGCAATACTTACTTGTTCAGAGGACAAGGGATATAAATAACTTTTTCCTGCAAAATACTGTTCGTATTCAATGTTTTCATGTCCGATTGGAAAAGGACAACTTTTTGTGATTTCTTCTAATGTATTCATAATACGTTCTCCCTGATCTCCCGGATCAAAGACGAATGCCTGATTTGTTTTTGTATTCTCAACAATATAGCAGTTTGTCTGCATCTGCCCAAGACAGATCGTTACCATCTTAAGAGGTCTGTCAAGTCTTAATGTTGTTTCGCTCATATTTTCACCTATCCTGCTGTTCTTTCTATGTCGATCACGCCTTCTACATTCCTGATCTTCGCAATAATACGGTTCAACTGCTCTACGCCTGTAATATCAAAGGACATACTAAGCGTTGCTCTTCCTTTCTTATTGTTTGATACGTTGATCGTTATGATGTCAATATCTAATTCTAAGAAGATCTTTGATACTTCTGCTAACAATCCCTTTCGATTATTGGCATAAATATTGATCTCTGTCGTGTAAGTCTGTGTTGTATCTGCTTCACTTACCTGCCATTCAGCTTCAATAAGTCTTGCCCTGTCAGATTCTGGCATATTCAGAAGATTCACACAATCTGTTCTGTGAATCGAGATTCCTCGTCCTCTTGTAATAAATCCAACGATCTCATCTCCTGGTACTGGATTACAACATTTTGAAAAACGAACAGCAACATCATTCGCTCCACGTACAACAATTCCTCCTTTGGATTTCTCATCCTTTTTCTTCTCTGGATTCGCTGCTGCCGCCTGTGCTGCTTCTGTTGTTTTCTGCAAGATCTGTTCATCCGTGATCTTTTGTTTCTGGATCTTACGGTCTTCTTCCTGCATCTTATTGATAACCTGGCCTTCTTTTAAACCACCATGTCCAACAGCTGCACATACAGAATCCCAGTCTTTAAATCCGTATTTTAGTTCAACCTTCTTAATGTATTCAGGTTTCATGAGTTCTGGGAGCCTGATGCTCTTGCTCTTACAGTATTTTTCTAACAGTTCCTTACCTCTGACGATATTCTCTTCCTTGAACTGTCGTTTAAACCACTGATTGATCTTACTTCTTGCCTGTGCTGATTTTACGATTCCTAACCAGTCTCTGCTAGGTCCTTTTGAATTCTGTGATGTAATGATCTCTACACGATCACCATTCTGCAAATGATAATCAAATGGTACCTGTCTTCCATTGACCCTGGCTCCAACCATCTTATTACCGACTGCACTATGGATTGAATATGCGAAATCGATCGGTGTTGAACCATTCGCAAGGTTTTTGACATCTCCATTCGGTGTAAAACAATATACCTGTTCTGCAAAGAGATCCAAGTTCGTCTTCAGCAAACTTAAAAACTCTTTGTTATCATCCATATCACGCTGCCATTCCAGCACTTCTCTTAACCAGCTTAACTTCTCTTCTTCTTTGTTAAGTCCCTTGGTATTATTATTCTCTTTATATTTCCAATGGGCAGCTAACCCTTTCTCTGCAATCTCATCCATACGTTCCGAACGGATCTGCACTTCGAACCATTGTCCTTCAGGTCCCATAACCGTCAAGTGCAAAGCTTCGTATCCATTGGCTTTAGGCACACTCACCCAGTCGCGAATCCGCTCGGGCTTGGGACTATAAATGTCTGTAATCAAAGAATAAATATTCCAGCACTGCCATTTTTCAGGCTGATCTGCTTTGGGTTTAAACACAATCCGTACGGCCAGCAGGTCGTAGATTTCATCGAAACTGATATTCCGTCTCTGCATTTTCAGCCAGACCGAATACACACTCTTCGTACGGGCGGTGATGGTATATTCGTAGTGGTTCTCGCTCAGACTTTTACGTATCGGCTTGATAAATTCTTCAAAGAGGGCCGAAAATTGTTTCTCGTAAGCTTCGATCTTTTTATCGATAACCTCATATTCTTCGGGATGTTCGTATTTCATACTGAGGTCTTCGAGCTCGGTTTTGATGGCATGTAATCCCATGCGGTGAGCCAAAGGGGCATAGATATACAGGGTCTCGCTCGCAATCTTCACTTGCTTATGCTCGGGCATAGAAGCCAGCGTACGCATATTGTGCAAACGGTCGGCAATCTTGATCAGGATCACCCGGATATCGTCGCTCATCGTCAGCAACAGCTTACGGAAATTCTCTGCCTGCGCCGACGCCTGTTCGCCGAAGATACCGCCGGATATCTTCGTCAGGCCATCCACGATCTGGGCGATCTTCTCGCCGAACATGTCCTTAATATCCTCGACCGTATATTCGGTATCCTCCACCACGTCGTGCAACAAAGCCGAACAGATGGAAGTGGAACCCAGTCCCATCTCGCGGCAAACAATACGCGCCACGGCAATCGGGTGCATGATGTAAGGCTCGCCCGAACGACGCTTCACGCCGGCATGTGCCTGATTGGCAAAATTGAACGCCTTGGTTATGCGTTCCACCTTACGCCGGTGATTTGAATTAAGGTAATCCTGCAACAGCGCGTTAAAGCCGTCCTGAATCATCTGCTCGTCGGCCGAGAGAGCGGGTTTCGCCTCCTGGTCGGGCTGCATGCCTGCTGTGTCTTTTGTATCATTTATGTCGCTCATATCGAATGCCCTTCCGTTTTTAACGTGTATGTAGGCAAATATATATAAATATTTGCTTATATATCCCCGAATGCGACAGAAAAAGTCAAACGACCGGGATTTTCAAGACCTGGCCCGGCCGGATATCGGCACTGGTCAGCCCGTTGGCCCTCTGCAAGTCGTCTGTAGAAACTCCCGGATACTTCTTGGCAATGGAATAAAGGGAATCGCCGGACTGTACTTTATAAGTCAAACTTTTGCCTGAAACGCGGGCTGTCTGGTTGCTCTTGGTAACGACAGGGGTTGCTTTCTGTCCCGCTTTGACAGCCCCGTCCTTTTCGGTCTTCTTTGTCTTGACGGAAGCAAATGCGACACCTCCGTTATCGACGTGCAGACGCAAACGGCGACCTTTGGCAACACGGTTGGAACCGAGTCCGTTCCACTTACGGATATCCTTCGGAGTAACGCCGTAGCGGTTCGCGATGGTATAGATATTCTCACCGGAGGCTACCACATGGGTAATTTTCTCAAGCGTAAGATTCTTTGATCCGTCGGCAGCGTTGACCGGTATGCAGTTGGCCAGCAACTCCTCTATACGATGCGTATAGACCGAATCCTCCTTGTCAACAAACGCATAAGTCTGCGATGCCGGAAGTTTCAATACGGAAGGTTCCGTATTTCCCGGAATGATATCGCGTTTATATTGCGGGTTGAGCGCACGAAGCTGCTCGATGTCGATCCCCAGCACATCGGAAACCTGTTGCAGGTGAAGCATACTGTTCACCATAACCGTATCGGTCGCCAACGGCAGACTGGTCTGCATAGGGCAAATATTATGATCGCAATAGTAATTCATGATATAATTGGCTGAGATAAACAGCTGTACATACGAACGGGTTTCACGAGGCAAGTAGCGGAAGATCTCCCAAAAATCGGTCTTTCCCCCGGAACGGCGGATCGCCTTGTTCACATTGCCCGGACCACAGTTATAGGAAGCCAGCACCAGGTTCCAGTCGCCATAGATGGCGTACATATCTTCAAAATACTTACAGGCCGCCTCTGTCGCCTTCTCCGGATCACGCCGTTCATCCAGCAGGCTGTTGATCTCCAAACCATATATCTTGCCGGTCGGAAGCATGAATTGCCATAACCCGCAAGCCCCCACACGCGAAAGGGCAACCGGATTCAGGGCACTTTCGACGACAGCCAGATACTTCAGTTCCAAAGGCAGGTTATGCTTGTCGAGCACCTGTTCGATAATGGGGAAATAGAAATCCGCCATACCCAACATATAGCGTACCAGGTCACGCTTGCGTCCGGCATACAGGTCGATACAATCCCTCACCACCTCGTTGTAAGGCAAACGGATCACACTCGGCAGACGTTCCAAGCGTTCTTCGTAGACCGAATCGGGAAAATAGACATTCTCCGCATCATCGTGACAATACTCATCCACTTTCGAAAAATATTGCACATGCCAGGAATGGAGCAAACTATCCACGTTTGCATCGAGACTTTCAGGTATCAAGCCCACTACGTCAGAGAGCGAGTCTGCCGATAATGTCGAATGCTGCGGTTCGCCGAATATAGGGTCTTGTGCGCGGGAGACCTGCATCAGGCTAAACAGGCAGAATAAAATAAGTAGGTTTTTATTCATGATGTCAGAACTTAAAACTGCAATTCAATCCATACGAGCCCGGCGTATAGCGGGTCTTCGGGGTTACCTCCGGCGACCAGTGCAGACTCAGGTCCGGAGAAATGTCAAAGTCAAACAGTTGGGCATCCACATACGCATCGATAATACTGATCGCATATACCCCGACCGTAATGATAATGCTCAAATCCCTGTAACGGCGGAAATAATCTTTCCGGCGCTTCAGGTTTTCCTGGAACTGTGCATTCGAGACATAGGTGCTCTCCTCACCGTTTCTGACAAAGATCGTCCAACTCTCCTGCCAAGGTCCCTCATACTTTTGTCCATCCTTCTCTGCCGCCAATACCTTTTGGTAATCCTCCATGATATCGAAGTAGGCAGTCGAATAGTCCTTATAATTCTTATTGTTCCAAGTGATGGCATACATACAGCCCATAAAGGCCCCATATACCAACGGGAGCTTCCAATACTTCCTGTTATATATCTGTCCCAGACCCGGCACCAAGGCATACAGCAACGCTTTGTTAGGATCGGGTTTGAACTCCTTCAGCTTCACCTTCGGTTGGGGAAGCGAGTCGGCAGCCGAAAGCACAGCCTTCACTGTCGAATCGGCCTTGGCCGTTTCTCCGGGAACCACAGCCGTTACGGCCGAATCGGAAGATATCACCGTATCCTGCTTTGCCGTTATCGTCCTCTGCGCATGGCCGGTCCATACCGAACCGCACAGGAGGGCTATTATCCACAAAATTGCTTTCCAGTTTCTCATTTCAACTTATCCAACAAGCCGATCAGTTTTTCCAATTCATCTTCAGATGCAAAGGGGATCGTTATTTTACCTTTTCCTTTTTCGTTGCATACCAATTGGACCTTCGTATTAAAGAAACTGGACAGATGGTCCTTCAGCAAGTTGAATTCCTCGGGAAGTTTCGGTTTCCGCTGGGCAGGCTTTTCCTTCCCGGCCTGTTCGAGAGCCGCCGCATCCACTCCGCCACGTACTATTTCTTCGACGTTACGGACAGACAGTCCATCCGCCAATATCTGTTCGTAAAGAGCCAACTGCACTTCCGGGTCCTCGACAGGAAGCAGTGCACGTGCGTGCCCCATATCGATCTTCTTATCCTTCAGCCCCACCTGTATCTCGGCAGGGAGCTTCAAGAGGCGGAGATAATTGGCAATCGTCGCCCGCTTCTTGCCGACACGCTCGCTCAGCTTTTCCTGCGTCAGGCCGTAACTGTCGATCAGCTTCTGGTAAGCCAGGGCTATTTCTATCGAGTTCAGGTCTTCGCGCTGGATATTCTCGATCAGAGCCATCTCGACGACATTCTCGTCTGCTGCGGTTTTGATATAGGCGGGGATACGTTCCAAGCCAGCCATCAGGGAAGCGCGATACCGACGTTCGCCAGAGATAATCATATATTTGTCCGTTCCCGTTTCTTTCAACGTAATCGGCTGAATGACACCCAATGAACGGATAGAAACGGCCAGTTCTTCAAGCGTCTCTTCTTCAAAAACAGAACGGGGTTGATCCGGATTGGGCTGAATCTTACTCAGCTCTATTTCACTAATAGACGACGAACCGCCCGTTTTCAGGTCATCCATCGTTATCAAAGCATCCAATCCGCGGCCAAGAGCCGATCTTTTCATTACCATAAACTTTCGAATTTATGATTTATGATGTATGATGTATGATTTGTTTGTCTTTTCAAATCATACATCATACATCATAAATCTATTTGTTTTTATCTATCAGCTCTTGTGCAAGCTGCATGTGATTCAAAGCTCCCTTCGACTCGGCATCGTAAAGCAGCACGGGTTTGCCGTAGCTGGAAGCTTCGCTTAATTTGACATTACGCTGAATAACGGTCGTGAAAACCAGGTCCCGGAACGGACGTTTCACTTCTTCGTATATCTGGTTGGCCAGACGGAGACGCGAGTCATACATGGTCAGCAGGAAGCCTTCGATTTCCAAAGCGGGATTCAGCTTCGATTTGATAATCTTTATCGTATTCAACAGTTTACTGATCCCTTCCAACGCAAAATACTCACATTGCACGGGTATCATCACCGAATCGGCTGCCGTCAAGGCATTGACCGTGATCAGCCCCAAAGAGGGAGAACAGTCGATCAGGATATAATCGTACCGTTCTTTCAGCGGGACCAGTATTTGTTTCAATATCTGCTCCCGGTTCTCCATGTTCAGCATTTCAATCTCCGCGCCTACCAAGTCGATATGCGAGGGGATAATATCCAGTCCCTCCACTTCCGTATTGGTAATCGCACCTTTCGGATCGTCGCCGTTCACCACACATTCGTAGATCGACTGCTCCACGCTGCGGATATCCACGCCCAGTCCCGACGAAGCGTTAGCCTGCGGATCCGCATCGACCACCAGCACCTTTTTCTCAAGTGCCGCCAGCGATGCAGCCAGATTAATCGTTGTGGTAGTCTTACCTACCCCACCTTTCTGATTTGCTAAAGCGATAATCTTTCCCATACTTTGTCTATTTATTCGGGGGCAAAACTAAACATTAAAAACCTAACACAAATCAGTTTATCCAAAACAATGCCTGTTTTGTTGAAAAGTCACCTTATCTGTTGATAACTTGCAAATATAAACAGAATATTCAATAACTTGTTTCAAATGAGCGCGATGGTGGGTATTTTTTAGGAATGATAACGAATCCTATAATAAAGAAAGAAAAGAGTTATAATCCAAGATACGTGTTTCATTGTGCTTACCTAACACAAGCAAATCCTTATCGCCCGATATGATATAGTCGGCAGGAATCGTATCGGCTAATGACAACAAATATAAATCTTTTACATCTCTGATAGGAGATACCGCCGGTTTTTCTATATCAACACAAAAACAATACAAACTCATCAATTCTAATGTATCAAGAACATCTTTCTCTCCAATATACTTTTTCAGCTTTGGTCTTTGAACCACGGCTTTATATTCCCCTATCAATTCTTTGCACACATATTCCATTTTCACAAAGATACAAACATACACTCAAAACTCTACCATCAAAATACAGCAGCTATCTTTTTATATTGTTCAACTTTTCAAGCAAGGAACTATTCTTATGAGCCACTTGTATATTCCACCTTGCTTACACTTAGATTTTGTTAACAACAGTGGAACGATACGAAATGGCTTTTTCCAGAAAACGGCAAATTCAGGCTATTATAGCAATAGAGGCCGGCAGATTGAAAATATCATGTATATTATTGATAAACTTGGACTTACACAATTATATTTAGGTACATATGTACATTATATAAAAAATGGATTTCAGCCTTATTTTAGAGCGTTTTTATGTTTATAAGTGATTGGGGATAAAAAAGATAGAGACTGTTTTCAGAATGGCTAATGAAAACGTACGTTTT
>OLQN01003280.1_pt1 | contig 9955 bp, 6 predicted proteins | sample 1673181 | NCBI WGS metagenome assembly OLQN01 (sample SAMEA3136763, study PRJEB25190) | human gut metagenome | biome: human gut; feature: human-associated habitat; material: faeces | place: Austria | collected 2013
AAACTTTTCGGTTTTGCGCTTGTCTCTGAGAGACAGCTTTAATAGAATACCAAATCCAAGAGCATTTATCAAATACTTTTTTCGTTTTTTGCAAAAAATTTTGCTGCAAACGAAAAACGACGGCTCACGCCGTCGTTTTCTCTTTCTCCCGATGTTCGGACAAAATCAGACCGCCGAGCGCCAAAACCGTGCCCAGCCACATGATCGGCGTCATGGTTTCGTGCAGAATCAACGCTGAGCTTACTATTGTAATAACCGGCGTTGCATAAATGTACACGCTGGTTTTCACCGGACCGAGCAGGAAAACCGCGCGATTCCACGTCACAAAGCATGTTGCAGACGCACAAAGGCCCAGAAACAGCAGATTTGCCAGATGAACCGGCTGCGTCCACACGCTCAAACCGGACGGAAACCCTTCAATCACCGCAGGAACGAGCAAAAACAACAAACCGTATCCAAAAATGCGGCAGGTAAGCGGAATGGTACGGTAGCCCATGTGACCAAGTTGGCGCACGAGCACCGAGTACACACCCCAGACCAAAGCCGCGCCTACGCCGAGCAGTGCGCCAATCGGGCTGAAATGCAGCTCACTGACGCCCGCGAGCGACACGAGCGCGACACCCGCCATCGCACAAACAAAGCCGAAAAAGAACCATTTGCTGAGTTTTTCGTGCAGCACGACCGCTGCGATCAGCGCGGTAAACAGCGGCGCTGCCGCTACGATAACACCGACCAGCGACGCGGAAATGTATGTCAGCGCAATATTTTCCATCAAAAAGTACAGCGTAACGCCCGAAAGACCGGCCAGTGCAAACAATCCCTCATGCCACCGTTTCTGCGGGCGCATGAGGCCCTTTCCCACGATGAGCAGCGCCAGAAAGCCGAGCGTGAACCGCGCTACCATAATCTCCAGCGGCGTGAACGCGCGCAGCAGCACCTTGGTGGAGACAAATGTCGTGCCCCAGACAAGCACGCTGAACGCGCCGAACAAATGCCCCTGTATTCTGCTATTTTCCTGCATGATATTCTCCTTTTCAGCGAAAACAGGCGGTTACGGCTTGACCCAGTTCTCCTGTCCTGCGAATGCGTTATACGGTGCCGGATTGAAATGATTGATCAGACCGCTTCTGAGCACAACCTGCTGCCGCTCAAATGCCAGCGGAATGAGCGGCATTTCGTTCAGAAATGTCGTGTACAGACCCTCCGTATTCTCGCCGCTGCGGTACGCCGTGATGGCATTGCTCATGTCCTCACTCGAGTACGATCCATAGTTCAGTCCGCCCTGCGGAGACAGCAGCGGGCGCAGATCGAAGTCCGGCGTCAGCTGGGTTTCGCCGTAGTACGCGTCGAACGATCCGCTCTGCAGCATGGAAACATAGGTATCATACGGCTCCTCATCCACCGTGACATTGACGCCGTTCAGCGAATTCCACGAAGCCGCGACCTGTTTTGCCGCCGCTACCTTAAACGCGTTGTCCGAGTTGACGAGCAGGCGGAACGAAAGCTGCACGGTCGCCGCATCCGTCACTATCGTATCGGTTACTGCGGTATCGGTCGAGCCGGAACCGTCCGTAGAATCGGTCGAATCGCCAGAGTCCGTATTCTCATTGTCCAAAAGCACAACTTTCCCGTCTGAAACCGTCGAATCGGTCCGGTTTTTCGGCGTGCGCACGGTCAGAAAATCCACCTTGTAATCGGTATCGCTTGCCCGGCCGCTCGTATAATAGATAAAGTCGCCGTCCTCGTCGTAGTAGCCGTCCTCCTCGGAAGAGTCCGAAGAAGTGTCCGAATCATCATCGGAATTGTCCGTAGAATCCGAATCTCCGTCCGAAGAATCGGTATTGCCGTCGCTGCCGCCTGCCGAAGCCGCACCCTCCTGTGCCGCCTCGCGCAGCAGCTGTGCCGCAGTCATCAAATCCGCCGACAGGCTGTACGACACGCCGGTGTCCGCCGGCTGCGGATTGATCGGCAGCACCGCCGGATCGGCATAATCCTGCAGCTGGGTTGCACACAGACCCTGACGGCTGATCGCCATAGAAAGCGCCTGCCGCACTTTTGCATTCGTGAACTGGCTGTTATTGTAATTCAGACCGATATAATGCAGCATAGCACTGCTCACCGGAACGGTATCGACCTCGCCGGTGAATGCGATATTCTGGTCGTCCGGCGCAATACGGGCGCTGCGCATGATGGATACATCGCCGGTGCGGAAGCTGGTGTCCGCCGCATCCGCGCGCGTCATTTTGACCAGCGTAATGTGCCGAATGGTGCCGAGAAAGCCGCCGTGCCAGTTCTCGTTGGCCTCCAGCGTCCATGCGGCGCCGTTCTGAACCGGCTTGTACGGTCCGGTACCCTCGGCGAACTCTCCTTCGTCAGTCGTACCCGCCCGATAGATCGGAATATCCAGCAGTTTCGGGAAGTTAACATTCGGCGACGCAAGCGTAATGCGGACCATGCGCTTTGTCACCGCTTCGATCGAGGCAACCTCGGTCAGTCGGTTGTGGTACGGCGAACTTTCGTTTTCCAGCACAGTCTTGAGACTTTCGGCAACATCACTTGCCGTCAGCTCCGCACCCGACCAGAACTTGATGCCCTTTTTTATCGTAAAGCTGAACGCGGTTCCATCGCTCGTATAATCCTCGCACAGCTCGTTTTCGAGTGTAAAATCACTTTTTATCTCAAAAAGACCCTCGTAAAGCGCCTCACGCAGCATGCTGTTGACCTCGGTGCCGTCCATGACCGGATTGAGCGTTGTGCCCGAGCGATACCACGCCAGACCGAAATACGCGTCCGACACATCCACGTTGTCTACCGGTGCGCCGTCGCCGTCGTTTCCCTGTCCAAATGGGAACGTGCAGCCGCTGAGCACGACCAAAGCCGCCATTGTCAGTGCCAGCGCACGTTTTTTCCAACTTTTCATTGTATTGATCCTTTCGCTTACAGACAGATCATGCCGCCCTGCACGCCGCGCACGCCGTGCGTTACGCGGTGCGACCAGAACTCATCCGAATGACACATGGTGCAGATGCCGCTGTCGATCACATTTTCCGCCGAAAGTCCGGCATCCTGCAGCAGCTTTACGCCAATGCCCTGCAGGTCCACATGGAATTTCGGACCTTTCTCCATGATGAACGGATGCACCTGTGCACCGAGCAGCTCTTCCATCGCTTCCGGCACATCCGCATCCGTCTCGAAGCACTCCTGCCGGATGGACGGACCGAGCACGGCGATCAGGCTTTCGCGTTTTGTGCCGAGCTGCTCCGCCATCACATCAACGGTTTTCGGCAGGATACCTGCCGCCATGCCGCGCCAGCCGGAATGACACACGCCTGAGGTATGCGTCGCCGGATCATATAATAAGGTGACAACGCAGTCCGCGTAAAAGCCGATGATGGGCGTGTCCGCGAGTGCGGTCACGATCGCGTCCGACTGCCATTCCATCGGGCGGTGCAGACCCATGCCGACCTTGTCCTCGGTCACGACCGACACCTGCGTGTCGTGGATCTGCTTGGTGAGCGTCATGCGCGTCTCATCCACGCCGAGCGCCTCGCCCAGCAGGCGATAGTTTTCGCGTACATTCTCCAACTCGTCACCGCGGTTGAAGCCTAAATTCAGGCTTTCGCACGCGCCTGTGCTCACACCGCCGAATTTGGTGGTGAAGGCATGCCGCACCGGAATCCGTCGGCAGGTATAATATACGAAAGAACCGCGCTGTACGCGGCACATAGACTCGTTCATAGTCGTTCCTCCTCGTCTCTTCCATGAGGGAATACAGAATTATTATAGCAAATCGCCCTGCTGTTCACAAGAGCGCACACCGTCCGTTTTCAAAAAACACCAAAAACCGCGTATGTCAGCTTGTCTTTTTCTTGACAGTTTGACGAATAGGCTTTACAATTAAACATAGTATAATACCTGCTGTAACAGAGCCGGTGCCAATGGTGAGCACGGCTTTTTTCAAAGGCATTATCATGAACCGCCAATTCCGATGCGGATTGACGGAACCGCATTTTTCTTTTGACAGCGCAAAACCCTGATTTTTTCGAGCGAATCTTCGCTTTTTCGGCGTATTCTGCCTTTATTCTTCGTGCAGTGCTCATGCATGCTGCGCGTGTTTCACCGTGGAATCAGCTTGTTTTCTGCCGAACTGCCGCTCTATTGAGAAACAGCACCGCAGATCTGCGGTATTGTCTTGGTTTTGTGCCGTCTCCCAAAATTCGTAAATAGGAGGACACACCAACAGACATGAGCAACATCATCATACCGATCATCACCGGTATCGTGTGTCTCGCAGTAGGCGTAATCATCGGATTCCTGTATCGCAAGAGCGTTGCGGAAAAAGAGATCGGCTCTGCCGAGACCGAGGCCACCCGCATCATCAACGAAGCGATCAAGGCCGGCGAGACCAAAAAACGCGAATCCATACTCGAGGCAAAGGACGAAATCCACAAGCAGCGCGTCGAAGCCGACCGCGAGCTGAAGGAACGCCGCAATGAGACCCAGCAGCTTGAGCGCCGCCTGATTCAGCGCGAGGAAGCACTGGACAAGAAGAGCGACATGCTCGACCGCAAAAATGATGACCTTAACCGCCAGCTGGACGCAAGCCAGAAGGAAAAGGAAGAACTCGAGCGCATCAAGCTCGAGCAGGTAGAAAAGCTGGAGCAGATTGCCAGCATGACCCGTGACGAAGCACGCGAGATGCTCGTCCAGTCCATTGAAAACGAAGCGACCCACGATGCAGCCGTCAAGCTGCGCGAGATCAATCAGCGCCTGAAGGACGAGAGCGAGCAGACCGCCCGCGAGATTATCTCGACCGCAATTCAGCGCTGTGCCGCCGATCAGGTATCCGAGGCGACCGTTTCGGTCGTTCCGCTGCCGAACGACGAGATGAAGGGCCGCATTATCGGCCGAGAGGGCCGCAACATCCGCACGCTGGAAACCCTTACCGGCGTAGACCTCATCATCGACGATACGCCTGAGGCCATCACCCTGTCCTCGTTCGATCCGGTTCGCCGTGAAATCGCACGTCTGGCCCTTGAAAAGCTGATCGTTGACGGTCGTATTCATCCGGCTCGCATTGAGGAAATGGTTGACAAGGCTCGCCGTGAGGTTGAGCAGATCATCAAGAGCGAAGGCGAGCGTGCTACCTTCGAGACCGGCATCCACGGCATTCATCCAGAGTTGGTCAAGATCCTCGGCCGCCTGCGCTACCGCACCAGTTATGGTCAGAACGTCCTGCAGCACTCCATCGAGGTGGCACACATTGCCGGCATGATGGCCAGCGAACTCGGCCTCGATCCGGTCCCGGCACGCCGTGCAGGTCTGCTGCATGATATCGGCAAGGCCATCGACCACGAGGTTGAAGGCAGCCACGTTCAGATTGGCGTAGACCTTGCCAAGAAGTACAAGGAATCCCAGCCGATCATCCATGCCATCGAGGCACACCACGGCGATGTAGAGGCTAAGACCATCGTAGCATGTCTGGTTCAGGCAGCCGATGCCATCTCCGCTGCACGTCCGGGCGCTCGCCGCGAGAACCTGGAGAACTATATCAAGCGTCTGGAGAAGCTCGAGAGCATCGCCAACGAGACGCCCGGTGTTTCCGGTTCGTTTGCCATTCAGGCAGGCCGCGAGATTCGCATTATCGTCAATCCGGAGAAGGTTTCGGACGACAAGATGGTGCTTCTCGCCCGCGAAATCGCCAAGAAGATCGAGAACGAGCTGGATTATCCCGGCCAGATCAAGGTCAACATGGTACGCGAAACGCGTGCGATCGACTACGCAAAGTAAAAGCATACCCCGCAAGAGAATCTCTTGCGGGGTATTTTTATGCCCTGTTTCAGCTTTTAATCTTTATTGCAGACCGTGAACCGCACGCCGCTCTTTATATTTTCCGCCTTGCATGTCAGGCCGTGCAGAGCGAGTATTTTCTGCAGAATGGCCAGTCCCAGTCCGTGTCCGCCTGCACGGTCGCGCGCCTTATCGCCGCGATAGAACATCTCGAACAGGCGCGGCAGCTCGTCCTCCGGAATGGGCTCACAGTCGTTCTCGACGGTCAGCAGATGATTGCGGCTGTTCGTCAGCCGAACGGACACACGCCCGTTTTCCGACGAATACTTGGCGGCGTTCTCCAGCAGGCAGCCGACGGCACGCCGCAGCAGCGTTTCGTCGCCACGGATACGCACACCGTCCGCAATGTCAGTGGTCAGGCGGCGTTTCTCAAACAATGGCGCGTATTCGGTCAGCATATCACGCACAAGCGCGGTCAGATTGAGCGTTTTGCGGTTTTTCAGCTCGTCCGTGCGGTCAAGGCGGGTGTAATCCAGCATTTCCCGCACCAGACCGTTCATACGGTCGGTTTCCTGCTCGATAGCGGCAAGGTAGCGCGCGTTTTCCTCGGGCGAAATGTCCTGCGCGATGGCCTCGGCGTACCCGCCGATGAGCGCAAGCGGCGTTTTCAGGTCGTGGCTTGCCGCCGAGACAAACTGCTGTCGTTTGTCCTCGAGGTCGCGTTCGCTGTCCCAGCGGGCGTGCAGAGTCGCCGCCATTTCGCTCAGCGCACGGTTGAGTTCACCGATTTCGTCTCCGCGCTTGAGGTCGGGTTGGAACTCATCGAATGCAAGGTTTGCAACCAGATTTGCTTCTCGCGCCGTGTCAACCAGTGGGTCAGCGACCATGCGGCGCACGATTTTATAGAAAATAAACAGGAAAATCAGATACAATGCAATCGTGATAAGCGGCATACCCCAAAAGAGATCCTCATATGCAGCTTCCTTGTCAATCGGCGCAGTGGCCATGACCATTCCATGTCCATATCCGATCGTGCTGGACAGGGACAAAAAGATAGTAAAATATCCTCCTGTATGATCCACTTTCACATTTTCTCCGTTTATGCACCGCAGTTTGGTTTCCAGATACTTTTTTTCCGCAAAGTATACTTCCATATTCGAATCCTTGTCAAAGCACCATTGCGGCATTTCTTCCCATTGACCGACCTCTTCAACCGGTGTCTGTGCCGTCCATTCATAATCATACGCACCTACGCAGATTCGGTTCGGAATATATATCGTATGACCATTGTTTTCGATTTTTTTGCCATATATCATTGCAATGTATCCCACGTCATCTGAAAAGCCTTTTTTCGGCCCGTATACCTCACGCATCTCACGAATATCCTGCTCGGCAAAATTGCTGATGTCAATATCGGCATCGGCATTCTTACCATACAGCAGCAGCGGCGAACGCATCGTGACCCAGTTTTCCTGTCCATCATAATACTGCACGACATACGCTTTTTCACTATCCCAGATGGAATATGCCAAATCACAACGCATTTTATCGTATTCCGGCGTATTGGCCGACGGCATATCATCAGGGTCATACCCTTTTTCTACCAATGTGTGTTCAACACGCCAGCAAATATCGTTAACTTCCATACCTGCCCTGTACGCTGCGACAACCTGTGCGTTTTCAATCAATTTGAATGTCCACAGTCCAACAAACACCGCCAGAATCACCGCCACAACCGCGGTCAACCTTGCCGCGATGCCGATCTTACGAATCCGCTTTTTCATGTTGATCCCCCCAATCGGTAGCCCTTGCCGTACACCGCACGGATATGCTGCGACGCTGTGCCGAGCGCTTTACGCAGGCTGGCAATGTGCCGGTCGATCATGCGCTCGTCCCCGTCGAAATCCGTGCCCCATACCCGCTCGATGAGCAGGTCGCGCGACACCGTGCGTCCCTGCTCCCGCAGCAGCAGCTCGAGTATCTTCGCCTCCTTGGGACGCAGATTCACCGGGTTTCCGTCCACCGTTACCGTGCCCGAGGCCGTGTCCATCAGGATATTCGCGTAGCCGAGCTCACTCGCGCCCAGCCGCAGCCCGCGGGCCCGTCGCATGAGCGCCTGCGCCTTTGCCACCAGCACCGGAAACGAAAACGGCTTGGTGATATAATCGTCCGCGCCCGCGCGGAATCCTGCCAGCGTGTCACCCTCCTGTCCGAGTGCCGTGACGAAAATGACCGGTACGTCGCTCTCCTGCCGCACCGCTTCGCACACCTCCAGCCCGTTCAGATGCGGCATCATCACGTCCAGCACCAGCAGGTCGAACGGCTGCGCCTGTGCCAGCACGAGCGCCTGCTCGCCGTCATACGCCGGTGTTACCGTCACGCCTGCCGCCCGAAAGAAATCCTGCATCAGCGCGGATAACGCCTTGTCGTCCTCCGCCAAAAGAATGTGTCCTGCCATGGGAATGCCCCCTCTCTATCTGTCATTGGTCTATCCTTTTCCTGTATTTAGTATAGCATAGAATTGTCCATTCTTTATCCAATGAAAAAGCCTTTCCGAAATTTTTTCGGAAAGGCTTTTGTGTAGTTTGATTGAGACGGCTTCTTTACGCCTGCGGCGGAATACAGCCGACACCATCCAGAATAAAGTGCGGACGGTATGCGTAGTTCTCCACATCCTTGCGGGTAGTGCAGCCGGAGAGCACCAGAACGGTGTCCAGACCGGTTTCGATGCCGGCAACGATGTCGGTGTCCATGCGGTCGCCGATCATAGCCGCCTCGTGCGAATGCACGCCAAGCAGACGCAGACCGGTACGCATCATCAGCGGGTTCGGCTTGCCGACATAGTATGCGGTCTTGCCGGTGGCCAGCTCAATCGGAGAAACCAGTGCGCGGCATGCCGGAATAATTCCCTGCTCGGACGGGCCGGTCAGGTCGGAGTTGGTCGCGATCAGGCGCGCGCCCTTGTTGATCAGATCGACCGCCTTGAGGATGGTCTGATAGTTGTAGGTGTTGGTTTCACCCGCGATAACGTAATCCGGGTCAACATCGTTCATCACGATGCCCGCCTCGTACAGCGCACCGACCAGACCGGGCGCACCGATTACATACGCGGATGCGTGCGGCTTCTGGCTGGCGATGAACTTCGCGGTAGCCAGCGCGGAAGTGTAGAAATGCTCCTCGCCGATCTCCAAACCCATGCGTGCCAGCTTCTGCTGCAGCTCAAGCGGCGAACGCTCGGAGGAGTTGGTCAGGAAAAGGAAGCTCTTGTTCTCGCGCTGCAGCCAGTCCACAAATTCGGTTACACCGGGCAGCAGACGGTTGCCGTGATAGATAACACCGTCCATATCGCAAATGAAGCCTTTCTTCTCGCGAAGCAGCTCTAATTCTTCGTTCATTGTGCTGATCTCCTTTCGGTAACGACCCATGCTCAAACAGCATGGCCGGAAATCTTTTTGTCCATTCTTATTATGCGGAAAATTTCCGCGAACGTCAAGAGCCAACCGAGGAAAAAATGTTAAATCCTCGTAAAGAGCTGAAAAGAGAGTGAGGAGTGAAGATTTTCTTCTCCGGACGCATACCAAGGGACACAGGCGGCTCTGCCGCCGGGTCCCACCCCGCGAACGCAGTTCGCGGCATAAAATACGCGATTTGCTTGCATAATCGCACCCACAAGGCAGGCGGTGCGCACCGCCGAGCCTTCCGCGGGCGCCCATGTTCACGCCAACCCAAAAATCCCGCAGGGATTTCTGCACCCATCCAACCCATCACGCCGCGGAGCGCATAAAATGGAGCGCCTCCGGCGCGACAAAAAAGTCAGGACATGCGCCTGACTTTTTTAACAAACACGAAAACACCCCGAAAACCGGAAAGTTTTCGGGGTGTTTTCGTGCAATAGGTGTTCCCGCCCTGCCCGCAAAGCGGGCGCGCGCGGCGACACCGTCCCTCGTACCAAAGGCCGCTTTGCGGCCTTTGGTACGAAGCGAGAGCCTTTACGGCTCGAGTCTATTCATATCACGCGGGAACATAGAAGCCTCGCGGATGTTGTTCAGCCCCAGCAGCTGCATGGTCAGGCGTTCCAGACCAATGCCCAGACCGCCGTGCGGCGGCATACCGTACTTGTGCAGCATGGTGAAGGACTCAAACAGCTCGGCGTTCATCTTGCGGG
>OLQN01003281.1_pt1 | contig 9955 bp, 9 predicted proteins | sample 1673181 | NCBI WGS metagenome assembly OLQN01 (sample SAMEA3136763, study PRJEB25190) | human gut metagenome | biome: human gut; feature: human-associated habitat; material: faeces | place: Austria | collected 2013
GCCGCATCCTATCAGAAAGAAGAAAAGCATCTTCCACCATTCCACATGAAAAACCGTCAAGCCTCCGATCGCCAACACGATCCATATGAAAAATGACATCAGATAATTCATCCACGCTCCCTGTATCAAAACAAGTTTGGGGCTGATCGGAGCGGGAAATACGAACTGAGAATGAGCCGGCCGAAACAAGATTCCTTTTCGAGAAGCATAGGACATAAAGTTTCCTACTGTAATGTAGATCGTCCACACCGTCACAAGAATGACAAGTCCTTGAACAGAATCGATCCGAACTGTAACCGCAAGTGTTCCAAGCATCACGATAAGAAAGATTCCATAGGCGGCCCCAAAGATCAACGCAAGAAGCGTCGTCGGTTTTCTGACTGCCTTTTTCAGGTTATTTGCCGCTGTTCTCTTTATCAAATATATTAACGCTTTCATGCTTTCTCACCGCCTGTCATCTCAAAGAACAGTTCATCCAGCTCTTTTCCCTGCGCGTCTGCTTTTGTGTAAGAACCGGCAATATGCCCTTGTTCCATGACGATCATCACATCCCACAAGTTCTCTACCATCTCAAGCATATGCGTACTGATAAGAACTGTCGCTCCGTTATCACGCAGTTTTAACACGACATCTTTCAGCATCTTGATCGCCGCCGGATCAAGTCCGACCATCGGTTCGTCAAGAAGGATGACTTCCGGCTTTACCGCAAGGGCACAGCATATGCTCACTTTCTGCATCATTCCTTTTGATAATTCATTGCCAAGCTTATCCTGCTTGTCATCCATCTCAAACGCTTTAAGTATCTTTTCGATCTCCTCGTCTGTAATTTCACTGTCATATGCCATTCTCACATATTCGATATGCTCCCTTACCGTCAGCGCATCGAACATATTCGGAATCTCCGGAACATAAGCAAACTTCCTTTTCGCAGGAATCTGCCGGGCAGGAATCCCTTTAATACGAATTTCACCCTGATACCGCAATAAACCGGCAATGCTTTTGATGATCGTTGATTTTCCCGATCCGTTCGGCCCTAAAAGAACCCCTACCTGACCGTTAGGGACGGTAAACGTCACTTGATCTACCGCCAGATTCTTTCCATAATATTTTGTCAATTCTTTGATCTCCAGCATAGTCCTCTCTACCCTTTCTGTCCGCGTCCTGTATAGTTTGCTTTTACTCGTAATACTTGATAAGTGCCTGTGTTCCGAGATCTCCGTTGCCGTCTGCTTCAAGCTCTTCATAAATGGCAAGAACCTGGCTTAAAACTTCGAGATTTAAACCGCTTCTGTTTGCTTCGATGAGCGCCAGCTTCATATCTTTAATAAAATGCTTCATAAAAAATCCCGGCGCATAATCTTTTTCTATGATCTTTGGTCCGAACAGATCAAACTGTCTGCTTCCGGCTGCCCCTGTCGCTACGGATTTCGAGAACACATTCAGGTCAAGTCCCTTTTCTTTTGCATATGTCAGCGCTTCGCATACACCGGAAAGAGCTCCCGCGATCATGATCTGGTTTGCAAATTTGCAATGCTGTCCGCATCCTGCCGAACCTTCGTAATTAATATTCGTTCCCATTGCTTCAAACAGTTCATGACAGTTCGTATAATCGCTCTTATCGCCTCCGACAAGAATAGAAAGAGTTCCTTCTCTTGCCCCCGTATCTCCGCCTGTGACCGGCGCATCAAGCACATGAAATCCCCGTTTTGTTCCTTCTTCATACAGCTTTTCGGCAATCTGCGGACTCGTGGTCGTCATATCGATCAAATATGCACCTTTTTTCGCACTGTCCAAAATATTTCCGCTGTCGAAATATACTTCTTCTACATCCTGCGGAAATCCTACGATCGTAATCACTGCCTCGCAGTCTTTTACGCACTCGGAAATCGTTTCATGAAAGATCGCTCCTTCCCCGATCACGTCCTCGACTTTTGCTTTTGTCCGGGCATAAATATGAAGTTCATACCCTGCTTTCATAAGATTACGCACCATGGATTTTCCCATGATCCCCACACCGATAAATCCGATCTTCTTCATCTCTTTTTTCCTTTCCCCCTTATATGCCACTATTTTTACGACACTTCTGTTTTTATCCACATCGGTTTGTCTGTCTTGCCTGTATTAATATTTTTCTACGACTTCGCTTTTGTTTTTATAAATACTGTTTGCCGGAACAAATCCTCTTACAGAAGACAGTGGGTAAATATTGCTGTGACTTCCTACAACCGTTCCGGGGTTCAGGACGCTTCCGCATCCTACTTCTACTTCATCTCCGAGCATTGCTCCGAACTTCTTCATGCCGGTTTCTATATTTCCTTCCGATGTTTTTACAACAACAAGCTTTTTATCCGACTTCACATTCGATGTGATAGAACCTGCTCCCATATGAGATTTATATCCGAGAACAGAATCGCCGACATAATTATAATGCGGTACCTGTACTTTATTGAAAAGCACGACATTTTTAAGCTCTGTCGAATTTCCTACGACTGCTCCTTCTCCCACGATCGCGTTTCCTCTTATAAACGCACAATGACGCACTTCCGCTTCTTTCCCGATGATCGCCGGACCATTAATACATGCGGTAGGCGCAACTTTAGCTGACTTTGCGATCCAGACATCTTCTCCTCTTTTTTCATATTCATCACTGCTTAACGTATTCCCGAGTTCTTTGATAAATGAACCGATATTCGGAAGGACTTCCCACGGATATGTCACTTTGTCAAAAAGATCTTTTGCGATTGTCTCCTCTAATGTATAAAGTTCCTTTACTGTCAATGCATTCATATATTTATCTCCTTTTCCGCCGTTTACCGGCTCTTTTTATAATAACCTGCCGCTTTATCATAACAGGCTCTTAACTGATACTGATTATTGAGTCCTTTTACTCCCACCGTCCTGTTCGTTATAAAACGATCCAGCTTCATCATATATTCATCGGGAGTAATGCTTCCCTCCGCCACATACGTAAGACCTTTTTCCCAGCTTGCCGTAAGTTCCGGATTTAAAAGTGATTTGATCGAATGATCCACTACGTCAAATACCATCTCTCCTTGCAAAGTCGGTGTTATGATCTGTGTTTTTTTATTCAGGGCAAGGTATTTAATATGAATCAGTTTCTTTAATATTTCCGCCCTGGTCGCGCTCGTTCCGATACCGCTTCCTTTTATCTGAGCGCGAAGATCTTCATCCTCGATCAACTGCCCCGCATTTTCCATTGCAAGGATCATGGATCCGGAATTGTACCGTTTCGGAGGCGACGTCTCCCCTTCTTTTATATCTAATGCTCCAACCGGAAGAACGCTTCCTTTTTTCAGCGTTTTAATCACTTCAAACAGCGCCGTATCAAGGTCCTGATCTGCCGTCTGTTCTGCATCTTCCTCTTTTTCATTTGCATCGGTTCTGCTTTTGCCTTTGTTTACACTTCGTTTTCCCTGCGGAACGCCTGCCACTTTCAAATATCCTTCCTCAGCTAGCACTTTAAAATTGGAAAAGAAACTCTCTTCCTTTATCTTCGATATGATCGCCACTTTTTGATACACTGCCGGCGGATAAAAAATACTTAAAAACCTTCTCACAATCAGATCATATACTTTATGAGACGTTGCCGAAAGCGAATTCAGCGCTCCTAAACCTTGTCCTGTCGGAATGATAGCGTAATGATCTGTAATCTGCTTATCGTTTACATATCTTGTCTTCGCCAGATTTTTATGACTTCCAAAAGAAAGGATATCCTGCAAATACGGCTGTGCCGGAGGATATTTTGACAGCCCGTTCAAGTTTCTGCTGATCTCTTTTGCAACTGCCGTCGACAAAACCCTGGCGTCTGTCCTCGGGTATGTAACAAGTTTTTTTTCATATAATTCCTGCACGACCCGAAGCGCTTCATCCGGACTGATCTTAAACCGCTTCGAACAGTCGTTTTGAAGTTCGGCCAGATTATAAAGAAGGGGAGGATTTTTCTTCTCCTTTTTCTTCTCCACAGACTCAACGATACACTGTATCGGCTTTTCTTCCAACAAATAGGCGATCAGCTCTTTTGCTTTTTCTTCTGTCTTAAATCCATTTTCTTTATACAGATCAAACGATTCAAAATACCGCGAGCCTTTCACTGCCCGCCATTCTCCTTCAAAACTGTGACCTGACGCATCGATCGTGCTGATCACACGGTAAAAAGGAGTTTTTACAAACTCCCGTATCTCCCTTTCACGCCTGACAACCATTCCGAGAACGCATGTCATTACACGTCCTACCGAAATCACCGAGTATTTCGTATTCAGATAATTAGAAATACTGTTTCCGTATTTCAGCGTAAGCAAACGTGAAAAGTTGATTCCCATCAGATAGTCTTCTTTCGCGCGAAGATAGGCGGAAGCGCTTAGATTGTCATACTCTGACAGATCTTTTGCTTCCCGTATGCCTCTTAAGATTTCCTCCTCTGTCTGGGAGTCGATCCACACTCTCTTCCTGATCTTCCCTTTTACCTGCGCCATCTGTTCTACCAGACGGTATATATATTCTCCCTCCCGTCCGGAGTCGGTGCACACATAAATTGTGTCAACGTCTTCTCTGTTTAAAAGAGAACTGACAATCTGAAACTGCTTCGCCACTGACGGGATCACTTCATATTTAAACTCCGAAGGAATAAACGGAAGTGTCTGAAGACTCCATTTTTTCAATGCCGGGTCATACTCTTCCGGATAGCTCATCGTAACCAGATGTCCGACGCACCATGTGATCACTGCTTCGTCGGATTCTAAATATCCGTCCGCTCTTCTTGTCTTTAATTTTAATGCCTTTGCGAACTCCTGCGCTACGCTGGGTTTCTCGGCGATATAGAGTTGTTTTTTCATATAATGTATTTAGTTTCCTTTCCTGCTCCGAAAGTATTTCTCACCTTTTTTCAACACGATCTATTCCTTTTTCCAAATGCGCTGAATACTTTCTGAAAGATTGATTTTTTTTCCTTTTTTGCTTTCGGAAGCGTCTTCGGAGGGCGTGCATTCAACGCAGCCTTCATAAATGCAGCCTGCGCGTTGACCGCTTCTCCTTTTCTTTCTTTTTTCTTATATGTACCGTCACTTGTCATAATACGCGCTTTTACATTGTCTGCAAGCATCACTTTCAGATCATGGATCAGGCGTCTCTTAATTGCATCGTCATAAATCGGACATGCAACCTCCACACGTTTCTCTGTATTTCTCGTCATCATATCTGCCGATCCGATATAAACTTTCGCCGTTTCTCCTGTTCCGAACACAAACACTCTCGGATGTTCCAGATACCTTCCTACAATGCTCGTAACCCGCAGATTTTCCGTATTTTCTTTCACTCCCGGCAATATACAGCAGATTCCGCGTACGATCAGATCCACTTTTACCCCTGCTGCAGACGCTTCCTGTACTTTTCGGATAAAATCCATATCCGTTACAGAATTCATTTTCATAATAATACGTCCATCCGCGCCTTTTTGAATTTCCTCATCCATATGTCTTAAAACTTTCCGTTTCAGACTAAACGGTGAAACGATCAGATGATGATACTCTCCGTCCAGATTGCCGATTGACATATTTTTAAAGAATACGGCCGCATCCTCGCCGATTCCCTGATGTGATGTCATAAGCGAATAATCTGTATACATTTTTGCCGTCTTTTCATTATAGTTTCCCGTTCCTACCTGGGTAATATAACGGATCTCATTTCGATTCCTGTATGTGATAAGACACAGTTTTGAATGAACCTTGTAACCGTCGAATCCATACAGCACACGACATCCCGCTTCCTCCAGACGCTCTGACCAGTCAATATTATTCTGCTCGTCAAAACGCGCCCTAAGTTCGATCAATACAGTTACTTCTTTTCCGTTCTCGGCTGCCGCACAAAGGTATTCTACAAGGCGGGCCTTTTTCGCCAGACGGTAGATCGTGATCTTGATCGTCATAACATCGGGATGAAACGCAGCTTCTTTAATAAGCTGCAAAAACGGATCCATACTCTCATATGGATAAGACAACAAAACATCTTTGCGTTTCACCTGCTCCATCACGCTGATCCCTTCGGCAAGCGCAGCGGCAGGCTGAGGTGTAAACGGCTCGTCGATCAGCGCTTTTCTCATAGATTCGGGAATCTTATCTGCGATTGCGAAAATAAACCCAAGCTTCATCGGCATTTTCGTCCTGAAAATACATTCCGGCGTAATCTTAAACCGGTCGCAGAAATATTTTTCCATCTCTTTTCCGAGCGGAGCGGCTGTCTCAAGTCTTACAACTGCCATTTTACGTCTTTTATGAAGTGTTTCTTTCATAATATAACGGAAATCTTCATTATCTGCCAACGCTTCATCATCCGGTGCGATATCCGCATTCCGCGTTACGCAAATATAGTTTTTGTCAGATACCTGATACTGTTCAAAAACAAGTTCCAGATATTCCATGATCACTTTTTCCATTCGGATGTAGCGCACATCATGCCCCGGAAGATAGAGAACGTCCGAAATGTACTGTGGCACAGGCACAATGCCGAGCATGACATTATTTTCCATTTTCAGCGTCGCCACGACGTAAATATCTTTATTAAGCAGATGAGGGAACGGATGGTTCGCATCTACGATCTGAGGCGATAAAACCGGAAGCACCTGTTCTTTGAAATATTTTTTCACATACTTCTTTTCCTGCTGCTCCAATTCTTTAAAATCTAACCCACATACGCCATACGGCTGAAGCTGCTTTTTTATTTCCGCATATGTCTTATCTCTCTCCTTATAAAGAGGAGCTACCGCTTTATAAATCTCCTCCAACTGCTGCTTCGGAGTCATTCCCGAACGGATATCCTGTTTTTTACTGTCAGCTACTGCCATATCGTAAAGGCTGCCGACACGAATCATAAAGAATTCATCAAGATTACTTGTAAAAATTGCGACAAATTTCATCCTCTCCATAAGAGGAACACTTTCGTCCTGCGCCTCTTCCAACACACGCTGATTAAAACGAAGCCATGATAATTCTCGATTTTGCGTATACTCTAAAGTCTCTGTTTTTCCCATCATACCCTCTCCTTTTTGATTTTCCGACATTTCTCATCTTGTAAACTATCGTTTCATTTATCGTGAAAAAGATTTCTGCTTTTATTTTTCCAAATATTCCATAAGATCATCAAACTTTCGTTCTGTGTACTTATATCCGTGTTCATAAAATGCATGCAGCGTTTCTTTATTTCTCTCAAGTCTTGAAACAGGCTTTACCTGCGGTCTGAGAATAAATATCTCACCTCGTTTTTCAAGCTGATCTAAATAATTCATCGTTTTATTATACTCAAAACTTCTTCTGAAGATCGTCCTGATCAAATTCGGATATGATTTATACGCTCTTTTATATACTCTCTGCATCGTCGGAGAAAGAACCGACTTCCTGTAACCTTGATTTTTCGTAAGAATCACGACGATCTTTTCATTTTCCATCTGCTGTGCCCGTCTGATCGGAACAGAGTCCGCCAGTCCTCCGTCAAGGTACGGAACATTGTCGATATTAACGATCGGAGTAAGCAAAGGCATACTTGACGACGCTCTGCAAAGTTTCATCAGACGGTCGTTATCACTATCCTCTGTCATATACTCCGCTTTTCCCGTCAGACAGTTTGTCGTAACAATCTGACAGTTGATCTCCGAGTTAAAATATGTCTCGAAATCAAACGGAAGCAGTTCTTTCGGATATTTATCAAAGATCAGATCCATATTCATCAGACTTTTCTCTTTGACGAAGTCTCTGATCCCATAGTAATATTTTCCTTCTTTGTCAGTCGGTATCATACAGTCTCTCGTTCTTCCCGGCTGCCGCGAAACATAGTCCACCGCATTGCACGAGCCCGCCGAAACGCCGATCACATCCGAAAAATACAGATCTCTCTCCATCAGATAATCAAGCGCTCCCGAAGTAAATATTCCTCTTGTCGCTCCGCCTTCAAGAACAAGTGTTGCCTTCTTTATTGTCATATGGATAACCTCTTTTCTGCTACAATCTACTTCCCTCTTTTAACTTCTACATTATATAACTTTTTTCCTTATTGTGAAACCAGAAGTTGATTTTTAAACAAATCTTTTCAAATTCTTTTCAAAACCTTTACTTTTTGTTGTAGGTCATATCCAGAAGCTTCTCCTGCCTTATCCGACAATAATTCAGGTTTTTTCATAAATAAATTACCGGCCTTCCTTTGCTTTATTTTTTACTCAACAGCGCTTTCACTTCCTCTACAGTCAATACTTTCCCATAGGATATAACTTCGCCGTTAAACACTAATGCAGGTGTCGTCATTACTCCGTAACCGGCGATTTCCGCAAAATCTGTAACATGTTCAATCTCATAATCTAATCGAAGTTCAGATACTGCCGCTCTGGTTGCTTTTTCTAATTCCATACATTTTACGCAGCCCGAACCCAATATTTTGATCCCTTGCTCTTGTTTCTTATTTTCTGTATTTTGCATTGTTTCTGACGTGCAATTTTCACCACAACAGCATGATTTTGTTTCTTTTTTCTTTCCAAATAATTTCATTTCTTATTCGCTCCTTTTAAATAAATATCGCACTAAAAATATTAAAGAGATAACCTACAATGATAATACCCGACGTACAAATGGCAATAAATAAAGTCAATAATTTAGGCTTTACTGCCTTTTTCAACATGATTAAAGACGGCAGGCTTAATGTCGTTACTGCCATCATAAATGATAAGATCGTACCTAATTGTGCTCCCTTTGCAAGTAATGCCTCTGCAACCGGAATTGTTCCGAAAATATCAGCGTACATAGGGATACCGACAAGCGTAGCTAAAACAACACCGAACGGGTTATTACTTCCTAAAATACTTTCAATCCATGTTTCAGGTATCCAATTATGAATAATTGCTCCAATCCCCACACCGATCAAAATGTATGGAAATACTTTTTTGAATGTTCCCATCACTTGTTCTTTCGCATATTGAACTCTGTCCTTTTTGGTTAAGGCAGGGGAACTAATATCAACCCTACTTGCATTTTTGACGAAATCTTCTACATATTTTTCCATATGTAAGTTTTCAATGAAGGTGCCGCCGATGACGGCAATGATCAAACCTACAATCACATAAGCAAAGGCAACTTTAGCACCGAAAATACTCATTAACAATACAAGACTTCCCAAATCAACCATAGGGGAAGAAATCAAAAAGGAAAATGTTACGCCCAGTGGCAATCCCGCACTTGTAAAACCTATAAATAGCGGAATAGACGAACAGGAACAAAATGGTGTAACTGTCCCTAACAATGCGGATATAATATTGCTCCGATGCCATGAAAACGCCCCAAAATTTTCTTACTTCGTTCTGGCGGAAAGTAACTTTGAATATACGAAATAAAGAAAATCAATAAACATAACAAAATTGTGATTTTAATTACGTCATACAAAAAGAATTGAATACTTCCGCCTAATCGACTGTCAATGTCTAGCCCTAGTTGTGATAGACCCTTACCGATTAAACCATTTAACCACTTCATACCTAATATTTGGTCTTGGAAAAACGACCATATTGAATTGACTACTTCCAAAAAAGTCCCTCCTTCATACAACATATCAAATATTTTTGATGTGATAAAGTTTTATAAAAGCCACCTTTCGATGACTTTTATTTGCAGCAATTTGATTGATTTTCAGTATTTGGCGTTGTTAATTCTAGCAATCGTTTTGACGCGTATTCACTTCCGCTTTTACTTAGGCTGTAATGTGTCCATTTTCCCTCTTGTCTTGCATGAACAATGCCGGAATCGCAAAGTATTTTCATGTGATAAGATAAAGCTGACTGTCCGATGTTCATGTTTTCAATCAGAACACACGCACATTTTTCGCCACTCTTCAAGTAATCTAAAATAGTAAGCCTTTTTGTATCACAAAGAGCCTTAAAGATTTTTGCGTCTTTTGAAAAATCAGT
>OLQN01003286.1_pt1 | contig 9935 bp, 6 predicted proteins | sample 1673181 | NCBI WGS metagenome assembly OLQN01 (sample SAMEA3136763, study PRJEB25190) | human gut metagenome | biome: human gut; feature: human-associated habitat; material: faeces | place: Austria | collected 2013
CAAACTTACTCATAAAAATCTATCTATGAGTCAACTTTTTCTAGGACAAGACACAATCCTCCCCATTCCTGAAAAAGTAGACACCACCCCCGCCCTAAAAACGATCAATGCCACAACTCTACCGCTTCAATGAGCTGCTTCATCGAATTGTATTTCGTTCCCTAAAGTAATCAATCCACAACGATATATAATAGCCCCGTCGCCGTAGGCGGTTGTATCTCGTTCCCTAAAGTAATCAATCCACACTACCTTCACACCTGCGTAAAGTAGTCGGTTGTTGTATCTCGTTCCCTAAAGTAATCAATCCACAACGTACATTGCAAAACTTATATACATATATAGTTGTATCTCGTTCCCTAAAGTAATCAATCCACAACAAATCTGTAGCTAATTTTAGATATTATAAAGTTGTATCTCGTTCCCTAAAGTAATCAATCCACAACATTTGTTTAGCTGTTTACTCATTTGGTAGGGTTGTATCTCGTTCCCTAAAGTAATCAATCCACAACAATAGCTTAACCTCAGCGATAACGCAAGGCGTTGTATCTCGTTCCCTAAAGTAATCAATCCACAACATCTTGAGTTATACCTAACTCTGTCAGGTTGTTGTATCTCGTTCCCTAAAGTAATCAATCCACAACAACTGAAACTTAGTCAGTGGCTGTTTTACGTTGTATCTCGTTCCCTAAAGTAATCAATCCACAACTGACACTCCCAAAGTATCGTATTTTTCCAAGTTGTATCTCGTTCCCTAAAGTAATCAATCCACAACTATATATTCTTTAGTATGTGCGGGTTCGTGGTTGTATCTCGTTCCCTAAAGTAATCAATCCACAACCTCACCTCCATAATATCGTACTGAAACGTGTTGTATCTCGTTCCCTAAAGTAATCAATCCACAACGTGCCTGCCTTGTGTGCTTTTAGCAGGCTCGTTGTATCTCGTTCCCTAAAGTAATCAATCCACAACTACTCCTCCTTAGCATTAAAACAAGGGCAGTTGTATCTCGTTCCCTAAAGTAATCAATCCACAACAAGTGCTTGAGGGGGCATTGGCCTATATTGTTGTATCTCGTTCCCTAAAGTAATCAATCCACAACATCGTGATGAGGGTTTCAAAAAATCCAATAGTTGTATCTCGTTCCCTAAAGTAATCAATCCACAACCGGTGCCGTGAGTGTGACGAAGTAAAGATTGTTGTATCTCGTTCCCTAAAGTAATCAATCCACAACATCTTAAAGTGTGATACTTACTCCTTCTGCGTTGTATCTCGTTCCCTAAAGTAATCAATCCACAACGGTGAGACATATTATAATGCCGTCCTTTGTGTTGTATCTCGTTCCCTAAAGTAATCAATCCACAACTATCCTCGCTCTCTGCTCGTGTACGGGCTGTTGTATCTCGTTCCCTAAAGTAATCAATCCACAACTCAGCCCAACAAGTAGTCCATTCCTATCGAGTTGTATCTCGTTCCCTAAAGTAATCAATCCACAACCTCCAAATCGCCTATATACTCCTTAACTCTGTTGTATCTCGTTCCCTAAAGTAATCAATCCACAACTCCTGGTGGCGATTACACTAAGGAGGATTAGTTGTATCTCGTTCCCTAAAGTAATCAATCCACAACGGCTACACCTAGAGCAATCAAATACACCTAGTTGTATCTCGTTCCCTAAAGTAATCAATCCACAACGATGACGTTGATACTTGTAAGTACATCGTGTTGTATCTCGTTCCCTAAAGTAATCAATCCACAACAGTAGTTGATTTGCCTTCTCCTCCGAGTGAGTTGTATCTCGTTCCCTAAAGTAATCAATCCACAACAAATCCAAAACGGACAAGCAGTTAATGTGGTTGTATCTCGTTCCCTAAAGTAATCAATCCACAACGCTGTCGGTACTGATAAATTCAAAGTGGCGTTGTATCTCGTTCCCTAAAGTAATCAATCCACAACTATCTTTAGTAGCTTGAGGTTCTCTAGTTTGTTGTATCTCGTTCCCTAAAGTAATCAATCCACAACTGTAGGTAGTTTTTCTTCTTTTGTACGGAGTTGTATCTCGTTCCCTAAAGTAATCAATCCACAACAGCTCGGGGTTCCTGTCGTCATCAAAGAAGGTTGTATCTCGTTCCCAAAAGTAATCAATCCACAACTAGGAGGACCGTCTTCTTCCCCTTATGAGGTTGTATCTCGTTCCCAAAAGTAATCAATCCACAACATTTGCTAATAACTCCGCACTGTCTAACAGTTGTATCTCGTTCCCAAAAGTAATCAATCCACAACGTACGGCTTCAGTCCCTCCATCTGTCGGGTGTTGTATCTCGTTCCCAAAAGTAATCAATCCACAACTAAGCTACGGTAAGGGCAATGGCTTCCTTTGTTGTATCTCGTTCCCAAAAGTAATCAATCCACAACTCTGCTTTCACTCTCTTCTTTACTCGCCTAGTTGTATCTCGTTCCCAAAAGTAATCAATCCACAACATCGGCTATATATAGTTATAAATATCAATGGGTTAGAGGTCGTAGGACGTCTGATAAAAAGCCGATGTTTGATGAAAAGAGCCAATAGGGGGTCTATTTTTCAGTTCAAAGCTACCTAAAATTCCTCAAAGAGTGATAGCTGTCGTATTTTCGGTACCTTCGGTTCCTTTTGTTTGGTCCCAGAGAAGTGAATGATCTCTGCATACTGTTTGTCGGTAATGGTAATCACCTTAATATCCGCCTCCTCAGGAAGTGATTTCCGTAACTTGTTAATGAGTGGCTGGCGATGTTGCATCGATGGGATCGGCTTGATGTAGACCGAAAACTGTAGCATAATATATCCCTCTCCCAGTAACTCCTTTCGAAACTTTGCCGCCTGCTTTCGTTGCTTCTTAGTGAGAACAGGGATATCAAAAGCGACTAAAATCCACATAAGTTTGTACGCACTTATTCTTGAAACATTCATTGTGAGACTCCTTGGTTATGGGATTCGAGGTAATACGAGTGTCTTGGCACCACCTGAGTAGACCCGAGCGAGGGAACTGGTGGTGATAGAGATAGCGATGAGTAGTGGCCGCCTGAGCTTACTGATGAGTGTATCTTGTGCCAATAGAGTGCGGAGATGAGCTCTACTCTCCTTGGTAATTGAGAGTTCTCCACTATCCACCAACTCCATCACCGCTAGGTCGGCAAAGGGGCGGTAGGGCTCCATCACATCATCGGAGAGCGGAAAGGGGTTGTACTTATTTTGGTGTTGTACCCCCAGCTTTGGGGAGAGACCTGAAGCGATGATGGATCGGGTAACCGAAGCACGCAAGATGGCATAGGCATAATTGAATAGGGCGTTGGGCGGTACTCCATCTCGCTCTCGTATAAACTCCTCCCCTAGGAGGGCACTCCAGTAGATACGTGCTGCGATTCCCTCTCTATTATCTGGGTCGCCACTCCGCACCTCATCGGAAAGGTTGAGTAACCTTTGGTGCTCCTCTATCCCTCGTGACTTTAGTACGGCCGCTTGGTTGAGGATCTTGCTCTTGACCAACTGCTTCCAGATGCTCTTTTTAGTCGGGATAGATGCTGCCACCTGCTCCCGAGTTCGCTCACCCTGTGTGGAGTGCCCCTCGAGTGGAGAGAGGTAGCCACTTGGGATATGAAACTCATCACAAACTACCACTATACAGCCCACCTCCATACAGTACTGGAGCATCCGGAGGGTGGTGGTCACCCTCGGATGCTCCAGTATCAATAGTCCTACCTCAGCTAGAGGTAGGGTCTGTCGCTCCTCCGTCTCCTTATTGGTTATCACCAATTGGCGGTTTTCTAAGGAGAGGTGAACAGGACTAGATATAGTGATGGTTCGTTTAATCATCCTTCAATGTTACTTTACCCGTGAGGGTGATCTCTACCGAGTGAATATTATCCTTCTCGGGTTCAAAGAAGCTCAGTGAAGTAACTCTAAACATTTCTCTATCATAATTGGTGGTACTAGCGGTTGCCTTTCTGAACACATAATACACGGATGATAACTTCTGCACTCGATAGAGGTACTTGCTGAGATAGGCTGTATCATGGAGATGATGGAGTATCTCTTCTCTAGTGATTCCAATCAAGTACATCCTATCACGCATTAGCTTGAAGAGGATTCTCTTGCCATCGGGTGGAAGTTGGAATATCTCCTCACCTCTATTCCGTCTATCCACCACATCCCACATAGTTACTACGCTCTCTTGGAGGGTACCATCTAGTGCCTCATAAATCAGCACATGGTGATTATTGCGAGGATTGACATACTGATTGGCCTCTTTCAGCCTCACAGCATTGCTTAAGTTGTCGCACATCCTCACCTTCTTGACGGGGACAGGCTCTCCACCATTGCGATTAGGGAGAAAGACCTTGGTCTTTCCATCCTCATCAATAAAGGCATTCTTTGGGAAAACAAGCTTTGGATTACTTATATCTAGCCCCAGCTCCTCCTTGAGTATCCGTAGCATCTCTTTCCTAATAGCGGCATCCACCACTTTATTCAGTTGACTCATCTTGGTCACTTCGGTGATGCTTTTCCTAGAGTGATACCCCACCTCTGCCTGTCCTGGTGCTTTCCTCTGACCATAGATGGTATCCATGTGCAAGGCACCTCTTACGGCGTAACCTTCAGAGGTATAGACCCTGCCATTCTTGGTGATCTTACGGGTCACCTTGGAGAGGGGATCCACTCGGTTCTTTTTATGTACCACCAAGATATCATTGATGGATTGCTCTGCCTCTTCTCTAAAGCCCTCCCACGGTAGATCAAAGCGTGGCTTTAGCCTCTCACCTTGTCGGTAGGAGTCATCTTGCCTGTTGTAAGTTGAAAGCTCTGTGACGTAGTTTTGCTTGGCCAGTGCAATCACCAAGGCGTCTACAGCGTGGTGCCTATGGTCATCTCTATTCTTGACCGGTTCTAAAGCGTAGAGGTCTTGAGATTTATCAAGTAGGAAGAGCTTTCCCTCTAGCAGTACTTCGCCACTCCTTGGTGTTGGAGCTTTGGCATACAATGGATAGATGGTGACCCGCTCTTCAGAGGAAAGGGCTTCACCGTATCGCAAGGAGACATAATACTTGGTCTGCTCTTGGAGATTCAAATGCTGTACATCGATTGTCTTGCCATCGCACTGATCCAGAAGGAGCGAACCGTGGTTGGCGACTCCTGTGAGTAGTAGCTCTCCCTCTCCCACCTCAGGTGCAGGGCGAAGCATCTTGGTAAACTCTGCGGTGTCGTAGTCTAGATTGAGATAGGCGGTGCGATTGCGGTGTTCCTCCATATTGACCACACTACTATCCACTTCGGTCTCAAAGAGAGGGCTCCAGAAAGCGTTGCCATTGAGTCGGCCCGATACCCTTACCGCATTGGCTGCCACTCTCTTTTTATTGCTAGGAAGCTCCCAAATGGGTTCGCCTTTAAGCTGAAGAGTGACCCAGTACTTTCCTGGCTCAGTAGGATAACTACTTCTCTTGACCTTTCGGAGTGCCTCAATATAGTCGCTGGTCAATTGGTTCTTGCTATTAATGGTAGCTGGCACCACTAGCCTATCCTTAGCAGAGGGCTTGGGGTTGAAGAGGGGCTGGCAGTGAGGAGAATTACCAACTGCGTGATAAGCGATGAGTGCCTCACCTGATACTCCACTGAGATCAAGATGGGCTGGCTTGGGGTACTCCTTGCCGTCGCGGTATAGCTTAGACCCCTTGACCACCACAGGGATACGGATCTCACCTGCCGTGGGATTGGGGATAAGATTGAGCTTTGGTGCCACGCGATTGACCACCTGTGACTCGCTATCGAGGAGGGCGTAGACATCGGTATCGCCTCTGGCTATCAGCTCCTCGCTCACGGCTCCTGGGGCGCATTCATAGGTCTCGCCTAGGATCTTATTGAGTTGCCACATCCGCCTGAGGTCGGCAGTGATATGACCTGTAACGGAGCGAACATCACCGCAGATGGTAGTGAGGTATTCACGTGCCTTTACTGACATATAGGCGGTATCATTGAGCATCTTATTGGGTAGCTCCTCTAACTGCTCTTGGGCACTCCGCTTGGATAGGAAGCGACTCGCTTTACGTGCTGGCAGTACTCTCCTTACTCGATGTGTAATCTCGTCCCAATCCTCTGCACCCCAAAGGGTTTTGCTAGAGTTGACGGAGTAAAACTCGTAAGGGGTCTTATTGCCCTTCTCTCTATTGAAATTGGATTCGCAGAGAGTCTTATTACCGAAGCTATCATCAAGGGAGATGCTTCGAGGGATAATGTGCTCTATCTGGAAGTAGTTATTGCCAGCGAAGAGATGAGCTGGATTAATAGTCTTACCAGTATAAGGGCAGCGGGCAATTCCATCTTGCTGCTGGAGCTCTTTATGGAGGCGGTATTTAAGGATATTATCTCGATTGACCTGCACGTTGAGTGCTCTTAGCCACATCACTGCCTCCTCATTTTCTGCCCGATTGGCCTCTTGCTCCTGGCGTATCTTGAGGCGTCGGTCAAGAGACGACTTGAGATCACGGGAGAGCTCTATGGTGATGCGGTCAAATCTAAAGTTGGGGTTGCCGGTCTGCTGAATCATCCAATCAATAAGAGCATTGACCTGTCTCCGTACCGCCCAAAGTGCTTGCTCCACGATGGGGTTGCGGAGATTATCTACTTCCCCTAGTCTGTTCTGTATCTCTATCTTTTGCACCGACTGGGTAGGGTGGTAGAGCTTCATCCGTAGTCGCTTTTCGTCCAAACCGGTCTGCTCGTCGGGATTGCTTAGGAACTCTATCAGTCGGTCGATCTTCTCGCCCTTAGAGGCTGGCTCATTAATAATCTGGAGTAGCTCTTGCCACATCTGCTCCTCCTTCTCAAAGTAGTAGTACCTCGGACCAAATGCATTCTTAACGCCTCCCAGGAATATCGCCTCTGTGTGGCTTCGCCCTTGGAGTAGGAATGGAATGATATTGTCCATTGCATGAATGGAGATGGAGCCGTAATCATCAACGAGATTGATGCCCTCCAGTCGCTTGGCAAAGTCGGCTTTGAGCTTTAACCCCTTGCTCTGGGCATAGTCGGCGATGTTCTTCTCAAGTAGTCTCTCATCGTCGTAAAAGAGTAGCTTCTGCCAGATATCTATATATATGGTATCGGTCTCGCCATAGTGGTAGCTCAATGCACCCTTTTCAAAAAGGTCGGTGATGCTGGCGATAGTAGGGCACCCTGGGAGGGTTTGGTCATCGTCGTAATTGAGCTTGGAGACTAAGCTGAGGTGCCTTTTCAGGTCAGCCACTTTGATGGTCTTGCTGTTTTTGGAGCAGAGGAAGTCGAGGGAGGTTTGGAATAACCCCATATCATACAGTGTCCGCCCCTCTACCCTCACATTGCTCAGCACCTGAAGTGCTCTATGAAATTCGCTGGTAGGGTGAGATACAGCAGCGACACGTGGTCCTTGGATATAGTGGCGTTGCTTCACTGGGTCGTACATCTTGCGGCTCTCAAGGCTACACTTATTGATTAGGTGCTTCTGCGAGCGAAGTGGGCGTTGCCAGAAGAGAACGCTATCATTAGACTTGTAGAGCAGCTCTCCACTCTCTGGATCGTGGCTAATCTGTCCGATCAAGAGCTCTTTGACGGGAGTGCCCTCTATCTCTAGTCCTTCTAGACCAAGTCGCTTAGCCTGCTGATCCCAAATGCGCTCCATCTCCTCCACATACATACTGCGGAGGGTATACCGGCCTCTGGGCTTCTCCTCGCGCTGGGTAAATGGTTCTCCCTCCTTGGCACTTATCTGATAAAGATATTGCCCAAGGGTCTGCTCTCCTATCTCCGACTTGGTTTGAGTGTAGCCGATGATGTCATCTTTCCCTTTCGCCATCGCTCCCTCATCTGCCTTCATCTTGCGTGAGGATTGGAAGCCACGACGCTGGATGATGTGGTATAAAAGACGACCAAACTCGGCCCTCGTGATGCTCCCCTCAACCGCCCTTGAGCGAATCTCATAAGGGTTCATCGCCATCCAAGCTCTGAAAGCTTCGCTATCTGGGAACTGGCGTGCCGCCGTCTTCCCCTCCTTATCCCACGAGAGCCAAGCATTGATCTCCTCAAAGGTGAGTGGCACATAGCGATCCCCTTCGGGGCTATTGAGCTCACTGAGCTGATAGAGAAACTTGAGCAACTGAGAGCGACGCAAACGACGCCTAAAGTTTTGTCTGCGACCTTGTCTTGCTACCCTGCGAGTCTCATTCTTTGGCTTCTCCTTATTGGTGCCGAATGCCTCTTTTCCGGCGGGGAATACATAGACTCCTGTGTGGAGTATTTGGTTCTTCTGTGTGTCAACGATAGCTGTACCTAAGCTACTAACACCGATATCTAATCCGAGAGCAATCATAGTATCTATTATATGATGTTAAAGATAATAAACAAATGTAGATAATATATTTGGAAAGTTCAAATATATTACCTACATTTGCGGTAGAAGATTATTCCCTAAAGTAATCTTTTCATAACAAGGCTATATGCCGAAGTTATTACGGCTCCACTTCGGTGGAGCCTTTTTTGTATCTGTGGATTAGGATTTGAGGGGGACGTGGTCGGGGGCGAGCCTTTCTTTGAGGGCTTTCCACTTATCGTAGGGGAGGGTGCGACCGCGGAGGGTGCGGACTTTGGGAAAGGAGGCAAAGTAGGGATCTTCGGTGACGTACCAACCGTGGTGGATGAGGCTGGGCGCCTTCTCTACCTGATGCTGGATCCTGCCAAGGTAATTCCTACTGACCACAGTGGCGTAGTACTCTCCTCTCTCTTTATTCTCGAGGAGGAGAACGGCGTAGGTATCGTAGGTGGGATGGCTCTCTATGGCCGCTTTTTCAGTGATAGTGATCTCCCAACCATACTCATTATTGAGTTGATCTACTAGGCTTCTGAAGACCTTGCCGTGGGCGGAGGTATCCTTGATCTGATGGAAATGGATATAATAGTGGACCATCTCGTGGAGTAGGATGTTTTGGTATTCTCGCTCCGTGAGCTTGTAGAGGTTGGTGAGCTGTATCCGCTGATCTGTATAGACGGTGGTGTTGCCTCTCTTCTCCTTTTTATAAGAAAAGCCACCCATCTGCCGTCGTGTGGGGCTAACGGTAAATCCGGGCTGAGGCAAAGAGCCTTGGAAGTACTGATGATTGAATTTATCAAACCAGTACTTTATCCACTCGAAGTTGATCTCAAAGGGTTGTTCCATATCACAATGAAAGGTGTTGCACGATCTGCTCTGCCACTTCGGTAGTTGTCGCCTCAGCCGTCACCTCAATGGTGATATCGGCCTGGGTATAAAAAGGTTCGCGTACAGGCAAGGTTGCCTCGACATACTGCTTCACCCCCTCTCTATCGAGGTGCGCCACCGCTGGCCGGCTCTCGCGATAGAGGTAGAGCCACTCGGCTAATAGCTGGGGCGATGCTTTGAGGTAAACCACAGTGCCACGCTGCTTCATAGTAGAGATATTATCGTCGTGGCTGGCCATTCCCCCGCCTGTAGCGATCACCACATCCTGAAGCTGAGAGAGCTCAATGAGGATTACCTTTTCTCGCTTCCGAAACTTCTCCAAGCCACAGCAACCAATCATAGCACTCACAGAGGAGTGGTACTTCCGCTCAATATAGAGGTCGGTATCTACAAAGGAGAGCTGTAGCAGCTTTGCTAGCTCACGTCCAATGGTGGTCTTCCCCACTGCGGGAAAGCCTACTAGGAATATTGGTTTCATTATCACACAAATAAGAGTAGACCCTGGCAAAGGGAAAGCTTCACCAGGATCAGGCGTTACGCATTAGAAGAAATGTTGTACGAATGATCATATACAAGCTGTTGAGGATAATGGAGTAAGAACCTCGGCAGAGACCCCTCTTAAATAGATAGGCACAGGTCGGAGGGGCGTTAGCCCCGAACGACCTGTGTGTAAGAGCATAT
>OLQN01003290.1_pt1 | contig 9927 bp, 8 predicted proteins | sample 1673181 | NCBI WGS metagenome assembly OLQN01 (sample SAMEA3136763, study PRJEB25190) | human gut metagenome | biome: human gut; feature: human-associated habitat; material: faeces | place: Austria | collected 2013
TTCGGCTCCCCTCTCTGAGGGGAGCCCCTTTCCGCCTGGCAAGAGAAAACCCCGACTGTCCGTGGGAACAGTCGGGGTTGTTGAAGTTCGCTAGGCGACTAATCAGCCGAGGATGGCGAGAATGTCGCGCGCGCCGACGATGAGGTAGTCCTCACCCTCGTAGTGGACTTCGGTGCCGCCGTACTTGGAGTACAGCACCTTGTCGCCGACCTTGACATCCATCGGGATGCGCTCGCCCTTGTCGTCACGACGGCCCGGGCCAACGGCCAGGACTTCACCCTGCTGCGGCTTCTCCTTGGCGTTGTCCGGAATATACAGACCGGAAGCGGTCTGGGTCTGGGCCTCGGCCTGCTTGACGATGATCTTGTCTTCCAACGGTGTGAGCTTAATCGACACTGTGGGTCACCTCGTATCTACTTGTAGTTCGATAATGCCGCGCCAGAACGCCTCAAGAGGCTGACGATCACTTGCGTTGTCCCTTTGCGCTAGGACACATCGTAGCGCGATTATTAGCACTCTGCCAACTCGAGTGCTAACGCTGTGAGAGAAAATCGGCGAATCGCAACGCTCAGTTGCCGCGGCGGGCAAGAATGGAGTCCAAGCCTGCGCCCAACGAATCGGTGGTCGCCGCTGGCGCTTCGACGTCGGCACGCTCCTCGGATTCGTGGAATGCGGCTCGCTGGGCGGCGTTTGCAGCCTCGTCATCGGCGTCCGTAGCGGCGTTCGTATCGGCATCATCGCGCTGCTCCGACTCAGTGTCTACAGCGTTTCCGGCGCTGACAGCCTTGGCGTCGTCCGCGGCCTTGACGGCTCGGGCCTCGTCAATCAACTTTTCCGCCACTGCGGGTTCGACAGGTTCCGCCTTGGACACCTGACGGGTCGACTTGATCTCCAAGCTTTCCGGAGCGTTGTCGGCGTTATGTTCCCCACCCAAAGTGAAGGAGATGAGATCCTGCGAGGTGGACATATCGAAGACGTCCAGTGCTCGGGCAGGGCGTACGCTGACCAGTTCCGACGTGGCATCGGCAGCGGCAGCGGCATCGTCGCGCTCATCGCGCTCGTCACGCACCGTAAGCGATGGTTCAACTCGAGGGGCGACGGACTTGTCCGACTCAATCGACTTGTCTGTGCGAACGGAGGCATCAGGTGTGGCGGAAGATTCGCTGGTTTCGGCAGCGGACTTACGGTCGGCGGATTCATCGACCATAGCAGACGGCTCGGCGGCAGGCTTATCGGCGGCGGACTGTGCAATATCAGACTTCTCAGACTGTTTGGCGTGCTCTTCCGCGGCCTGATATGCGGCGGCGGACTGACGCAACGCCTTGGCCTTGGCCTGCTCAATCTCGGCATCGCGTAACGCGCGGCGAATCTGCCGCTGTTCCATGACCTCGGTGGCAGCATCCTCAATCTGCTCAGCAGGCTTCTCGGCAGGCGCAGTTACGGCCGCAACCGGTTCGGCCTTGTTCACACGCTTGCTGTCCTTGGACTCGGCAGACGGTTTCTTGGACCAGCCCGTACCGCTATGAGCCCGCTCGTAGCGGACCACCTTGCGCTCCCATTGCCGGGCCTGGCGTGAGGCATTGGCTCCCAGCACCAGCACCAGCAGCAACAGCACGAACGGAATAAGAGCAAGCAGCGGACTGAAATGCAGGGGGAACGATACGGCAAACACCAACACGGTTATGGCAAGCAGGCATACGGCGAGAATCTGCCGGCGGCGGATGGCCGCGCGGCGCAGTTCCCGCACATGGGCGATGTGCTCAGATGTCAGCCTCGCTGACGGTGTTGATGCTGGCATTGCTGCCCCTTTCGCCTTATGCGGCTTGATGTCTCCGAATCGTCTGCCGTTCTCTGCATCAACGATATGCAGGGAAGGCGAATAACGATCCTGCCGGTGCTCGTCCACACGTTTCATGCCGTTGGCCGTACGTACGGGCAGCCATACAACGATAATAATCGCCACAATCACCAGCACGACGACAGTGCTCAGTGACTCATAACCCATAGAGTCAAGGATAGGAGACGTGCCGACGAACTGGGGCTTTCCGTCCGGGCGTGTCGGAGCGGAATTCTTCCGGTCGACGCTTATCTGGAACCGGCGGCGGCGAGTCTAGCGGCGAACCCTTGCCCCATATCTTCAGCCAACAGCGCAAACGTTACGTGGTCACGCCACTGGCCATTGACATACATATACCGCTCGCGCAGTCCCTCATGATGGGCTCCGACCTTACGCACCACAGCCAAAGAACGCGCATTATCCGGCAGAATGGCGATTTCCAGCCGATGCAACGCGGGCCCGAATGGGTCTCCGAGCGCCCAATCGGCAAGCATGGCCAGTGCCATTGGCGCGAATCCGCGGCCGGCGCACCGTTGATCGACCCAATAACCAACCACGCCGGTACGCATGGCACCATACACGATGGCTCCCAACGAAATCTGGCCGACGATACGCATCTGGTATTCGATGGCGAAGATCACGCCGACGCCATGCTGCTCGTTACGGCGCTGCCGCTGCACCCATTGATTGAATGTGATGGAGCCGCCATGCATCGGGTCACCGGATTCCCAAGGTGCCAGCCAGTCGTTGTTGCGCCAGCGCACTTCGTTCCAGCCGTCCTCATCATCCATGGTCAGGGGGCGCAGGACTATCGGAAAACCGGGATGGGTGAGACGTGGCGGGCGGATCTGGTGGTCCAGCTTGAACGCCTCTTTAATCGACTGGAAAACTGACACGGCCTTTATTGTAGCCATATGAAGGTCTTGCGCCGCTACCGTGGCCACTTTCGTTTTACGATGGAAACACTAGATTGTGCGGTATGAGCGAAGTGGGCAGTGGCATGAATATCGGCAGCGACTACAGCGGCACAGAGAAAACAGAGAAGACGGATAAAGCGACGCTGCGCCACCATATACTGTCTCGGCGCAAGCGCGTTCCAGCGGAAGAACGCGGAGCGGCCGGTGAATTGCTGGTGCGACGGTTCCCAGCACACATGATTCAGGATGGTCCCACAGTGGCGGCATATGTGTCGATGGGTTCGGAAATCGAAACCCGGCCACTGTTGCGATGGCTGCGGGCTCATGGCTGCCACGTGTTGGTGCCAAGGTTGGGGTCTGGGTTGGAAATTGGCTGGATTCATTGGAATCATTGCGCTCGATGGATGCAGTGGGTGGCGCGAACAATGCCGGTAGCTGCAGCTCTCCCAGCACCGTCCATCACAGACCCGATGAGCCAACTGGCGCAGTTCTACCGCCCGAAGCGTTGGAGAAGGCCGATCTGGTCATCGCTCCGGCTTTGGCAGTGGACCCGCAGGGCAATCGTCTGGGGCGTGGAGCCGGCTGGTATGACCGGGCCTTGGCTCGCCGCAAGCCCGCATGTCCCCTGATTGCGGTGTGCTGGCCGTGGGAGGTGTTGGACATTGATTTGCCGGCCGAACCACATGATGTGCCGGCCGACGGAGTGCTGATGCCGGAGGGATACCGGCAGCTTAGCTCATCGGGCCGGTTGAGCTGACCGGCCGGCCAAGATACTCGGCGCAAGCCAGACTGACCAACCAGCCACGCACACTGGCCGATGGAACCAGAGTGGCAACAGCAAGCTGGCTAGTAAGACCGTAACGCCAATGTGTCAGGGCGGCGACTAGGATATGAACGGTTGCGTGGCATGGCGTTTGGGCCATCCGCGAGAAATATGACTTTGTTGGAGGAATCCGTTGCCTACCTATCATTACCGTTGCAAGAACTGCGGCTATGACTTCACCGAACAGCAGTCGTTCAATGACGACCCGATTACCGTGTGCCCCAAGTGCTCGCAGGAGCAGGTGCGCAAGGTGTATTCCGCCGTGCCGATTGAGTTCAAGGGTCACGGCTTCTACCGCACCGACAAATCCGGCAAGTAAGGTCTGTACACCCGCTTTTCCTCTGTAAACGACGGTGTCGACGGCGGTATGCCGCGGATATTGGCACTACGGGCACTGTCTGTTGCACGGGTTTGAAGCGTTGTGGATAACTTGGCAAGCTAGAACCACATAGGTCGATTTGGCTTGCGCTTACGAAAAACTTCAGGTCACCATGGTTGCATGGTGACCTTTTCGTTTATTAAGCCGCCTGCGCGCGGCTCATTGCGGCGACGGCGCATGGCGGATGCCTTGCGCCGACTCACTGCTGCGTTGTGCGTGGGACTCGCAGTGCTGTTTGGGCTTGAAGCCGTATTGGCCGTGGTGGAGACCGAGCCGATGGTGGTGGCCGCCCGCTCGATTCGACGGGGTGACATTATTCTGGCCGCCGACGTTCAGTTGGCTGATATGCCGGTATCTGCGGCAGGCCCGTCTTGGACAGGCAATATTGAGGATGTGGTGGGCAAGGTAGCGCAAATCGATATCGAAGCAGCCGATCCCATTTCCACGCATATGGCCAGAGATGCGCCCGTAGCACCGACCGGCACTACGGTGATTGAAGTCCGCTTGGCCAGTAGCGTCGACGATGTATTGGCCGGCGATCAGGTGAGACTGGTTTCCGCCGTCGGTTGCGAAGGTGCTGATTGCACGCTGGCCGAGAACGCCACGGTGATGAATGTCGGCAAACCGGATGCGATTGGTGCATTGGGAGGCAACGACCGACTGGTGTCGTTCGCAATGCCGCCGGAGGCCGCGGCCAAGGTTATGGAGCTGCAACAGGCCGGAGCGATTATGGCCGTTGTGCGGTAGGAAGCGGAATCGGCCTTCGGCCGATACTGTGTTTTCCGCAGCCGACAGGCTGCGGAAAACACAGTGTTGGGGCGCACAGAGTGCGCCCCAACTCCTACTCGCGCTCGTTAAAAACGGCCCAATGCGGCGGCAGTTCGCCGAGGATGCGTTTGTCGTCGTCGGATTGCCGTTGTTGGTCGGTCTGCATGTCTCCGGGCTCGAGTTTGACACCGTCAGCGTCAAACTGCTCAGTGCCCTTCATCACCACGCGCTTGTGCTTGCGCGGTGTGCGCCGTGTAGCCGAGTATTCCGCCATGGTTATTCAACCTCGCGATAGATCTCACCGATACGGCTGACGATACGGTCGACTTCCTTATCGGGGTTCACGAAGGCGGCGACACTCCAGACGGTCATCACATTCCAGCCCAAGGAAATGAGATCCTGTGCCGACAAACGATGACGCCTACGCGTGGATTGCACGGACATAAAGTTCGCGTCATCGGTCTGCACGGCCAAGGCAAACGGCTTGTCCTTCAATCCCACCACGAGCGGAATCTTCACGCCCTTGTCGAATCCATAATCAACAGCAGCGTTCAGTCCTCGCGCGCGCAACCTGTCGGCGATATCGTCGAACAGCACGTTGCCGCCTGCCGCATCACGCAACGGAAGCACCGGACGGTCGTCAAGCTGTTCGGCCCACGTCAACATGGTCTTCAGGAACCGAGGACCGGACTGGTGCAGTCGTTCTTCATCCAAATCTTCGGAACCAAAGGCCGACACAATATCCAAGCTGTGGTCCGCCAATGCCAGGGCATCCAGCAACAGTCCGCGACCGCCTGTGCTTTCGAGCGGACCGAACTGCTGAAGCAGACGTCCGTGCGTGGTTTTCGCATAGCACATCGACAGAATCACGTCAGTGGCACGACCTCCGGCCACGTCACGCAAGGAAACCAACCGCACATGGCGCAGGAATCGGCCCATCGCCTTGGATTTGCCTGCCAACGACTTCAATTCGGCACCCAAGCGTGTGCGGAATGCGTCGGTCAACATCACGACCACAAGTCGATAGCTGGAAGGAACCACGGCAAAACCGGCGGCACGTTGCGTAATCAGACGCACCACTTCATCAATCTCCGGCTGGCTGGATTCCACCAGACCAGAAGACATAACCGGCACACCGCTCGCTTCCACACGGTGGAATCGCACCTCACCGGCAGCCGGCTCGGTGGCCACATCATAGCGAACAGGACCATATCCCTCGGATTCAAGGAATGCGGACAGGCGCGGCGCACGGCGAGACGGGGCAGCATCCACCTCGATATGAGGCAACGTGTCGATCAGCTGCTTGACGCTTTCGCTGGTTACCGTCGCGCAGTGGGCGATCACCACCACCTGCTGCACGCGGCCGATGATGGACAGCAACTCGATAGCGGGAATGTGCGCGCACGCATCGAGAATCGCCACATCAGCCAGCACACCCGGCTCGGTGAGTGCGGCGAGCGTACCCGGCGCGTCCACCAGAATCGGCTTGGCCGCGGCCAGAATCTCCGGATGATCACGGCGAATCCTGCTCAGCGACACACTGGCGCGCCCTGCCAGCACGGTGTGCATCTGGTTGGCTTCCTGAGTGCGGGAGAACAGCATGTCGCACAGGCGGCGCATGGATTCCTGCGACACCATCGGTCCGATGGAGCGCACGTGCTCCACATCGACCTGCGCAAAGCGGTCGGATGCGGCCTGCAGCGCGGCACCATCCTGGTTGGAGATGATGGCGGACGAACGCACAATGTCCTCAAACACGGTGGTCCACCAGGCCAGCTGCACTTCGCCGCGCACCTGCTCCACGCTCACTCGGCGAGCGTTGAGATCGGCGACCAGTTCGTTCAGTCCGGCAGAGGCGAATTCCTGCTCCAGCAGGCAACGCTCCGGCAAGGTGTCCAGTGCCTTGCGATCATCCAGCAGTGCTTTCAGGCGTGCTTCCACCTTCTCGAAATCGGCGGTTTCCAGATTGCCACCAGCGGGTGTGGTGGAAAGCACGGTATCCAGCGCGGTCATATTGCTGACCAGCGCCTCTTGGGTGGAGATGATCTCGTCGAGCTTGCTGGGCAGCACCGGCCAACCGCCGTGAGGCACGAACTGATGCCACTGCTCCCCTTGCTTGGCGACTACCTTCAACGCTTCGTGCAAGTCCTCGACCTGCGCGCCGACGCGCAGCAGATCCTTGGCTTCCTTGATGTGGCGGCGGCGCTCCCAGAATCCCATCGACGTGCCCTCGGCCTTGCGCTGGCTCTTCGGCTTGGTGGCCTCGATCATGGAGCTGATGTCTCGCTCGAAAATCTCCGGCTGGAACACGTCAAGCACTCGTCGCAGATTCTTCAAAACCGTAACCTGACGCTCCCACTCGCGGGTGGTGGGAGGAACCGGGAATCCGCAGGTCTGCACGGTGCGTGCCACCTGCTCACGGGTGGCGGGCAGGAAGCGACGCAGCAAATCGTCCACGCGCTGGTAGGCGGTTACTGCCTGTTCTTCAGTGGTGATGGACGCCTTGTACCATGCGGTGTCTTCCGGGCCGATGGTGTATTCGCCGAGCTCGCCGGCGCGTTCCATCTTGCCGATCCATGTGTCAATATCGTTGGCGATGCTCAGGGCACTTGACTCGTCAAGTCGAACGTGGGTGGCAGGGTGCGTCGGGAGCACGGAGATACGGGCCAGATTCTGAATGGTCTCGTATGCGGACACATTCCACTTATCGTTGCCCCCGTGCAGGTCGCCCAGATAGCGGGTCAAGCGCGAGCGCACGCCCACGAGTTCGTCGGCCAGCTGGTCGAATCGCTGGGTGGCGACTCCGGGCTGGAATCCGACTGCGGCAATCAGCTGCTTATCAAGCGCGGCGTTGGCGTGTTCATCGGATACATCCAGTACCTGCGCCTTCATCTCATTGGCGGAAGCCGTCTGGATGAACAGACGCTTCTGCTCGGCCACGCCGGGCACGTACAGCACGGAACGACCATTCATCAGGCAGCGCGATGCGATGGCCACAGCCTGCTCCGCGGTGCCCTTCGGGAAGGTGCCGTCGACCACGATGCTATGGCCATTGGCGGCAAGTGACGCGGCATATCGCACCGTATTGTCCACATCGCCGACTTCGTACTCGGCATGCGGGTCTACGTCGAAAGGACTGTATTGCGGAATATTGGCATCTTTGAGCGCGGTGCGGGCGGATTCGTCGCCGGCAAGCGCGTCCAACAGCACATTGCCGGTGGGGCCGTTCTCCAGCTGGTCGATGAACTGTCGGCTTTCGCTGATCATCTGCGACGAGGGGTCCATGAAGCATCCGAGCACAATCTGGCGCTCGATGGCGAAGTCGGAGATACGCTCCGACGCTTCGGACGAAATACGGGCGAACATCGCGGAAGTTTCGGGAGTGCCACTGTCATAGCTGGCACCGTCAAACAGGGAATCCTCATCCAGGAACACCCCCTGCTCACGCAATGTATTGACGAACGCGACGTTCAGGGCCACGCGACCGGTGAATCGAATGGTGGTCGACAAGCCATCATCCTCGATCGTGACGCTCACCGGGTACAACAGCACCGGCAGCGCGTTGCCCTTCCACGTGGCCACGCCGACCACGAGCGACAACTCCGCCACGCCGGAAATCCTGCGTTTGGCGGCCTGGTCATCCAGCACGCGCCCAATATGGCGTTCGGCGGCCTTAAGCACACCCGTGTCGCGGAACAACGAATCCAACCGGACATGGCCGGAAGCGAACAGCTGGGCGATGCCGGAGGGATGGGCATGGGTCATCTCCAGCTTCGCGGCCAGTTGATTCACATCCTCGAGCGGCGATGGCGGCTGCATGCTGCGGTATTGGTCACGCCAGCGACGGATGCGATTCAGACCTTCCGTGAGATTCTGGTTCTGAGTCTGGCTCTGGGTCATCTCTCGACTCACTTTCCAACCGCTTCGCGGTATTCCTGATAGCCCTTGTTGTGAGACAGGGCTTCGTCAATATCGGCCTCGCCACGGGCGGCGAGCCAAGAATACATGTCGTCGTACAGGTACGGATTCATGGCGAGGAACGCCAGCAATTCGGGATGACGGGCGACTTCGAATTGAACATTGAAATCTTGCGTGGTTTTTGCCTCGTCAGAGGTCAGGCCATCGACTTCGACTGCCGGCTCCTGTGCTTTCAGCTCGCCCTTGGCCACACGCTCGAACACCGAGCCGGGCTCGAAGACCGGAGTGTGTACGCCCGTGGAGTCGATATCATATGCTTCGGATACCGACTGCTGGGCGGTTTCGGCAGCCGGCTGCTGGTCTGCTACGCCTGCTGCGGTGGCTTCTTGATATGCTTCGGCTGCGGTCCGCTGCTGATCGTCCGGTACGTCAGCTGCCGGCTGGTCGGTTTCAGACTGGGCGGTTGCCGGCTGAGCGGTCTCAGGCTGGGTGTTTTCAGATTGAGCGGCTTCGGCTTCCCGGGCGGCTTCAGGCTGGGCAACTTCAGCATGCTGTTCGACAGTGTCCGCCGGCTGAGAATCGCCGGCATTCCTGGTATTCGGAGCGGACTGAACGTTTTCGGCTGACTTGCTTGCGCCAGCCGCTGCATCGGATTCAACAACCGCCGCCGACGCCACTGCCGGCTCGCTTGTGCTGGGAGCGTGCTTAACAACGGCATGGGCGATGGCATCTACTGGAACAATACCGGAGATCCTGCTGTGCTTGGATGCAGGCGTTACAATCGTCGACTCAGGTTCGGTCTGCTGCTTCGGCAGTGCCACGGAGTTCATGGCCTGCTGGTTTTTGCGTTCGGTCTCCTGCTCGGCATGCTGGGCCAACGCATCCGCGAACAGATCACGGGGTATGGCCGGCTCATCGTTTTTCGTCACTGGCTGCGTGATATTCAGCGAGCCAAGTTCAAGCTCGTCGACCTTGCGTCGAACATTATCCGCGCTGAAGATGGCGGTCGGCTCGCCGGCCCGCAAATCAAGAATATCGTCGACGGACATATCCGCCGCATCCGGCTCCTGCGGTGCTTCGTGAACCGCATAGCCAAACAAATCAGGCACCTTGAGGTCGAGCGGCTTTGCCACTGGATCGTCGACACGAATGAAGTCCGCAGGCACATCGCCGAACTGCATGCGCATGGGAGACGTCGGCAACAGGAACTCGGCATTGGCCGGCAAGCGCAACAAATCGCCATTTTCCCGCACCACATACGATCCATTGGTCGATCCAAGATCAC
>OLQN01003292.1_pt1 | contig 9908 bp, 28 predicted proteins | sample 1673181 | NCBI WGS metagenome assembly OLQN01 (sample SAMEA3136763, study PRJEB25190) | human gut metagenome | biome: human gut; feature: human-associated habitat; material: faeces | place: Austria | collected 2013
CTAATTTGACAAGAAAAACGCAAAAACTGCTTTTAACATGGTGTTACGGAGTGTTAATTAGGTGGTTTGTCACCTTTTCTTGTTAGCAATTTCCTTAATTCTCGCACCTCATTCCTCAAATCAGCGTTTTCTTTTCTGAGTTGCGAAATGAGGTGATTATATGATAGCTCTGTTGTCTTATCCATATTACTTGAACTTGATGATGAAAAATTCATGATCCAACCACTTGCCTGGGCAAAGACCTTTTTTCGGCTTGCCGATGGTGATACTCTCAATTTCCTTCACGACCTTTGGGCTATCGTCATAGTAACCGTTCTTGAAGAGAACGTGAGTGAATGGTACGAACTTCATTGTACCGTTATTCAGTTTCTCCTTGATAGTATTGGTGTCTATAAGCATCTCAAATGTCTTACCGATATGAAGCTTATCGTACTTATCGAAATCTTTGAATTCCTCATCCTTAATAAGGAGAAGGCGACTCATCCAAAAACCTTTAATTACCCGATACTCTTCATTCTTTTCGCCCGACACTATCATATCGAACCATTGCTTGCTAACGATGAGGGTCAAAACCTTTTTCTTCGCATCAGATAAATACTTATCCATTACTTTAGTTAATCTTTCCATAAGCTAATCTTAATCATTTTAGATGAACAACAAAGTTTTTTGGCTTAAACTCGACAAAGCCATTGTCCTTTTTCGTTTGAGTAGTCTCAATACTGAAACCTGCGCAATCCTTAACGAGAACTCTTATTTGAGAACCAACCTTACAGGAAAGCTGAACATAATCAACTTTCTTAAAGTAATGGTCAACAGAATTTCCATACTGAATATGAGGTTTGCCATTACTATCTAATCTAGCCGTTAATTGGTCTAATCTTTCCTCCCTCTTTACACCATCGACTAATGTATGACACCAAAGTGGAGTGCAAGGTAAACATACTAGTCCTACCTTGCCTTCTTTTATTTCATCAAACTCCTTCTCACCTACGGTAATATTCAAAAATGTCATGTGCTAACCCTCCTTCTTATTTATCTTAGCTATGCGTTCATTATAGGCTTCATAGTCCTCTTTACTAATCTCAGTAACGCTATGTATGAGAGTTGTACCGCTAACCATATCATCCTTGAATTTCTCTTCTACGTCAGTGATGAGGTCCATTATAGGATAGAACTTAATATCCTCCTCTTCCCCTTTAACGGAGCTCGTAACTGAGGTATAGGTTAATTTGCCATCCTTACGCATGAAGGCGGCTACTGCGTAATAATATCTTTCTCTTATCATAAGTCATATCTTTTTAGTTTATTTGCACTACTTGATATATCTCTAATATCGAAATGAGTTTTACCAGCAAACCTAGCAAGGAAAATTCACCAGCTTGCGAGAATATCTTTCTGTAATCTTTTCTGCCTTTACTATACGATGGTCAACTCTGCCATAACAACCACCTTTAGTGGCATAATACAAAGCCAATCTAGGCTCCCAGTATTGCTTTATCTTTGACAGCTCTTTAGAAACGTCCAAGCCTTCCAAGCGCATCAAATCATATAAAAAACTGCCAGAGCGATACTTCATAATTTTCTTTGCCAACCTAACTTTCATATGTTACTTCTTTTTATTACAAGGACAACTACTAGCGTGAATAATAACGCAAGCTCCATGTTCCCTGCCCACAAACAGGTACTCATGCCCTTTCTTGGTGAATATTTTTATATTAAACTCTTCTTTTTCGTGTGGAGTTCCTAAGCTGAAAGAAATCCTAAAACCAATTACCCCTATTATGAAAATCAAAAAGAGCAAACCGGCTGATTTGATTAAATCTAATATCTTATTCTTCATACGCTACTTATCGAATTTATTACCAATAACAACCATATCTTCAGAAGGGTAGTGAACTAAGAAATCTTGCCCAAAGCAGAAAGCAGCAGCTTTACTATCCCAATTAATATCACCTCTTTTCTCGCCATTGTTATCTTTGTATATAACTATATCCCCCTCATAGATAGGTGCTCCGTTCTTGTCTGTCAGTCCTGTGAACATACAGACTGTTGAAGGGTCAATTTGAGTCCAATACCAAGAATGCTCTTCTTTTTTAGCAATAAGAATACATAGGTTGTAATCCATGTCTCTTTGAAGAAAACCTTCTTTCCATTTTCCTGTTCCAAGTTCTTTAGCCTTAAACTTTACATTTTCTGTTTTCATAAGCTACATCTTTTTCCAATATTTACCAATTAAATAACCGATAACTCCACCCATAAAAGCTATAAATAGAACAGCTATGGTAAGTATAACATAAAATCCAAACATAAGCTATTCTTCTTTAAGTTCTACTGGTTCATCTTTCCAAGACAATTCTCTTCCGATGAGCTTCTTAATGCTGCCATTTGGGATTGTAACAAAGTCATTTAATCTATCTGCATAACTACATCGTGTTGGAACCCACACACAATTAGCAAACCTTCTAGGTTTTTGCTCATAGACTCGTTCGCAACCAAACATATCAACCGCCACCCATGCCATAACTATATCTTTTTAAGTTTTATCTTTATTGCCTTCAAATTTCTTTCACCTCCATCCCAGAAGCATGAACGTCTAAGATAGAAAGGTTGACCTTTAAGCCAAGGGAACCTATCATAAAAAGCCTTCCATTTAGCCTTTCCTGCCTTCAAAGAAGGCACTTCAATACAACTTCTAGCATAGCAGCTACCAAATACTAATGTATTATCACAAACGTTTTTATCCATAACTATTCCTCCAATTTTAAATCAGTTCCACAATTACGACTTTCCTTTAGGAAGTCATTAACTTCTTCCTTGTAGTTATAACCACAATCCTTCTGAAGAGCCTTTATCTTCTTATAACCGATACCAGCTTCTCGGCAAAGTTGTGCTGCTGAGCTATAATCTTTGATGTAGCCAATCACATTTTGGATAACTGACCACTGACCTCGCTCGAAGTCTGTAACGCTATCATCTTGTGGAATGCCCAATGCTTTGTGGCACAATCCACACACTCTTACCATTTCTTTTTCAAGCTGCTCAAAGGAGTACTGTCTCCAGTGATATGTAAGGTAGCTTGCACTACCCAATGCTTCTTTAACTTTATTGTTCATACTCAATCCTCTAATTTCTTGATCAATAAATTACTTTTCTTATTAAATGGTTTGTAACCACTGCGGAGATACCAATCTAGAACAAAGCTATCAGATTCATCTTTGTTAAATTCTAATCCGATTGTCTTCACTCCATTCAACTTAGCTTGTTGCTCTGCTAGTTGTAATAGGCGTTGCGCAACACCATTTCTCCTATGAACAACGTCCACCCAAAGTGCATATATTAGAGCATCAGCCTTGCCGAAAATATCACTAACATATAATGGAATAGATATTTGAACAGAGCCATGATTTTCTTCATCAGTTATTAAAATTCTGATTTCGTCCTTCCATGTCTGTTTTTGTATCATACTTAGTCCTCCAATTCTATGTTATTTTCTGCTGCGTAGCCATCTTGTGCTTCCTCACAAAACTGACCTTCGCAAAGCCAACCTATGCCGATGTTATGTTCTGAAATAATGTTCTTGTTGCAATATTCACAGATAGCATCGCCAAGTTTATTTTGTAATTCTTCTCTAGTCATAATCATCCTCCAATTCTTTTTGAATATCGTTCAACCACACAAGAACTTCATCAATATTAATGTAAGAAACATATCCCTCTTTATGCTTTCTTAATTGATTCTTCTTTTTGATAATTATATTAATTGCAGTTACTTTACTCATTGCTTATCCTCCTTTTTTTTTCTGATTCTTTCTATATGCTTTAGTTGTGCAATACTTATATTGCCATATCGTTTATACATACTTTGGAGATATACAATATAGCCAGCTAATGTTATTTTATTTGCATTCATATTCTCTTTTTTTTACCACCTGCGAATACTTGTGTCATGTTTATCGCAGATTTAATATCTTCGTACCTGACACCACAAACTGTTGCCACATCTTTAATTGCCTCATCCATTTTGAATTGCCTTGCCAAAAACTGATTATTCTTTATCAAGTTGACGATTTCTTCTTTCGTATGAATGCCTTTCCAAAATAGTTCGGTATGTGAGCCTCCTCTTTCATCATCTACAGAGAAAGGAACACCATAATTAGTATAAACCTCTCCGTGATGCTCGATAACGTGGCGACCAGGATTCTTTCGGATATTATTTATCCAAGTTTCATTATCGCATTCGCGCCATATCTCATACTCTGCCGAGGTCAGCACTTTGTCGATGCCGATAGGATAATGACCGGAACACCCATTTGTTCCAAAGTAAATAATCTCTGCCATATTCTCTTCTTTTTACCCTCTCCTTGTCGCCAAGGAGAGGGCGGTTAGTTACTCAGTTACAACCTCCCAATCTTCCGCAAATACATCAGATACGGAAGGAACCCAAGAATCTGCTCTTCCATCTGGATTGATGATAAGCATCTGATTAGTATAGTCAATGTGAGGATTCTCACGGTTCATCAAGATGATCTTGGCAGACTGAGGGAGTGACTGCATATTAGGAATGATGTCACCTGTGATATGAGAAGGAACCTGCTTAACGATAAACAATCCCTTGCCATTCCATCCCTTGCGTCTTACCGCAAGACCTGCCTTCAATAAGTCAATAGCACCACCGAAGTTAACAGAGCCTACTTCACGATAGGCTTCCTCAAACACACTCTTAGGAGACCAAGACTTATATTCGTTCTTGTATACTACTAAGTAGCCATCTTCCTCAACGGTTGTTGGCTTAATTTCTCTACCAAGCACTATCTGTGCTTCTGTCATAGTCATAGGCTCTGCCATAATGACCTTTGTACCAATAAACTTTTTCATAATTACTTTATATTTATATCCCATTAGGGATGGTTAGTTTTACTAAAGCTCATCAAACTCTTTCTGAAATCTCTGTTTTGTTTCATTCAGAAGCTGCTTGAATTTAGTATCAAATTCCATATCAAGCAGTAATAATTTCCGAATAGCATCTGCAAGTTCACCACTGCTTACTTTTGGAGACATACTTAAGAGTACATCTACTTTAGGAATTAAACACTTTGCTAAGATATTTCCTCTTTCTAATTTTTCTGTATTCATATTACTATCTATTTATTTCCATTACATGATGGTTATTACTCTACTACTTTCTCTAGGGAAAAATAATCAATTCCCCAAGATTCGTTTACGTCTTTGTAAGGTTCTCCGTTTTTCTTTATTTTTCGGATAAGAAAATGAACATCGATTTTATTCTTTGCGAGAAACATAGCATCTTTTAGACGTTCTATGAAAAAGATATTGCCATTTTTATCTTTCACCTTGTCACCTTTCTGAAAAGGTAACAAACTAAGAAAGTCGTTCATTATATCATTCTTCTTTATGCGAAGCTCTAATATTTGCGAATCCACCATTTTTAAACGACCTTCTACATTCTGTAATTCGTTGTATAATTCTATTTCTGTCATATTTTTAAATTTGTGCCCGTAGGCGGTTAGTTACTCAACTTCTGCTGACTTCCAATCTGGATAGCCGCCAAAGTCCTTTTCTTGCCCACAATTCATTTCAAGCCAGTCTTGCAGGCAATCCTTAACTACTTCTCTGTCCTCTGAATCATCATTAGATTCAATGACAACCGTAAACTTATGTTTCATATTACTTCTATTTATGCCTCAAAGGCGGTTAGGATTTAACTATATAAAGTTGTTCATAAACAGTAGATTTCACAACAATAGGTTCAGAACCCAAGTCGTTATCATCTATCTTGATGGCAATTTCCATATCACCCTCTTCATCGTAAACATCTTGAAGCTGTTGAATAAATTCACTTATAAGCATTCTATTATATCTTTTATGCCAGATGGCGGTTAAACATGTTTGCTAAAATAATGTTCTTTTGTACTTTTTAGATATTCACCACACGTTTCTTTTGTAAGATATTCCGTATCAGAGTAAGCATTAAACTTGCCTTCTTCCACTTTTCTAAAAAGGAATCTAATATTACCCATATCATCAGAATATCCTGTGAATTGCAAATGATTTTGCTGTAATGATAACCATTCCAAGTATATTTCGTAGTCTCTTTTAGAGAATTTGAACCAACGTACATTATTCTTGCACCATCCAAAGTAACTTGGGTCAATTCTAAGAACCCTTGTAACTGGCATACCTTTATATTTACCAAACGTAATTATATTCATACCTACACATCCATTTCGTGTTTTAGTCCTAGACCAAAGAGAAGGTGCTGGAGTTCGTGGCAGTATTGTATTTCTACCATATTATTTCCATCAACCTCTACATATAGATGACCTTTATTAGATTTATGCTTAAAGTCTATCCCAATATAAGAAATAAACCCTTCTGCTACATCTAAGTAATAGTACCATCTGTTTTGTGTTCTCCACCCATTCTTCTCGAGAATATCAGGAGTGAGAGGAATCGGAGATACCTCATCATTATAAGTTTGAATCCAATCGTCTTTAGAAGAACCTTGAAACCCTTTACCAATAAATACAACAAGACTATAGCAACCTTTTCTTCTTAAAAAAGTAATTGTTACGAAACCTATTTTTCCAGTAGCTTCTCCATATTCAATTTTTACTATATCTCCTGGTATATATTCTAATTTGTTCATACGCTTTACTCCTTTACTTCTTTAAAGATTACATTCTTATGGTCTGAGCGTTGTTTACTTTCGCATGGATATTTTCTCCAAACTTCACAAGCACCCTTACTTTCAAAGAAGCAACCCGCACAAGTTATAGTCTCAGTAACAACGATACCCAAGACAACTCTTTCGCCAACTTTAAGCTCTTTCATACCTAGCCCTCCACGTCTTTAGTTGTGCCTAACAAATGCTCATTACCAGCATAAGGAATGCAATATACCCAATTAGCATAAACGCAATGATAATATTCATCTTTGTCTATATAACCAAACAAATTTGCACGCCACTTATCTGATTCACTATCTCTAACCAACACCTTATCAAATGGTTTCAGTTCAACCTTTGGCTTCAAATCCACAATCTGTTTCTTCTCAGCATCCCAAGCCTTGCCTCTCTTTGCGAGAGTGTCAAAGAGAATTATTTGTTGAGTCTCTGTGATAGGCTGTATCTGCTTGTCTTCAAATGATAACCAATCTTCAAATTTTAAGGTGCTCATATCATTTAACACATAGTATTCTAGCTTCTTTGAAGAATAATCAATGCTTTTGACTATACCATAAGCAAGATACCCCATGCCCGAGATACAAACAATGTCCCCATCCTTAAACTCTGGCTGGGTTTTCTCAATCTCAAAGGTTTCACGATTGAGTTTACTACCCAATTTTTCTTCGATGGTGTTGATGTAGGTCTGAGCTTCTTCTTTGTTTGCTTTGTTGAAATCAGAAGTTAGTAATCGTTCTTTTTCATAGAACTGTTCTGTATCATTATTCTCTTTCCAAAGATAATATTTCCCTACGAAAGAGCAATATGTATCATCAACAAATCTTTCAAATATAATATGTACATCCCCATCTTTATTAACCAGCACATCGCCCTTCTTCCATGCGAATTTGCGCCAGTCACGCATTTCCTTTGAAGGGAATAATAACGGCTCTGATCCATCGTAATCATAGAATCTGCCACTACTTAAGAATAGTGATGTTCCTCCATGATGTTCCACAGCTATATAACCGCCACTTACATGCGAAAAAAATACTTCACTAAACAAAGGAGAATATAGCTTCGTATTTGCTGGCTTATCCTTTAGGATTTCCACTATATTAATCTCAGTTTCCATAACTAAACCAATTTTTGCGTTAAACAATACTGGTAGTAACTCATACTACCAACGTTTTTTGATATTTTTGGCAACTCCCCATCATAAAGAGTGACTTTCAAGCCATCAATGAAATCAGCATTCTCAGTTGATACCTCGGTATTATGCTCATTCATAAACACCTTTTGCGCTGTCGTAGAATGGCTTTCTGCTCTCAGCTTACCGAGTGAACGCCAAACCTGCTTGCGATGGATAAATAATCCATGCAAAGGAATAGTCTTTACTTCTACTTTTGTTTCCATAACTAATTTCTCATTATGTGACACTTAATAACCTTATGAACCATATTTGGCTGCGATTCGTTAAAATTCTTAATAAACTGACGTTCCATTTCCTTTGGGAAGATGGGCTTTGTCGGCTTCGGCATAGTGAGGACGGCTTGAATCTTTGCTCCCCCATCCAAGGTAAGCAGACATCTGCGAGTAATCATTTCTCCAAACATCATATCCTTATCCGTTTACATAGTTGATTACATGCTCTTGACCTTGCTCGTGCAAGTTATCAAAAGCGTCTTCTATAACTTTGGCTGTCTGATCGCCATTAAGGTTCTTCAGCATTTCGCCAACAACTTTTACCTGATGTTCTATAGGTAAAGAACAGAACTCTTCAACAAGGAAGCTTTTCTGATAATTGTAAGACATATCGTGAAATAAGTCTGATAAATCTACGTTTGCTTTATATACTGACATAATCTTAATCGAAAATATGATGGTTCAACTTTCTCTTTCTGAGATTTCTCTTGATCGTCTCCATGTCCTTGTGGTCATTTGTGTGGTCCGCAAGAAGCTTGATGATGTCGTAGATGTCATTTGCGTTATCCTCCAGGTTGGCGCAAATGTTCTCGTCACCGAAGAAACTCTTATTGAAGGGTTTCAAGTGGAAGTAATATTTCTCTGCTGCATCACGCATTTGGTTGTAGTGCATCTTCTGCTCTTGTTTGTACTGAACCTTTAGCAATCTGAACATAGACTGCTCATCTTTGATAAGTTGGTCCAAAATATCTGTTACCATTGCAATCAAGCACCCATTAACCTGCAAGCGCTGAATAATCTTTTCCTGCTTCAAACCAGATGTTACACCAAGCTCTGAGAGTGTAACCTTCAAATCGTTTACTGTAACTTTCTCTTTTCCCATTGTCTTACTTTTTAATTATCAAACCATAAACCTGTATATCTCCATTCCCATTGATGGCAAGTGTCATTAGGCTTCTTGCCTTCACAATAGCATATATCGGAAGATATGCAATTACTACATACATGTTTCATATCTTTTGTTAAGTCAATGTGAAATCGTTCAGTTCTTCGTAGACAACTTTAAGCCATCCTTTCATGTATATCATGGCATTCAATGCACCATATTCTTTTCTACGTTGTTTTGCTTTGTAAAGCATAGCTTCAATTGAAGCTACTTCGGATTTAAACGTTTCTTCGTATTTCATTGCTCTATATATTGTGGAGTGATGGTTAGTCACCCCATTACCTTTATGCTACGTCTTGAATCCATTCTTTGAGAATTGTACCATCTTCATTGAAGATATCAAGCTCTACTCCGTCATACAAAACTTTCTTGCCTTCGTCTAAAGCATTCTCGAAATCCAAATCTAAGATGTGCTTTACGTCGCTGAATGTTTCTTGTTTTTGACTGAGTGGCTGATTTTCAAAAACAACATCTTCGTATGTGTTATCTTTGAACTTTGTTGCCTTAATAACGTACTTTACCTTTTTCATTGCTCTTATCATTTAATTGTTAAACTTATTTGTTGTTTAATTAACTGATGCAAAGATACAAAGAAATTTTGGATTGACCAAACGTTACTTTCTTTAATCGCTTTTTAGCAACTTTATTTAACTTTTAAACCGCATAACTATCTGTAATTCAGATTGTTTTCTGCATAATGAATGCGTTGCCTTACCAAAACTTCCCCTACATCTTCAAGGCTGATTTCTCCTTTCTCGATTCGAGGATTCTCGCAGATTTTATAGATAACGGTGTCATCTATGCAGATAACAGGATATGGAGCCCCATCATCATTAGGACGATCTGAGAGGCAGAC
>OLQN01003299.1_pt1 | contig 9890 bp, 5 predicted proteins | sample 1673181 | NCBI WGS metagenome assembly OLQN01 (sample SAMEA3136763, study PRJEB25190) | human gut metagenome | biome: human gut; feature: human-associated habitat; material: faeces | place: Austria | collected 2013
CGATTGTGCACTTTATCGGCAAGTTTGGAGTTCCCATCACTCCATTGTAGTCTTTCTCAGACGATGTCTGACGTCCGCCCGCGCTGATTGCGGAGTAAAAACCGGATTTGATTGATATTTTGAAACCCTCCTTGCCGTGAGGCATCGACTGCTCGAAATCGGAGATGTTCTTCTTGTTGCTCAGCGGAAAGAAACGTCCGTCGTTGTTGAAACCGCCGAATATGTGGAATGCAGTGGTCACAGCGCCGTCGATGGTGCCGTAGTTAGGGGAGTTCTGCCCGAAGCCGGTCATCTGTATGCCTTCGCCCATCTCAAGGTTGTTGTACTGGCAGTAGATAATCTTGTAGAAATCGCCGCCGTTGTTTGTCACAGGGTCGTTGTTGAATGTGATGTATTCAAATCGGGTGTCGCCCCATATCGGCAGACCCTTTTCGGCACCATAAATTTCGATAGTGCCCTTGTAGTCGGTGCCGTCCCAGTCGCCAGTGATGGTGGCGTTGCGGAAAAGAGTGGACTCTCCCTTTGCGTTAGCCCAATCGTCAAACTTCAGAATGCTTTTGCCTCTGTTGTTGCTGGTTATGTTGAAACCCGTGTATTGATTGTTGGTTACGTCGGTATGGCTTGTGCCCATCAGCACGATGATGTTTTCATCCCAAGTACCCGTCTTGGAGAGCTTGCTGTAGGCGCCTTTCCACGTCTTCATTGCCTGTGTCGGGGAGTAGCCCCACTCCTCGTCGTCGTTGTCTTCGCCCTGTGCGTAGGTTGTGCCGTTGATGCTCACCGCCTCAGGACATAGGTACACCACGATAGTCACTTTGATGTTTTTGTGGAAAATGATGTTGCCACCGCTCTTTACGGTAACCGTACAGTTGTATTGGTTCTTGTTGGTGGCAGTTTCCGGGCGTACAAACTCGTTGGACGTTTCCGACAGCAAGGTTTCTTTGTCGTGCCATTCGTATGTGATGTCGAGCCCGAGTTCGTCGTTTGTGAAATTCTCTTTCGTGTCGTTTTTCACATTAACGATGTATGTGCCGGGCTTGGTGTCGTAGTCGAGTTCGGCAGTGATGCCGATAGCCTCGACGAGTACGGTGTTGGTGCGCTGGCTGCCGTCGACGGTCATGGCGTAGACATACTGGGAGTAGGTTTGTCGAGGCAGGGTGAACGGGTTGCAGGCAGTGCTGTTTACCTTTTCGCCCTCAGTGTTGTCGGTCGATGCATACCAGTTGTAGACATCGGAAGTGGTTTCTCCGTCTTCTGTTGTCACGGTGAGCACATCGCTCGTGCCGCGCTCCGCCTTCAGGGCAATCGAGCTGAAAGAGAACCGTTTGGAAGAGTTTGAATATAACCACGGCCTCTTGTCGAGGTTGTTTTGGTTGATGTACAGGTTGTTGAGCCCGGCAAACGTCTTTCCGAACGGCTCTCCTGTGGTTGCGTCGGTTGCCGAAATGTCTTTTTCAACGCCGTATTGATTGTAGGCGTAGGTGTCGGCAGCCTTGTTGGCAGGAGTGTAGTACCATGTATCCTTCACCTTGCTTGCAAAGTTGTCGGCGGCTATAAACGCCATCACGCTGGCTTTTTTGCATTGGGTGGTGTTGGCGCTTGTCTTCAAGCCGGCACCGTGCACATAGATGTTTCTCGGCCATACGACATAGCCTGTTTGGTTGGCAAGTTTGCTTGCCGCACCGAAACCGCATGAAATTGTCACTTGTCCTTCCACACCGTTGAGTGCAGCGTTCCGGAACACATCAATCTCCGTGTCTGCGGAGATGTTGAATATTCTCAGACTCACGAAGTTGTTCAGATATCCGGCTATACCTCCAATTCTGAATTTGGTCTTTGTCGAGAAACTCTCGTTGTTGTCTGTGATTTTTGAGTTGCGGATTATGATGTTGCTGAGTTCCGCGTTCTGGGTCATGTCGGCAACCACAATGCCCATCTTTACCGTGTAGTTGGCATTGTTGAGAGGCATGTGTGCCTCGAGCTTCTCTATCAAGGCGTTGTCGATGATGAGGTTTGTGACAGCCGCATATTCATTCTCGTTGTTGCCCTTGCCGTTGAGTCGGGCGAACAGACCCCACGAAGCCTCTTTGGCTGTGTTGAAGCTCCATTTGATGAGCAAGTTGCTGACGGAGTGCCCGTCGCCGTCAAACTTTCCGGCGAAGAAGTGTCCGTCGGAAGCCTTCGCGATGCCTTGAGCCGTGCCGATAGGAGTCCACAGACCCTTGCTTAGGTCGATGTCCTTGGTGAGTTTGAAATATTTCTGAGAAAACATTTGTAGCTCGGTGCCGTTGTTCACTTCATGCGCCAGTCTTGCCAATTCCAAGTCGTTGCTGATGAGGTAGGGCTTTTCCTTAGAGCCGTCGCCCTCGGTGCCGTCGGGATATAGCTGGTAAGAGTCGGCATAGAAATGGTTGCCGTCGTAGTCCACGCCATAGGCTTTCGGCTCGATGCTGAAAGCGATGGTCTGCGATGTGTTGTCGGCAGACGTGATTGTCACATCGCCGCTCCGAGTCTTGTTGGTCAGCGGCAGCGTGATGGTCTGTCCGCTGTCGGAAATGCCGTCGGTGACACTCTTTGAGTCCACGTTCCATGCAAATGTGCTTCCGGCAGGGATGTCGGCGGAAACGATGGAATAAGCCACCGTGCCGTTTTTGAAATCCCATGAGGCTTTAATGTCGTTGCTGCTTAATCCTTGAGCCATGGCCAGATTGACTCCGGCAATCATGAGCATGAGCAGAGAGAAAAAAACTCGTGATATGCTATGTGTTGAATGTTTTCTCATTTTCCAAACACTTTATTGTCGTTATCTATTGTTAGTCTATCAATAATTGACCCGTATAGGCATCCTCGTCGGCAAGCACATACAGGTAGCGTGGCTGTATGAGGATGCGTATTGGGTTTATCATCGCAGTCTTGCCTGTTGTGAGGCTGCTGAAATTATCCTTGTTGATGGTTATTCCGGATGTTACGTTCTTTCGGGTGACGATGGTGGAACCGTCCTCCGCTATGAATTCCACGTCGTATTTGACGTTGATGACAGGCAGGAATTTGGCATCGGGTATGGTGTAGATGTCGGCACCCCATTGCGTGTAGCCGGCAGATGTGACAATGACGGTCTGGGTGTTGTCGTCGTAGTCCGCGGAGCCGTAGCCTTTGTAGGCAATAGGGAATGGTGTCTCTACAAACGACTGACGTTTGATGTCGCTCCACGTTATTGCAGAGGCAGACCAACTTTTTGATGTTGTATTCCAGACGTAGGAACGCGATATTGTGCACGATGTGGAGAAGCTGCCTGAAAGCGTCACGCTCTTGATGCGGAAGTGGCGGATGGCGTTCATCTTGGTGCCGAGCATGAAGAGCAGCTTGTAGCCGGTGAGTGTCTGGTCGAATTTCAGACTGACCGTTCCGCCTCCGTTGCTATCGGAGATGGCTCCTTTGTTGCTCGGGACGGCGCAGATTATCGGCGCCGCCTTTGTGTCGTAGATTACCGGCACAGGGTTGCCGCCGTCGCTCATGGCGAACGGAAACGAGAGGGTATATGTGTTGTTGGCGGTGCGCAGAAGAGTGGCGCCGCCGGTATATGGCATATATGCGAAGAAGTCGAACGACGAAGCCTTGGTGTATTCAGTCCAGCGCTTCTTTGTCGCAGTGTCCCAGCCGTATGTCGCTACGTTGTAGGTGGCAGTTTCATTGTTGAATATGGTGTTTGCAGCCGACGCATAGCGTTTCGGCATGTCGTAGTATCCGAACGTGCCCATCGTTGCGGGATGGCGCGTAGGGTCGTAGGCCTCGTAGGGGTTGGCGCGTGTCGCTGTTTTTTGCGGTTGCGCCGAGAATGAGATGTATCCGTGGTTGTCGGCTTGCTGTATGGGCATGTCGGAACCCTCGCAGGCAGAAAGCGTTGCGAGAAGCGCGATAGCGGTTATTTTTGAGATATGTTTCATTCTTGTAGTCAATTCTTTTTACCAGTCTTCAGTGCCTGAGCCGTTGTTTTTTATGTCGGCACCGGGAAGCCATTGCTCCACCATCAAATCGTTGAAAGAGATGCTGTCGCCAGTGTCGGACAATTTGAAAATGTATGTGTATTGGCAGCCCGCCTTCCACTGCATGTATTGCGCCGGCACTGTAGCCGACACCGTTTTTCCGCCAATGTTGATGGTTATGGAGTATGCTCCCTGTTCGTAGGGGATGTTGGCGAGCGGTGGCACGTAGTACCATTTATTGTAGAGAGTAGGGTCTTTGAGAATGTGTATCTGGTCGCCAGCCTCCTCGTAGGGAGTGGTGAGAACCAGGAGTCCGGACGCAGCAGCCGCTTCCGACTTCGACATCGTGAGAGTAGGATGTGTGCCTGTCGGAATGCCGGTGAGCGGATAGGCGGCGTCGATGGTGCCGCGGAGAGGGGTGTCGGCATTTGCCGGGGTGTCGACGAAACGGCTGTCGCGGAACTTGATGTTGCTTATCGCAACGTTGGTCGTTCCGTCAGGATAGGTGAAGCGGAAGCGCACCTTTGCGATTATCGGCGCGAAAGTCAGAGTGACGCACGACCCGTATGCCGGCGGCGTCGACGAAGGGGAGGCAAGCCAAAGGCGGCTTGCGTATGGTGTTGAAGTAGCGGTTGCTGCTTCAGAATATTCAAAATTAAAAGACAAGGTAGCGGTAGCGTTGTCGCCCGAGCTGACCGAAGTCTTTACATCTGGATTGAAGGGACTGTATGCGAAAAAGCGGTAGCTCGTTGCCGAGTAGTCCCAATATTTTATTGTTTGCAGGGTGGCACTTATAGGATTTTCAATGCCAGCATATTCCCAGTCGGCAGTGTTTGTCGTAGAGCTGCCGGCAGAGCCCTGATTGTATGACATTTTATATCCGTCCATCACAATTTGCGGCGATGACGGGTTCGGGGAGTTTGTTGTGGTTTTATATCCCCATGTGCGGAACGTCTGGAAGATAGTCTCGAGACCGTTGCCCGCTGCTTTTGTTTTTGCATCCTGCCAGTTGTTGTTAGTGCTGCTGAAGGCGATGCTTGTCTGTGTATTGTCCGGTTCGGGCACTATTGGTTCGTCCGGCTCGGATTGCGAGCAGGAGAATAGGGAAAGTCCCAACAGAGAAAATATTAGGATGCGATGTTTCTGCATGTCTTCTTGTTTTTTTTAAAGACGGGCGGGGGAGAAACCCCCGTCCGACATATAAATGTGTCCGAGGCGTGTGAAAACACACCTCAGACACAATGTTTTTAGTCAGAATCCAAGGCGTGGGCCATGGAAAAAGAATTATTATTTGACAACTTTGACAATCTTGTATGACTTTTTGGTTCCATTGTCGTATTCAACAGCGTAGTATGTTTCTTTAGCCGGGTCGGTGACAACACCTGTCCACTTGAGGGCATTTACGGAGAGAGTGTGGCCAGAATATGCCGGAACAGAAGTGACTTCAGAGGCAACACCTGTTGTTTCTGTCACAACCATCTTCTTGCCAGCGTAGTCGGTGACAGTCCAAGTCTTTTTAGCAGTGTCGTTTGTTCCTTTCACGAGAGCGTTGGCAATACTTGCCTCGTTGATAGTCTGAGTGGCACCGTCTTCGAGAGTTACGGTGTACAATTTCTGAGGAGCGACGGTTTTTGCAGCGGTTTCGCCTGCAGCAGGAACATATACTGTTGCATAGATATCGGTGCCGTCAACATATTCGTTGCCGTTGGTAGTGACCTTGTTGTCCTTGTAGCCGTATGTAGTGAAGCTGTTGTCAGAAACAGTAGTGATTGTTTCCTGGAGACCGTTTGCCTCGTCGTCAACAACAACGGCGTCGAAAGAAATGGCAGTCAAACCAGTGCTTGAGCCGCCGGTAGAGCCATTGGTGTCCTGAGAAATCTTGAAGATGTAAGTGTAGGCATATCCAGACTTCCATTCAGTGTATTTGGCAGGAACGGTTGCAGTGGCACCCTTCACGTTGATTGTCTCGTTAGAACCGTCGACAGAAGTGAGCTTGTAGTCGATGCGCAGAGTGATGGCGCTTGGCGCACCTTCCGACGGAAGTACGTTCTGATAGCCGGCACCGCAGTAAGAAGGTTTCGCAGCATTCTGGCTGAGGTATGTTGTGCCTTCAGGAATCTTGCCTTCGTCCTGGTTGTTGTAGTTGACAGCGCCGAATTTTTTAAAATTCAATACGGCAGTCTCACCTTCAGTTGTTGATTTAGTGAATCTTACGTGAGCCTTGTTGTAGTCTTCCTTAGTAGCGTTGACAGTACCTGTTGTGGGGAAGTATACTGTCAATGTGCCGGAGTTGTTGAATTCTCCGATGAGTGTGCCTTCCGTGTTGTCGGTTGTGGGGCTTGTTGCGTCGGTATAGAACTTCACGTCGCTGATCACATAACCTGGGACAATCTCGAAGAGAGCCATGCGCACCTTGCTGGCAAGGTGGCGGAAACTCATTGATACAGAAGTCTTGTTGTAGTCTTTCTCTTTAACAGTCTTCATGTCGGAAATGTAGCACTCGCTGAGAGTGTTTACGTTGCCAGTGAGAGTGTAGGCGGCTCCTTTGAGGTCGGCGTTGTTGACGGGTGTCGGAGTGGCGTATTTTGACGCCGCACCTTTTTTACCCATTGAGAATGCGATGAAGTCGTAGGATGCGCAAGAGTGGTCCCAATACTTGATGGTCTGCTGCGTTGCTCCGCTCTGTGCGAGAGATTTGTCGGCTCCCTTTACCTTCATGTCTTGATTTACATATTCCCAACCTGCTCTGTTTGACTCGGTAGAGAATGCTGAACCGTTTTTGAAGTTCACGTTGTAGTGGTCGAATGCATAATTTTCGTTGTTGGCTGCGTCTGTCTTGTTGCCTTTGAAACCGACAACTACAAAGTTGTTTTCGAGGAGGCCTGCTGCAGTGGCGCCGGTCTCCGTGGCGCGTGTGATTTTGCCTGTGTCGCCACCGAAGTTGATTGCGGAGGTGGCTCCATTTTGCTCATTTCCCTGAATTTCTCCCAAGAAATCGTCGCTTGAGCAGCTGGCGAGAGCCAATGCCGAAGCGGCTGCGATAAAAAATTTGTTCATAAATTAAAAAATTAAAATAGTTCGTATTGTTTATTATATATTAAATTTATTGTTGATTACATGTCGAATATCCATTCTTTCTCTTCGTAGTCCTCCACCACAGCATCGAAGCCGGAGCCTCCGGACCGGTTGGGGACAGGCACCTTGTCCATGTCGAGCTCCACCGTGATTACCCCTCCCCGGAACAGCCGTCGCGCCTGGTCGGTGACGTCGAACACGAACGTGGAGTCTTTGCCGTTGTAGAACTGCATTTTCACGTCAATATAGTGGCGGTTGTTAAGGTCGGCGTCCCTCACCTTCTGCAGCGATTCCAGATATGCCTTCGCGTCAAGCTTGCTCGGGTTTAGTTTCGGGATGCCGAAAGTAAGCACCTTTCCGCCTATCACGTCGACCTTGTCGCCGTTCTTGTCGGCAACGTCCTGCTTCATCCGCATGAAGAAGTTCACGGTGATGGCGTCAGCCCCCGTCACGCCTGTGTTGAGGTTTACGGAGCGAGCCATGCCGCTTAGATTGGCGTTCCCCTCTACGGCTGTCACCTTTCTGCCGTTGTGGTCGTTGTTGCGCAGAATCACTTGTACCAAATAGATGTAGGTCACTGGCTGCAGCTCCATCTCGAGCTGCCGTACCCAGCAGTTGCGGTTCTCGTCAAACGTGAATCCGTCCAGATTCTTATTTATCTCAATTCCTCCATGGTATCCGGCAAACAGCTCCTCCGGCTGATAGAAGGAGCGCGTGAACTGCGGCGAGTTGTAGAGCGCCGGGTATATTGTCTGTCCGGTGTAAGCTGTGACGTGGTCGTAGGTGGTGTTTTCGTCGATACGCACACTCTGTACCCCGTCGGGAGTGTTGATGTTGTTCCAGGCAAGAATGTCCCAAAAACCGAAATCGTATTTGGCTTGGAGGTGGTTGCCGACGATTGAGTGCCTGTAAGGGGCATTGTGAACACCGAACTGGACGTTGCCGGTGAAATAGCGGCGCACCTCGAAGGCGTCAGGCTCTGTGTAGCCGATAGTGCCAAACATTTCCTTGTCGGTGTTGTCCCATCCGTAGATCCACTCCGCTTGCCAGTCGTATTCGGTGTCGTACTTGAAAATGTAGTTCCATATCACTTTCAAGTCGAGGTCGACGGTCGGTATCTCCATATCGATGTCGGCGCCGCCCTGGTGGAGATGGAGCTTAGGCTCGCGCACGCATCCCGTTGCGACAAGGCATAACAATGCAAAACACATGACGACAGCCTTGTTGCAGGCTTTGCGGCTTGCATCAAGGATGATTCGTGATATGAGTTTTGTTATATTGCGCATTGTTGCTATGTTTTGTCTAATAGTTGATTGTCGTTTCTCGGTTTCTGAAACTTACGCCTTTCTTGTTGTTGCGTCTGTAGAGCAGGTCGTAGCTGAGCGTTATCTCCACTCTGGTAGGGCCAAGCCACGAGAAGCGGTGCTGCCTCTTTTGGAAATCATTGGCGTTGCCGTACCACTTGTAGTAATATTGCTCTTTGTCGGTGTCGGGGTCTACGGGGCATTTCCACTGATATGGGTCGTAGTTGGTGCTGAGGTATCCCGCCTGCAGTCCGAACTCCAGCTTCCAATGTCCGGAGCGACCCAACGGGACGACGTAGCCTATACCCAAACCAGCGCCCCAGCCTTCGCCTTCCCATCCGCGTTTCTCATCGAAGCAGATGTTGTATAGGTACGCGTGCGCGTATAGACTGAGGTATAAACCTCTGAAAGCCGCGCCTTCTCCCGGTTTGCGTTTGCGGATGTCGCCGCTGCGCAGATAGTAGCGGGTGTGCAGCTGATAGTTTCTGACCTGAAAATATTTATGCTCATCATAGTGCTGCCACCACGGGCAGTCGAAACTTGCCCCGTAGGTGAAATGACCATGAAGCGGATAATATTCCAACGCAACGTTTGGAATAGGGCAGAAGCGGTCGTAGCCCGGCATGTAGGCAAAGTCAAACAGCACGTTTGTCTTCACGCTCAGCACCTCGCGACGCGGCAAAGCCGAGGCGGGTGTTGTCGCTGGGATAATGTATGCCGGTGTGATGTCGGCATTTTGGATGCGCAGATGGCAGTCGGCGACAGTTGCCGGAATGGTTGCTGCTATAGGTCGTGGAGCCAGGTCGTTGCTGTCGATGTTGGCAAGCCGTTTGTCAACGACAATTATTCTCACTGCGCGCAGTTTCGGGAAATATTCTTTCAGCAGGTAGCGCCATAGCTTGCCGCCGTCGTGCCGCTTCATAGCCGCCTTAAGACGTTGGGTGTCGTCGGCGTAGAGAGTGATTAAGGAGTCGACATCATGGAATTTGGCGTCGTGTTTCAGCATCATCATGGTGTAGAGCAGGTCGTAGTCCTCAGCCACAACGTCGTATTGGATGTGGTTGGTGCCGATGCCGTAGCTTCGAAGCAGAGCGTCGACCGATGCGCGACGTTGGTTTGCCAGACGACGGTTGTTGCCGTATGGACCTTCGGGAGAAGCGGCGGCACGTCCGAAAACAACGCCACTATCCCCAAGCCTTTGAAGCTCTGGGATAAGCACATCAGTAATCCATTTCCTATCTTGGTCGCTGATGTTGATTCTATTTACAACAAATTTTATTGGGCGCGAATTTTGGATAAAGATACTGTCGGCGGTTATTCCTTCAGCAGCCATATCCATTGCTAAACCAATAATTAGTGTAATTATCAGTCTGATATATCTCAATCTTTTTTACCTGTTCCTATGCCACAAACACTGATTGAAGTTGGAAAGTATGGTGTCGTGACAGACCTATATTAATTGTTAGTGTGCTGATTAAAATCTAACCTGCTTTTAATAGCGGATGCAAATTTACAAAGAATACAAATA
>OLQN01003301.1_pt1 | contig 9886 bp, 8 predicted proteins | sample 1673181 | NCBI WGS metagenome assembly OLQN01 (sample SAMEA3136763, study PRJEB25190) | human gut metagenome | biome: human gut; feature: human-associated habitat; material: faeces | place: Austria | collected 2013
GCCGGGGCAGGGCCGTGCCCGCCCAATACAAATGCGGGAAGCCCGCATAGAAATGTTCATTTGCAAAGCCGCAGTCCCATTGCTTCCCGTTGGGCTTTGCGGCGGTAAAGCCGGTGCCGTTGTCTGTGGAATCCCAGTGGTGGAACTCGTGCACGGGCAGACGTTCCCCGGCGCGGAACAGCATACTGTCGGCGTGGGCAGTCAATGCCGCGTATCCAAACCGCACCAGCCGCCCCACCCGGAAGCCCTGCCCCGGCAGAACGCCTGCCATGGGCCAGCGTTCCCCGTTGGCATCCTCCAGGCTCTGGCCCAGATAGAGAAAGCCCCCGCACTCGGCCACCGTGGGCAGACCGCGCTCCACAGCCCGGCGCACAGAGGCCAGCATGGAGCGGTTCGCGCTCAACTGCCCGGCATACAGCTCCGGGTAGCCGCCGGGCAGATAGAGCCCACCGATCTGCTCCGGCAGGGCGGGGTCCTGCAGGGGGCTGAACCAGCAGAGCTCCGCCCCCGCCCGCTCCAGTGCTTCCAGCGTTTCGGCGTAGGTGAAGCAAAACGCCGCATCCCTTGCAACGGCAATGGGAACGCGGGGGCGCTGTTCCTCTGCTCCCTGGGGCGGCAGCTCTCCCGCAGGGGGAAGCCGATCTGTGTACACCAAAGGCGCTGCGCCTTCGGTCAGGGCAAAAAGCTTTTCCCAATCCACCACCAGCGCATCGGCCATCCGGCTGATCTTCTGCTGTAAGTCCGCGATCTCCCCGGCAGTTTTCAACCCTAAGTGGCGGCTCTCAAGGGCGGCATCCGGCAGGTGGGGCAGATAGCCCAGCACCGGCAGGCCGGTCTCCCGTTCCAGCATGGGAGCCAGCAGAGCATACAGATGGGGGGCGCAGTCATTGAGCAGGATGCCCGCCAGATGGCTGGGGGTGCGGAACTGTTTCAGCCCGTTGATCTGGGCCGCCAGCGTCAGGCTGGCCCCTCTGGGCTGGACCACCAGCAGTACCGGCAGGCCCAGCGTATCGGCCAGATGCCAGGCACTGGCGGTATCACTCACGCCGCCCAGTCCATCGTAAAAGCCCATGGCACCCTCGCACACAGCTGCCCCGTGCCCGGCGGCGGCCTGCGCATAGAGCGCGCGCACGGTCTCCGGTGCGGAGAAAAACAGGTCGAGGTTGTGGCTCTCCACCCCCAGCACGGCCCGGTGAAACATGGGGTCGATATAGTCCGGCCCGCTCTTGAAGGAGCAGGGGTCCTGCCCCCGCCGCTTGAGCGCCGCCAGCAGGGCGCAGGTCAGTGTGGTTTTGCCGCTGCCGGAACAGGGCGCGGCCACAAGAAATTGGATCATTTGCGTTCTCCTGTGATAAGGAAGATGGGGTTATTGGCCATCAGCAGGTGGAGCCTGCCCGCAGGCCGGGTGCGGCTGACTGCGATCTGCGTCACCTCCGCGTCCAGACCGTGGGCAGTCAGTGCGGCCACGGCGGCGCTCAGCGTTTCCAGCGCAATGGCAGAGATGCAGATGCGGGCGTTTGGATTCCGGGCAAGCACCGTGTCCACCACAGCCTCCATGCCCCCCTTGGTGCCGCCGATGAACACGGCATCCGGGGCGGGCAGGTCAGCCAGCGCGGCGGGGGCGCGGCCCTCCACCAGTGTCAGGTTGCAGGCGTGGAACATTTCCCGGTTCTGCCGGATGAGCCCGCAGGCCTCCGGGTCACACTCCACGGCATACACATGCCCCCGGGGTGCAGCCAGTGCCAGCTCCACGCTCACGCTGCCGGTGCCCGCCCCCACATCCCACAGGGTATCGCCGGGCTGCACAGCCAGCTTGGCCAGCGCCGCCGCCCGCACCTCCTGCTTGGTCATGGGCACCTCTCCCCTGTGGAAGGCTTCATCCGGGAAGCCGGGCACCCGCCGGGGCGGCTGAGGAAGATGCTCCACAAGCAGAACGCTCAGGCTTGCAAACTGCTTTTGCGCAAACTCCTGCGCCGTGCCGAACAGGATCTTTTCCTCTGCCCGGCCCAGCTCTTCGCCCACCAGTACATGGGCATCGCCCAGCCCGGCAGCAGCCAGCCGGCCGCAGAGGGAGGCAGGCGTTTCTGCCCCGCCGGTCAGGAAAAACACAGGCTTTCCCCCGGCTGTCAGGCACTCGGCCACCGGGTCGCAGGCACAGCCGTGGGCCGAGACCAGCTTCCACTCCTGCCAGGAGCGGCCCACTGCAGCGGCCAGCAGCTGAACGCTGGAAAGCCCCGGCAGCACCCGGCAGGAGATGCCAAAGGCCCGCAGCATCGGCAGCAGCTGGGCCGCACCGGAGTAAAACCCGGTGTCGCCGCTGTACACAAGGGCAGCATCCACCTCCGGGTCAGCCGCCAGCGCGGCAAGGACATCCTCAGGCTGATACAGGGCCTTCCGGTGTTCCGTACAGCCCTGCGGCAGCTGTTCCAGCAGGCGCTTTGCCCCCAGGATCAATCCGGCGTTCTGCAGGGCGGCAAGGCCCTGCGCGGTCAGGCTTTCCGGCGTGCCTGACCCCATCCCGATGAGTGTGATCATTGCAGCATCTCCTTACAATGTGTCAGGATCTGTTCCGCCGTTTCGCCCTGCTCGGCCGGGCGGCGGATGACGATGAGCTGTGCCCCGGTGTCCTGCGCTGCCCGGGCTTTTTCTTCAAAGCCGCCCGCCGCGCCGCCATCTTTGGTAACGAGGAAGCGGATGGCAAACTGCTCCATCAGTGCCCGGTTCAGCGCATAGGAGAACGGCCCCTGCATGGCGATGATGTTCTTATGGGGGATATCTGCCCCCTCGCAGGCGGCAATGCCCTCCCGGGTGGGCAGGACACGGGGAAAAAGCCGTGCCGGTTCCAGCACAGCAAAGGCAGAAAGCTCCTTGGCCCCGGTGGCAAGCAGGACATTTCCCTGCGTCCGGGCCAGAAATCCCGCCGCATGGGCCGCAGAGGCAAACACCATGCTCCCGGCGGGCAGCGGGCTTTCGGGCCGGAGCAAGCGGCGGTACTCCGTGCCTGCTGTTTTGCAGGCTGCCCGGATGTTCCGGGTGGCCTCCACCGCATACGGATGGGTCGCGTCCACGCAGAGGTCAGCCCCCTGCAGCAGGGCGGTCATCTCCTCCGGGGTCAGCCGCCCGCAGTGGACGGTGATGCCGGACCTTTCGCCCTGTTCCTCGGCCCCCAGCGGGGTGGCCACGCTGACCAGTACCTCGGCCCCCAGTGCGGCCAGCTGCTTTGAAAACACACGGCCCTCGGTGGTGCCGCTGAATACCACGGCCCTCATGCGCGGTACCCCCGCGGCGTGACCATCCGCCCGCTCAGCTGGCGGGTCTGGGCGTTGCCGACAAACACGGTGGTGAACATATCCACCGGGGTGGTTTCCAGCGCAGCCAGCGTCAGAACGCGGCTTTCCTGCCCCTCCCGGCCAATGTTCCGCACAATGCCGCAGACCGTTCCGGGTGCTTTGCCGTTTGCCAGCAGGATGCGCACCGCCCGCGCCAGATAGTCCGGCCGCCCCTTGGAGGAGGGGTTGTACAGCGCGATGCAGAAATCCCCCATGGCTGCTGCCGCCAGCCGCCGCTCAATGACCTCCCAGGGCGTAAGCCGGTCAGAGAGGGAGAGCACACAGAAATCGTGGGCCAGCGGGGCACCCAGCACCGCACCGCCGCTCAGGGCGGCGGTCAGGCCGGGCACCACCTCCACCGTCACGTCCGGGAAGTGCTCGGCCAGCTCCAGCAGAGGGCTTGCCATGCCGTAGACCCCGGCATCTCCCGAGCAGACCAGCGCCACCGCCCTGCCGCTCCGGGCCGTTTCCAGCGCCCAACGGCAGCGGTCGATCTCCTTGGTCATGCCGGTGGAATAATAGAGCTTGTCCGGGAAGTAGGGGCGCACCAGATCCAGATAGACCGTATAGCCGCACAGCACCTCGGCTTGCGTTAAGGCGCTCTGCGCCTGTGCGGTCAGAAACCGGGGATCCCCGGGCCCAAGCCCGACAACAAAAACAACATTAGGCATCCTGCCACCTCCAATCCGGGGCAAAGGGACGAAGCGCCAGCGCAAAGGTCACGCCGTTGCCCGCCTGTTTGGGAAGAATGATCGTGCCGCCTGCCGCCAGCACCGCCGCCCGCTCGCAGACATTGTCCACACCGGTCACGCTCCGGACAAAGGCCGAAGGTGTGAACTGCCCGGGGGCATTCTGCAGCTGTGCGGCAGAATAGAACTGCACCGGCCAGCCGTGGGCTCTGCAAAATTCCAGCAGACCCGGCTCATGGGCTTTCAGGTCGATGCTGGCTGCCGCCGTGATGCACACTGCTGCAAGGCCGTGGGCCGCACAGAACTGTGCAAAGGCCGCTTCCAGCTGTGCGGCGCTGGTCCCCCGCCTGCACCCGATGCCCAGCACACCGATCTTCGGGATCAGGTGCAGCGCATCGCCCGCCGGGAAAAGGGTCAGGGCAAAGTCGGCGCGCTCTGCCTCCCCCGCCGGGACCACCCCGGCAGGGGCCTGCCCGGCAATGGGGAATTCTGACCGGTACCGCACCGGCCCGCCCGCCAGCAGTCTGCTGCTGACGCGCTTGATGCGCCCCGGCTCCAGCACGGCGCAGTTCTGGTGCCTGGCCCACTCATCCACGGCAAACACACCGTTGGCATCGGTGGCCGTGGTAATGACCGGCACCGCACCGCAGACCGCCGCCAGCGCCCGGACCAGATCGTTGGCCCCGCCCAGATGCCCCGAAAGGATCGGCACCGCAAAATGGCCGCACTCGTCCAGCACCACCACGGCAGGGTCCACCGCCTTGTTCCGGCAGTGGGGCGCAATGGCCCGCACCGCAATGCCCACAGCCCCCACAAAGATCAGGGCATCCGCATGGGCGAACTGCTCCGCAGCCCAATCGGCAAGACCGGGCCCGCCATGGCCGCAGCGGGCCACAGTGCCGGGCAGGGCACCGGCCAGCTTTTGGGCCAGCGCCAGCCCTTTTTCCGTAAAGGCGAGATAGGCGCGGGTCACTGGTCTGCCCCCTTGCGGAACTCCGTCGTAAAGGTTGGGTCGTAGAGCTTGCTCCGCTCATACCGGGTGCCCAGAAATTCCCCCACCACGATGAGCGCTGTTTTGGTGATGCCGTTGGCGCGGGTGCTCCCGGCCAGCGTGCCCACGGTGCAGCGCACCACCTTCTGCTCCGGCCAGCTGGCCTTATAGACCACGGCGGCAGGAGTCTCCGGCGTGTAGGCTCCGCCTGCCAGCAGGGCCTGCTGCACCTTGTCGATGAGGCCGATGGAGAGGAAGATCACCATGGTTGCCCCATGGGCGGCAAGGCTGGCCAGCTTCTCCTTTTCCGGCACCGGGGTGCGCCCCTCCATCCGGGTGATGATCACGGTCTGGCTGATGGTGGGCAGGGTGTACTCGGCGTTCAGCGCCGCCGCCGCCCCGCAAAAGCTGGACACGCCGGGGGTATCATCGTAGGGGATGCCATCCGCATCCAGTGCGTCCATCTGCTCCCGGATGGCCCCATACAGGCAGGGGTCGCCGGTGTGGAGCCGCACGGTGGTCCCGCCTGCGGCTTCCACCCGGCGCATCACGTCCAGCACCTGTTCCAACGTCATCTCGGCGCTGTTGTAAACGGCGCACTCCGGCTTCGCCAGCCCCAGCAGGGCCGGGTTGACCAGACTGCCCGCATAAATGATGCAGTCGGCTTCCTGCAGCAGGGCCGCCCCCCGCTGGGTGATGAGGTCAGGTGCGCCGGGGCCTGCGCCTACAAAATGTACCATCTCAATGCTCCTTCCATTCGTTCAGCAGTTGTGCGGCAGTGTCGGTGGCTCCCAGCGGGCCGTGCTGGTTGGAAAACAGCACCGCCCCCACCCGGAACGCCCCGCAGGCCCGCCGGTCAAGGTGGAGCTGGACTGCCCGCAGCAGGCTTTCCAGCACCGGAGCCCGCAGGCCGGCGCTGTCCAGGAGTTCCAGACAGGCATCGGTGGTGGCAGCGTTCATCAGGGCGGCGCAGACTTCCCGGGAAGCGCCGCAGAGCGCCGCATGGGTGCAGAACAGCTCGGTGCGGCAGTCGGCAGTGTGGGAATGGGTGTTCATAATGCCGCCCGCCACCTTGACCAGCTTGCCCACATGGCCCACCAGAAGCACCTCTTCAAAGCGGGCCGCAGCAGCCATATCCAGCGTGTCTCCAATAAAGTTCGAGGTTTTCACCACCGGAACAGCGTGAAACTCCGGGTATCTTTCGTGCAGATAGTCCAGCCCGTAATTGCCGGGGGCCAGGATGAGCCGCCTGGGGCTGCCCGCCCGGAGAGCGGCCTGATTCATTTCCAGCTGGATGGTGTCCAGGATCGCCTGCTGGCTCATAGGCTCCACAATGCCGCTGGTTCCCAGCACCGAAAGCCCGCCCTCGACCCCGATGTGGGGGTTGAAGGTGCGCTTTGCCACCTCTTCCCCGCCCTCGATGGAGATGGTCACGGCAAAGCCGCCGGTGTAGCAGGCGCTCTCGGCTTCCCTTTGCAGGGCCTCGGCGATCATCTGCCGGGGCACATGGTTGATGGCAGCTTCCCCCACCGGCTGGTCCAGCCCGGCCTTGGTCACCCGGCCCACGCCCTTGCCGCCGGAGATGCGGATCTCGGTGGTATTGGGCAGCAATTCTACGGCGGCGATCACGGGCAGGCCGGTGGTCACATCCACATCATCCCCGCCGTCCTTCTCAATGGCGCATTCGGCACCGGCTCCGGCGGGGCGGCAGTACAGCGGGGCCACCTCCACCACGATGCCCTTCGGCGTGCGCAGGGCAACGCTCTCCGGGGCATGGCCGGTGAGCAGGAGCCGCGCGGCCCCCGCCGCACCCAGCGCCGCGCAGGTGCCGGTGGTGTACCCGCAGCGGAGCATCTTCTGCCCACTGCGGACGTAATGTTCAAACTTTGGCCCGGCAGGCTTTTCCGGGCCGAACACGGCCTCGTACTGCTCCTTGGTCAGGCTGTACAGCGCCCGGATGTTCTCCGGGGCAAAGGCCTCCTTTGGGGTCAGCACCCCCGAAACGCTGTGCGGGAACACGCAGACCACCGCATCCGCGATCTTCTGCGCCATGTCCAGCTCGTGCAGGCTGACGATCACGGCCAGCCCCTGCTCATGGGCCAGTTTCTGCAGGATGGTCAGCAGCTCGATCTTGCCCTTGACATCCAGAAAAGAGGTCGGCTCGTCCAGCAGCAGAACTCCGGGCTGCTGGCAGATGGCACGGGCCAGCAGAACGCGCTGGCGCTGGCCGTCGCTGATGCAGTTGAAATCCCGGCCCGCCAGAGGGGACGCCCCCACCAGTTCCAGCGCGTCCCGCACGGCCTGCCGGTCGGCATCGGACAGGATGCCCAGCCGCCCGGTATAGGGGATGCGCCCGGCGGCGGCAAACTCAAAGCAGGAAGTCAGCTCGGTGCGGCGGGTATGGGGCAGCATCAGGGCCAGCTTCCGGGCCCTGGCCGGGCCGGTGTAATCGGTCAGGCTGCGGCCATCCAGCAGGACAGCCCCGCCCAGGGGGGCCAGCTGGCCCGCCAGCGTTTTGAGCAGGGTGGATTTTCCCGCGCCGTTTGGCCCGATGAGGGCCAGGATCTGCCCCGGCACCGCCCCCAGCGTGATGCTGGAAGCAAGGGGCGCGCTGCCATAGCCGATGGCCAGTTCTTTCGTTTCACAGCGGTATTTCATCGCACACCCTCCTGACCCCGGCGCACCAGCAGCCAGATGACCACCGGTGCACCAAATACTGCCGTTACGGCACTGATCGAAAGCTCGGTGGGGGCAAACATGCTGCGGGCGATGAGGTCGCACAGCAGGCAGAAGGCCGCCCCGCCCAGGCAGCACCCGGGCAGCACCACCAGCGGCTTTGCGCTGCCGAACAGCTGCTTGACCAGATGGGGCACCGCGATACCCACAAAGGAGATGGGCCCCGCAAAGGCCGTGACACAGGCGGCCAGCAGGCTGGAAAGCAGCACCAGCAGCCGGGAAAAGGCTTTGACATTGATACCAACGCTCCGGGCATAGGCCTCCCCCATCTGGTAGGCGGCCATGGGCTTGGAAAGGCAGAACGCTGCCGCCAGAGCGGGCAGCACCACCAGCGCCGCCGCCCGCACATTGCCCCAGGTCATGCCGGAAAAGCTGCCCTGAGACCAGTTATGGAGGTTGACGATGTTGCTGTCCTGGGCAAAGGCCACCACAAACTCCGTAACGGCCGAACAGATGTAGCCGATCATTACGCCGCAGATCACAAGGATGCTCATCCGCTGCACCCGCCGGGAGACCGCCAGTACAAAGGCCATGGAGGCCATGGCCCCCGCAAAGGCGGCTGTGATCAAGGTAAGGGAGCTGGTGAGCAGGCCATGGTTCAGAAAAGCCACCATGACCAGTGCCACGGCCAGCTTGGCCCCGCTGGAAATGCCCATGACAAAGGGACCTGCAATGGGGTTGGCGAAAAAGGTCTGCAGCAGGTAGCCCGCCGCCGAGAGCGCCGCCCCCAGCAGCACCACCATCACGGCCCGGGGCAGGCGCAGCTGGGTGATGATGCCCACGCTCAGAGCGTCCTGCCCGCGGCCGGTCAGGGCCGCCAGCACTGCCCCCGGTGTCAGGGACACACTGCCCCAGAACAGGTTGGCGGCAAACAGCACCGCCAGCAACAGGGCAAGGATGCCGTAAGAAAGGATCAGGCGCTTTTTGCTGGTCATAGGTTACTCTACTTTCCTCAGAAATTGCAGGTCGGCGGGGTCGTTCTCCGTAAAGACACGGTGCAGATCGAGCACAAAATCGACCAGCGCCGTACTCTGCTGGAAAAAGCTCTGGGTGGTGCACCAGACACTGCCGCTCTGCACGGCCTTGAACTCGGCCAGCAGGGGGCATTTTGCCACCAGTTCCTCCGTGGTATGCACCACGCCCTCAATGGTGCTGTTGTAAAGGAGCACATCCGCATCCTTTGCACCGGCGTAAAAATCCTCCAGCGGCAGGTTCATGGTGGAAAGGTTGTTGCCGTTGTCGGTCAGGTCCGCAAAAACATAATCACCGCCCGCCATCTCGATCATCTGGGCCACATAGTCGCCGCCCTTGCGCACATTGGCAAGGTTGTTGGCTGTGATGGAGAAAAAGGCACAGCGCTTACCGGTGGGAGCCTGCCCGGTCAGCGGTGCAAGGCGCTCCACCTGCCGGGCGAATTCCTGTTCCGCCAGCTCCTCTTTCCCCAGCAGGATGCCCCAGAACTTGAGCCATTCCAGCCGGGCCAGCGGGCCGCTCTCATAGCTGGAGCGCTCCACCAGCACCGGGATGCCAAACCGTTCCAGCTGCTCCTTGACCTCCGGGGTGTGGTAGATCATGGTGTTCTCGATGGCAAGGCCGCAGTTGGCCGCAAGGATCTTTTCGTAGTCCGGGGCGCTGTACTTGCCCGCATAGGCAATGCGCCCGGCCTCCATGGCGGCTCTGGCCTCATCCAGATACCAGCCCTCCGCCTGGGCACCGGAAAGAGTCACACTGTCCAGCCCATCCAGCGCGAGGAACAGGTCCATCACCGAGGTGGAGACAAGGTAGATGTTCCGGACGGGCTGACGCAGCACCGTCACGCTCTCGGGCAGGCCTTCCACCTCAGCGGCATCCTCCGGGGTCACAAGGAACTGCTCCCCCGATTCGGTCAGGGTCAGCATGGTATAGCCGCCCTCATAGCAGTCGGCAGTAAACTGTGTGGCGTAATCCAGCTGACAGGCATGGTCAAAGACCAGTTCTTCTGTGCTGGCGGGAGCCGTTTCGGAGGCGGCGCAACCCGACAGGGCCAGTACTGTAGCAGGCAGAACGCGCAGGAATTGTTGTCTCGTCAGTTTCATCAGTTCAGCGTAAAGGTCAGCGTATACTCGATCTCATGGGGGGTGCTCATGGCTACGGTATCGGCA
>OLQN01003312.1_pt1 | contig 9852 bp, 10 predicted proteins | sample 1673181 | NCBI WGS metagenome assembly OLQN01 (sample SAMEA3136763, study PRJEB25190) | human gut metagenome | biome: human gut; feature: human-associated habitat; material: faeces | place: Austria | collected 2013
GCGCGGCACAGGCCGTTTATGATTTTTTCCATCCGAACGGATCCGCCGGCGCGGCTGCATCGGCCGAAACGGGGAATGCGGTTCAATCGGAACATAACAAAGCGGCGGCGTTCCGAAAAGCGGCTCCGATGTTGAACTCATCATAGTCCTCCAAAAAGGAACCGTCAACGATGCCGACAATATCGCGCCGGTTGTCGTGCCAGTATTCATCTACAAGCTGCGCCGCCACACGCTCCATCTGATCTGCAAGTCCGTTTTCACCGGAAACGTCAAAGCGCTGCTCCAGTGCCGCAGATACCACCTCACGATGCTCCTGCCGGTATTCCCAAAGATAAGGGCGGCGAGAGTTCTCGCCGCCGCTGGTATCGGAAACATCGAATACATATCGGAGTTTGGGTTGGTCGCTGCTGGTATCCACAAGGGCGATGCCCTTGCTGCCTCGCCGCACATAGCGGCGCATCTGCTTATTCCAGAGGTCGTATTCCGCGCAGGCCGTGGCTTCCGGGCGCTGGGCGAAAATCATGAGCTGTTCATTGTAGGGGTACTTATACAGCCTTGCGGCGGTGGTCAGAAATGCCGTCCACTTCTGGTAGCTTCCCGTGATCTGCTCCGCCGTGCGGTCTGCCATCTGCGCATAGAGCTGTACTTTACTCGGCATCCATATCCTCCTTTTCAAAATCGGGGAACAGGTCAAGCGCGTCATATTCCGCGTCGCTCATCCTACGCAGCTTTGCGATGGCGCTGTCCGTCAGCTCCCGCAGCTCCGTTTCATCCGTAGCGAGGTAGCCGCGCATTTCCTCCAGCGCCGCGATCAAGCCCGTGCGGGTGCCGGTGTTGTAGAGGCTCATAAGCTGGCGTTCTTCAAAGGTGATGTTCATATCAAAGCTCCTTTTCCGCGCTCTTTTTGGGCGCTGTTTTGTGTGGACGTTCTTGGGCCGGTTGGCTTTTGAGCTGCTCCAGCACAGATTTCTTCTTTTCCCGGTGTGCCGCCTCTGCCAAATCCATCAAGGAGATGGACATACCGGCCTTGACCTGTGCTTCAAGGTCGGCGACGGTGGGCTGTTTGGGGCCGTTGTTGATAATGCCGTCGATCATGCCGTAATCGTCCTCCATCGACATTTCGGCGGCTTTCAGGTAATTCTCCGGTTTCTGAAAGGCGGGCAGCTCCTGAAATCCCATGCTGTCACAGTAGTGATAGGATACCTTGCCGTCCTGTTTCAGCGCAACGATGTCGCTGACGGAGAGGCTGTGTCCCACAAAATCGCCGGGGCGCTCGTCGTTGAAAATGTAGTAGAAGTTTTCAAGGATTCTGCCGGTATCATCGTCCGGGTACACCTCACGGGTATAGACGGCTTCATAGTTGGCCGGGTCAGGCGGCGCGGCCAGACTGCCGAGGTTGGCAAAACGCAGCTCCACCGGCGCATCCCGGCGCAGTTGGTAGATCGCCATAGAATCGGTGGGACTGTTCAAAAAACGCTGCTCCACATCGCGGGGTGGGATATGGCCTTTGACCGCATCCCAATCCGGTCTTGTGATGCCGAACATTCCGTCGTGCTTGATGATGTCCTCGGCTTCAAAGACCATTTCCTCGGCGTTGTCGGGATAGAGCATATAAACCGTGATGTCATGCTCCAGCAGCTCCACCGCCCGATCCTTGGAAAGTGGGAGCATATCGCTATCCAGATACCCATAGCTGCGCATATCGTCCACCGTCAGCGTGGGGTCAGGCATCGGGACGGCCTGTTCCAGCTCCGGGAGCATATTATCTGCCGCATCGGTGGGAACAGCGACTGCGCCGGTGATCTGTTCGCTGTCCAAGGGCGGCGTAATCTGCGCCTCCTGTAAATCCTCCAGAATTTCCATATCTGCAAAGGTCACCTTGGTTGGTGTCATGCCCTGAATGGCAAATACCTCCGTTCGGACAGCCCTGGCAACAGATGTAACCGGCGAATCTTCAATGGCGCTGCTGTCAATAACACCGCCATCCAGCAGCTTTTTGCTTTCCTTGTCGTAGAGCGAATAGTCCCAACCGCCGTCTGTATGCTGCACATGGAGATATACCGAGCCATCCACAAGATAAAGCGCTTCGTCTGTTTGTGTGGCGCTCACTTCTTCACGATTGATGCCGCGCTCCTTGCAAATCTCCGCAAAGTGCCGGTCAATGTCCGTAATCAGCTCGGAGGCAGTCTTGTTGATGGTTTCCAGACTGGCGCGAAGCTCTTTCAACTCCTTGCCCTTTGACCATGTGGCGATATAGCCGAAGCTGTTTTCGCCCGTTTCAATGCCGTAATACTGGCAGACCGCATAGGAGATGCTTTCGGCCTCGACCTCCTCGGTGTTGCGGCTCTTTTCACCGGGGACAAGGATCGTCTCACCATCGTCCGCAAGCTCCGTCATGTGTTCGTAGTCGTGGAGCTTGGCGTGGGCAATCTCATGGACGGCGGCGCATACCGTCTGCACCTCACTCATACCGGCGCGGATGGTGATGCTCTGCGCCTTAATGCTGAAAAAGCCGTCCGTATCCCGCGCAACGGGCTTTATCTCCATCGGAACGGGAGAAGCACGGCGCAGCGCCTCCATGAAAACCTCATACTGCTGCACATTGCCGCTCAGATCGGCGGCAAGCTGGGGCAAGGGCTTTCCAGAAGTCTGCGACACGTCAAAGACGGATACCACCTTGAACATAGGGATACGGATTTCCTTTTCCTCAATGATGGCCTTGCCGTCTGCGTCCAGCACCGGCGCATTGGTTTCGGGGTCGGTCTTGATTTCCTCGACCTTTTTCTTATAGGGAGTAGGAGCGATGATGCGGATACCTTTTTCGCCTTTCAGGACGTTCCTGCCGAACTGATCGCGCCACTTGTTGAAGCCCGCCACATGGGTGGCGTCGGGGCGCTGCATATAGATGAGCATGGTATTGTTGACCGAGTAGCGGTGAAAGCGGCTCATAGTGGAGAGATACTGCCGGTACTTATCGCTCTCGAACAGCTCCTTGATGCCGTTTTCGATGCTGTCAACGATCTCCCGCATCCGGTCTTTGCTGGTTTGTTTTTCAGCCATGATGATCTCCTTTCAGAAAAAATAGCGCCCCTGCGCAGAAGAAAACACATCCTGCACAGGGGCAATTCTCCGCAGATAGACGTTGTTTTTGAGCTTGCGGATAGAATGACTCCGCCCCTTGGGATTCCGCATGGAAAAAGCCTTGCGGCACGGGGCTTTTACGCCCTCTATTTGCGGAGGTTCCAGTATTGTTCACGCTTTCGTTTGGCGTCCTGCTTTCTCCGTTCCTGCTTGGCGCAGGCGGGGCAATATTTGGCACGGTTGGAGGAAGAATAGACCGGCTTGCCGCAGACGGCGCAGCACTTTCCCGGCCTTTCCCGCATCACGTCGGCCAGCAACTCATGGTCGGCGGGAAGTACCGCGTTTCGGAACCAGTTGCACAGCAGCGAGTAGGAAATACCCTGTACGCAGACGCAAGGCTCTCCATCATCCAGCGCGAGGCAGTTGCTGTGATCGTAATTACAGCAGAGCTTCCGAATGAGCTTCTTGGCGCGGCGGAGCTGCTTGTGATCCATACGCGGCGCATCAGCCATTGTCGAACACCAGCTTATAGCCCGTGTGCTGCCCATCGTCCTCCAAAAGAACGCTGGCATCATAGGTTTTCCCTGTCTTTTCGGAGTAGCAGCCTTTCAGCGGGGCGCGGCCATTTTTCAAAAGCGCAGCGGCAAGAGATTTCGTCAGCGCCTTTTTCTTGGCGGTGAAAAAGCGGCTGTTTTTCCAGAGAACAAAGGAACAGGCACGGTTCTCGCAGAAAAAGCCTTTCGGTGATTCCGTCACCTCGGCTCCGCAGCGGGGACACTTGCCGACCACCTCGCGCCCGGAGGGGAACAGGACTTCCGCACCGTGGATGGGCTTGTAGGTCTGCACCAGCTCATTCAGCATGGCGGCGATCCCCACCATAAAGCTGTCCGGTGTGATCTCGCCGCGCTCAATTTCTTTCAGCCGATGTTCCCATTCAGCGGTGAGCTGCGGAGACTGGAGTTGTTCGGGCAGGACGGTGATGAGCGCCGTGCCGGTGGAGGTAGGCAGCAGATTGGTGATTTTCTTGGCCTTCCTGCGCTCCACAAAACAGGAGGACACCAGCTTTTCAATGATACCGGAACGGGTCGCTGGGGTGCCAATGCCCTTGCGCTCGGCATCATCTGGCATATCCTCCTTGCCCGCGTTCTCCATCGCAGCCAGCAGCGTATCCTCGGTGAAATGCTTGGGCGGCGTGGTTTTTCCGGTCTTGACCGACGCGGCAGATACGGAAAGCGTCTGTTGCTCCGTCACTACCGGCAGCGCGGGCGCTGCCTCTGCCTGCTCCTGCTCATAGCGCTTCCAGCCGGGAGCAAGGACGGTTTTGCCCTTGGCGGTGAAGCTCTGACCGGCACAGTCCACCGTAATGACCGTTTCTGCGTAGCGATGTGGTTCATCCACCGCACGAAGCAAGCCCCTTGCCGCCAGCTTCAGCACCTCGCGTTCGCCCAGCGGCAGAGAGGCTATATCTACCTTTTCCGCGCTGATGGTGGGAACAATGGCGTGATGATCGGTGACTTTTTTACTGCTGCATACCTGCTTGGCGCAGATGGTCGGCGGCTTCTCCATGCCGCAGACAGCGGCAGCGGCGGCGACAAGGCCGGGGACGCTGCCCTCCATATCGTCGGTCAGGAAGCGGCTGTCGGTGCGCGGGTAGGTACAGAGCTTCTTTTCGTAGAGGGCTTGGAGATAGTCGAGGGTCTGCTGAGAGGTGTAGCCGAGAACGCGGTTGGCGTCGCGTTGGAGGGAGGTCAGGTCGTAGAGCGCGGGCGCTTTCTCAGACTTTTCCTTGTGTTCCGCGCTTTTGACTGTTGCCGTCTTGCCCTTGCAGGCGTTGGCGATGGCGTCGGCGTCCTTCCTGTCCTTCATTCGGCCTGTCGTGGCGGGAAAGCCGCAATCGAGTTGGACGGTGTAGAACGGTTCTGCCACAAATGCGGAGATCTCCGCCTCACGCTGTACCAGCAGCGCCAGCGTGGGCGACATGACGCGCCCAATGTTCAATGTGCGACCATACGTCAGGGAGAAATACCGCGTGGCGTTGATACCAACCAGCCAATCAGCCTTGGCGCGGCACAGGGCAGATTGATGCAGGCCGTCATAGTCGCGCCCAGACTTAAGCTGCTGGAAGCCGCTGCGGATGGCATCATCCTCCATTGAAGAAATCCAAAGCCGCAGAATCGGCTTGGAGCATCCCGCAAGGCAGTAAACCGTGCGGAAGATCAGCTCACCCTCGCGCCCAGCGTCGCAAGCGTTGACCACCTCTGCCACATCCTCCCGGCGCATCAGCTCCCGCAGAATGTCAAACTGCTTCTGCTTTTCAGAGCGGACGATGAAGCGGAACGAGGTAGGAATAATGGGCAGCGCCGCCAGCGTCCATTTGGCATCATCGGCATTGTAAACGGCGGCGTCGGCCAGCTCTGCCAGATGCCCGAAACACCACGACACGATGTACCTGCCACCCTCCAGATACCCGTCATGCCGTGATTTAGCACCCAGCACGGCGGCGATACTCTGCGCCACGGAGGGTTTTTCGGCGATCACAAGGCGCATGGTGCAGCCTCCATTCTCTTTACGTCACGGTAGCAGGGGCGAACGCAGCTCTGTCCGAAGCGCTTGCAGCCGTAGCAGAAGTGTTCCTTGGCAGCGTCGGGAGGGCTGTCCTCCCGCGCTGCTTTCGGCTTCTGCATCATCAGGCGTTCCAGCGGATTGTTGGTGAAATATCTCATGCGTCTGTGTCCTCCGTAGTATCCTGTTCCGGTTCGTCCTCATACGGCTCAAACTCATATTCGTCCTCGCCGTAGTCATAATCGTCCAGATCGGCGCTGCCCTTGGTCTGCGGCTTGGCCTTTTTCTGCTTGAAGATGTAGAACGCTGCACCGCCGCCCAGCGCGACGATCAGCAGAACGACAAGGATCCCGCCCACGCCGCTCTTTTCCTCCGGTTCCTCGGCGGCGGGTTCTGTCGGCTCGGTGGGGACTTCGGGCTTTGCCTCCTTGCCCACGCACTCGGTCATGTTGACCGCACAGACGGGGCAGGATGTATTGACCGCACCGGCCACGCATTTGGTGGTGCAGGAGCAGACGGCGGGCGTTTCTTCCTCGCCGGTCAGCGCCATCAGGTCAGCCTCATCCACCTGATTTAAGAAATGGACGGTTTCTTCGCCCTCATCGTCACGGTCAATAATCATGTAAAACACATTGCCGTTCTTGCTTTCCAATGTAATGAACTGCTTTCCGGCCTTGGTGCTGGTGCCAATATCGTCGATCAGCGTCAGATTGCCGTCCGGCGTCAGTGCGCCGCTGCTGCCGGTCATGCCTCCGAGAAGCTGCTGCCAAAGGTCTGCCAGCTCCTTTTCATCAAACGGAAGGGTGATTTCTCCATTGCTGCCGGTATCATATTCTGCATTGGTGACGGTCAGATAGCTGCCGTACACATAGCCCGCACGGGCAGGTAGCAGGATTTTTACCCAATCGCCGTCCCTGCCAATCACATCGACCACCGTGCCGTTGGGGAGCTGCGTAAACGCGGTGTTGTCCAGTCCCGCGCCGGTGCGGACGTTCAGGTTGCCGCCGTTGGTCGTGACCGTGCCGATCTGTTTCGCTTTCTGTGCGTCTGCGGCGCTGCTTTCGGCGGCAGGCAGCGTATCATCGGGATAGTCGCCGCTGCTGGCAAAAGCGGAAACAGGGAGAATCCCGATACACAGGAGCATCAGCAGCAGACTGATAAAAATGCGTGGTGTGTTCTTAGTCATGGTTCAACGCCTCCTTTTCCGAAGTGGCCGGTGCAGGCGCGGCCTGCATACGGTGGAACAGCTCGGCAAACTGCTCCATCGTCATGCCGTTCTCACGCACCATGCCGATGATGTCGGTGTCCTCCAACTCACGAATCTGCTTTTCCAGCTCGCGGTTGCGGCCTTGCAGATCAGAGATTTTGCCTTTGTTCTTCTCCAGCTCCCCACGGAGCTTCATGATTTTCGGGTTCATGTCGTTCACTCTCCTTTACGGCAAGCGCCCATAGCGGTAGAAATGGGACTGCCAATAGCTTGAATTTAAGTTTGCATAAGAGATCGGATCTCCGCAGTGGATCATCATATTGTTGCCAACATAGATACCCACATGGCTGACACCGGGGGTATCATACGTTCCGGTGAAAAACACCAGATCGCCCGGCTTGACGTTGGCAGAGGATACGGGCGTACAGATATTGCAAAGTCCCTGCGCGCCCAGCCTGCCCACATCCCAACCGGAATGATTGATGACCCAACTGACGAAGCCCGAACAGTCAAACGAGGTGGAGGGACTGCTGCCGCCCCAAACGTAGGGGTAGCCGAGATACTTTTCCGCTTCCTTGATGATGGCGGCAAATACCTCATCGTCCAGCGCCTCCGGGGGAATGTCGTAGTCGGTATAGCTGCCCTCCACATACTTGCCGATGTAGCCTGAACCGGGGAACAGGTCGGGACGGTTGCCGAGGGTGGCCATATAGGTGGCGTACATTCCGAGCTGTTCTTCGCTCATAATGTAAACGGGAACATGGGAGAGATTGAAGTTTTCCAGCGTGACCGTGCAGATGTAGTAGTCATACGGCACCTGATAGGTGTCCGTATGGGAGTTGCCGTCCGCGTCCGTCCATGTGTCGGTTTCTGTGCGGTAGCGGGTTTCCACCACCACATCCTCGGTCAAAATGTACTGGCGGTCAAAGAGCATCTGGAGCGTACCCTGCACCTCATCCAGCGTCCATTCCCCTTGATGCAGCGCCGTAATTATGGAAATGAGTACATAGGGGTCATGCTCGATGGTGTCCAGATCAAAGTGGTACTCATCGTAGTCATGGGTGCTTTCGTAGGTGTCGAGGTAGCGCTGAAGCTCTGCCTCCATTTCGCAATACTGCGCTTCCGCGCCCAGCATATCGGCGTCCTGCGACGGATAGGTACTGGCCGCGATCCCGGAGCCGACGCCATCCATTATCACCGAGCAGGAGGACAGGCCGTTGAGCAGAAATGCCAGCATCAGCAGAATTGCGGCGGCAATGGCAAAGCCGCGCCGGTGTTCCCACACATATTTGCCCGCTTTCTCAGCCTTTTCAGCGGCTTTTTTCGCGGCCTTGGCGGTATTCTCTGCCGCCTTTGCCGTAGTCTGCGCCGCCTGATTGTGCTTGGCAGCGGCATACTGCTTCTTAATTGCCTGCTTCTGCTGCCATTTGGAAACGGGATTGCTGGTGGGGCTGTCGATCTCTGCTTTCTTCTGGAGCGCGTCAAGATTGGCTCGTTCCAGCTTTTTCTCTGCACGGATGGCAGCACGATAAGGCTTGAGCTGATGGGCGCGGTGGGCAGACTGCACCAGCCGCCCGCCGCTCTCCACGGCTTGCTCTACCTTGTGCGCGGCCTCTACGCCTACATTGTCATCCTCGCTCTGCCGCACCTCCCGATGAACCTGAGAGAGAACAAAGTTGGCGGGGGCATCCTGCACGGCATGGGTCAGCTTTGAGGGCGGCTTTTTCTTATCCACTTCCTCAAAACGGAGCTGCGTTTTGACCTTGCCGGTGGCAGGATCAAAGCCGTGTTCCTTTTTGGCCACGGTTTTCTTGGGGATTTTCGCCTGCGCCTTATCCGCCTTGGCCTCCGCTTTTTTCACCCGCTTGATGGGCTTTTCCAGCTTCGGCTCGGCAAGATCGGCGTCGGAAAACTGCAAACGCGGTTCTCTTTTCATGCCGACGCCACCTCTTGCGGTTTGGTGGTCATGACACGGTACAGCTCGGTGTCCTTCGGGAAGTGGTCAATGAAGGGCAGGATCGTGTTGCCGTAGAACAGCAGCCCCTCGCCCTCGCCGGAGTGGGTCACATAAGAAAGCTGATGCGGCGAAATGTTGAGCTGCTTTGCGAGAATCTGCCGGTCGCCAGCGGCCTGATTGAGCATATAGATGAAATCGCTGTTCTCAAAGATGTTCTCAACCTCGCGGCTGGACAACAGGTCTTTGACATTTTGCGTGATCCCGGTGGGGATGCCGCCCCATTTGCGATAGCGTTTCCAGATTTCGACACTGTACGAAGCCGTCTGTTCCTCCTTCAAAAGAAGATGGAACTCGTCAAGATAGTAGCGGGTCGTTTTATGGGCGGCGCGGTTGATGGTCACGCGATTCCACACTTGGTCTTGGACAACGAGCATCCCAATTTTCTTAAGCTGCTTGCCCAGCTCCTTGATGTCGTAGCAGACAATGCGGCTGTTCACATCCACGTTTGTGTGATGGTTGAACACATTCAGCGAGCCGGTGACGTAGATTTCCAAAGCGGTGGCGATGTACTGCGCTTCCTTTTCATCCTGCGCACGGAGGGCGTTATACAAGTCCTCCAGCAGCGGCATATTCTCCGGCTTCGGGTCGTTGAGATAATCCCGGTAGACGATGCGCACACAGCGGTCGATGATGGTCTTTTCCACAGGGGCAAGCCCATCCTTGCCGCCGACGATCAGCTCGCACAGCGACAGAATGAAGTCGGATTTCAGGCTCAGCGGGTTATCATCGTCGCTGTAATCCAGATTCAAGTCCATCGGATTGATATAGCAGGGCGAACCGTCGTAGCCCTTGCCGGTGGGCGACAGCTTAATGACCTGACCGTGCAAACGCTCCACCAGCGGCGTATATTCGCCCTCCGGGTCACAGATGATGATGTCATCCTTGGGGCAGATGAGAAACGCATTGGTAATCTCACGTTTTGCCGAAAACGACTTGCCGCTGCCGGGAGTGCCTAAAATCAGACCGTTGGGGTTTTTCAGCAGCT
>OLQN01003321.1_pt1 | contig 9825 bp, 8 predicted proteins | sample 1673181 | NCBI WGS metagenome assembly OLQN01 (sample SAMEA3136763, study PRJEB25190) | human gut metagenome | biome: human gut; feature: human-associated habitat; material: faeces | place: Austria | collected 2013
GCGTGACAGGATTTGCCGTCAGCGGAGAGTTTGTGGTGATGTCCACATCCGCCGGACTCCGCTATCTGCATTTCAACGGATCGGGCTACGACAGCCTCGGCGGTATGGTAGAGATGCCGGAATTTGCGTTCGGCACCATCATGTCGGCAACGATAAGCACCGACATAGCAGGCATCACCCTCAAGGGGTCGTATCCGCAATGGAAAGGCACGTTGGCAGCATCCGACCGCAGCGGCGTGGAGCGCGCGTTCCGGTCAGCCATAAGCGAGTTGCAGACCGTCGCTTCGGCGGGAGGCTGCTGCCTGCAGCCAGTCGTGCTTCGCGTGGCATTGCGCTTGTGGGACGACAGTCTGCTCTGGAGCGGCGCAGCGGCATGCGTAGGCCATGCGTGGCAGCCCGAAACCCTTGCCGATGCAACGCCCGGCACCGTCAGCACCATAGACGGCACCACCCTCAGCGCAACGATGTGGCAGCCCACGCTGCACCTTGTCTCGTCGGGACTCGGACACTGGCAGCCGTTTGTCAAAGCCGTTGAAATCTATGCCACCGAAGAGACCTCCGACTTCTCCACAATGCGCTTTCGCTGCGAGCAGAGTCAGACCGGTCAGAAAACCTACCATCTGCGAATGCGGGCAGAGAACGACACCTCCGCACAGCTCCGCCAATCAGCCGAGGCACAGGAAATGCGTCTTGTGGCATCTATCACCGACACGAAATCACTACAGGAAGGCACAGTGGCAGGCAGCAACCTCACAGATATAGGCGGCGGCAAGGTGGCAGTGGCAGTGATCCGCCAATCGACAGCCGTAGCCTGGCAGCCGACACCATCCAGATTCACGGCAAACACTCTCGACACCGTAGGCACCAGCCTGTTTGCCGGCAACCTTGTGCGCCATTTGCCCGCCGCACCCCACTTCCTTTCCGTGGTCGATGCCACAACACTCAAAAACGGAGTTGCAAGCACCTATGTCAGTGTCGACATCGCCACCGAAGCCGGAAATGCAACCATCACCCGTTCAGCCCTGTTGGAACAATACAGCCTTCAGACCACCAACCTTGTGTCCTATCCCGACAGCCGAGCCCGCCGGCTGACACTGATTGTCGTGGCAGGCGGACAACGCTACAGCCGAACCATTCCCCTCACGCCGTCGGCCACCGGCAACTATGCCTACGCCACGCGTCCAGGCGGCTTCGCCATCCAGCCCGATACCTCCTCCTCAGTTCCGCCGACCACCGCCCGCTCCGTCGCCCAGCCAACCACACTGCTCCACAGCACCGGCAACCCACTGCAATGGACAGAATGCACTCGCGCCGACAATGCAGGAGTGCATGGCGTGATGCCCACGCTGCGCTACGGCGCGACGTGGATTATCGGCAGATCGCCAGTGTGTCTTCTCAGCGCCGACGGCATCCGCCTGCTGTCGTTTGACACCTCCGGACATTGCACCGCCTCCACCCGAATCTCCCAACGGATTGTAGCCTCGTCGCGTCTTGCCGCCGTCACAGAAAACGGATTGGCATTTATCGACAGCAACGGACAGCTCTGCCGCTATGAAGGCACGCGCGTCACGTCGACCGGCGTCACAGTCCCGTCGGCAGAAGGTCTTGTCTATTCCGCCAGCCACGGCGAGTTGCTCGTGTATGGCGGCGGCAAGACAATGGCAGTAGCCCCCGACAACACCTTCACCCATCGCACGTCACGCTACCAAAGCCACGCATCCGGACTCCTGAGCGACAGCGACAACGTGTATGATCCCGATATAGAAGAGAAAAGCGCGCAAGCCGTCGACCTGCGCACCGACCAGACAGAATTGCCGTTCCGTCTGCGTCTGGCACAGTGGCATATAGACGCGTCTGACGCCGACGTAAGGCTCACCGTCTATGCCGAAAACGGCTACAGCTGCCACGGCGAGATGGTGTCAAGCCAGCGGTTGCGCGGCGCCGTCAGAGCCGTTGTCAGACAGCGCGTAGCCATGCCACGCAGCCGCACCGTCAGGTTCGGGCTTCAAGGCACGTTGCCTTCAGGAACAAGAATCTGCAATATAAATATGTCGTAAAACATATTTTGGGGCCGTGAATAAAAAAAATTGCGTGTCGGCGTAAAAAAAATGAAGAAAAATAGTTGAAAAAAAATGAAACAATTTATCTTTGCGTGTATCTAACAAAGAATCATAATTCAATCTGTGTAAAAAACAAGGAAATGAAAAAACACAGCGACAATAACCCAAACCAGGAAACACAGAGACCGCCTCTGTGGGTTGTCATAATTGTGATAGCCAGCATCCTGCCGGTATTGCTTTGGCCGGTGTATATGTCGCGCTATGGTCTTCAACAAGGAGGTCAGACCGCCTTTCTTGCCACCGCCTTTCCGATTTATATAGTGCTGTGCGGATACCTTGCATATAAATGCTATCAGTATAGAAGAGAAGTCACCTACGTGCTTCTCGTGATAATGTGGCTCTCATACGGCGCCGCAGTTTTCCTATAAAAACCCTAATCTTAATAAAAAATACAAGACTATGATTATTGGAATTCCTAAAGAAATTAAGAACAACGAAAGCCGCGTGTCGATGACCCCGGCAGGTGTTCACGAGTTGGTTAAGCACGGTCATACAGTGTATGTGCAGAAAACGGCAGGCGAAGGCAGCGGATTCAGCGATGCCGACTACGAAGCCGTAGGCGCGGTGATGAGCCCAACGATAGAGGATGTCTACGCCAAGGCGGAGATGATAATCAAAGTAAAGGAACCAATAGAACCTGAGTACAAATTGGTGCGCAAGGGACAGTTGCTGTTCACGTATCTACACTTTGCCAGCAGCGAGCCACTGACCAAAGCAATGGTAGAGAGCGGCGCCGTCTGCCTTGCTTACGAAACCGTCCGTATGTCCGACAACTCGTTGCCGTTGCTGATACCGATGTCGGAGGTGGCAGGACGAATGTCGGTACAAGAAGGAATGTATTTTCTTGAGCGTCCGCACGGAGGCAAAGGCGTGCTTCTCGGCGGCGTTCCAGGCGTAAAGCCGGCGAAAGTGTTTGTGATAGGAGGAGGCGTTGTCGGCACAGCTGCCGCAATGACCGCCGCCGGCACAGGCGCCGATGTTACAATCTGCGACATCTCGATACGTCGCCTCGCGTATCTTGCGGATGTTATGCCCAAGAACATCAAGACGCTAATGAGCAATGAATACAATATCCGTCAGGAGCTTGCCGACGCCGATCTTGTTATCGGATCAGTGCTTATTCCAGGCGCCAAAGCGCCTAAACTCGTCACCCGCGATATGCTGAAGCTGATGAAGAAAGGCACAGTGCTTGTAGACGTGGCTATCGACCAGGGCGGCTGCTTCGAGACCTCGCATCCTACCACCCATCAGGATCCAGTGTATGAGATTGACGGCATAGTTCACTATGCTGTGGCAAATATCCCTGGAGCCGTGGCACGCACATCAACGTTCGCGCTCACCAACGCCACAATTCCTTATGCTCTGAAACTTGCCGACAAGGGCTGGAAACAGGCATGCAAGGAAAATCACGACCTTCTTGAGGGCTTGAACATTGTTGACGGCAAGGTGGTGTATAAGGGCGTTGCCGACGCATGGGGCTTGCCTTACACACCGGTTGAGGAAGTGTTGTAGAGAAACACATATAGATAAGAAGACAGGCGCGTTTCGAAATGCGCCTGTCTTTTTTTGATGTGTTGAAGTGGCGTACCTCCGGCACGCTGATGGCGGATGCTGGCAGAGATCCCGGCACGCTGCGCTGCGCTGCGCGTACCGGGTTACTGCAGAGTTTCGTCGCTCCGCGACGGCATGCGCAGTTGTTGGTCAGTAGCGCATCTTCGAAGCGCGAGAGCAGCGACTAGCGTCTAACCCCATGCGCCCTCCGCTGACGCGTCGTGCGAATGGGGTTATTATTGAGCAATGCGCCGCTGACGTAAATCTGCTGACACAAAACGGCTTACTGCGCTCCGCGGCGAAGGAATTGTCGCTATGTCGGTCAGCAAAACTGCCGTATAATCAGCTAAATCTATCAAAAAAAGGCACATTTAGCTGAATAAAGCGTAGTTTTCGGGGGAGTGGCGTACCTCCGGCACGCTGTGCTGCGCTCTGCGTACCGGGTTACTGCAGAGTGTCGTCGCTCCGCGACGAAGGGCGAAGGGGGATAAAAAAACAGGCGTGGTTTAGAAGCACGCCTGTTCTTATTGATATGAGGTCTGTTTTATTTCACTTCCCAAGTTTCACCAGCCATAATCATGTCGCGCAGCGAACCGAAATGTTTGCGCTCCTCGACATTGTGAGTCTGTTTGTCGACCTCTTCCTCATAGACCGGTGCATCGACGTCGCGTATAACGCCGATTGCCAAAGGCAACGACTTTCCGTCCATCATAGCAAGCTGCTGATGGAGGAAGTTGGACTGGCAGTGAGCATCGTGAGTAAGCACGTCGTCGATGGTGTATCCGTCCTCGCCGATTGTCACAGCCTTCAAAAGGAATCCGTCTTGAACCAATCCCTTGTTCATCTCCTTGCCGAACAGCATCTTCTCGCCGTGGTGCAAGTGGATGGTGTGGTCAGGGCGCAATTCGCGGTCGCTGACAAAGCTGTAGATGCCTTGATTGAAGATTACGCAGTTCTGGAGCATTTCAACAACCGACGCGCCGCGATGGCGTGCGGCTGCAACCAAGACCTCTTGCGACGTTTTCAGTTCAACGTCGAGGCTTCTGCCGAAGAAAGTGCCTCTCGCTCCAAACACGAGTTCAGCCGGGATGAACGGATCCTCCGTAGTGCCGTAAGGCGAAGACTTAGATACGAATCCGCGTTCAGACGTAGGCGAATACTGACCCTTTGTCAAGCCGTAGATACGGTTGTTGAGCAGAATCATATTCATGTTTACGTTTCGTCTGACAGCGTGGATGAAGTGGTTTCCGCCGATTGCCAGACCGTCGCCGTCGCCGGAGATTTGCCAAACGGTCATGTCGGGGCGTGCCACTTTGAAACCAGTGGCGATAGCCGCCGCACGTCCGTGGATGGTGTGGAAACCGTAGGTGTTCATATAGTAAGGCAGACGCGAGCTGCAGCCGATACCAGAAATCACGGCAGTTTTTTCAGGAGCAACGCCGAGTTCCGCCATTGCTTTGTGCAGCACGTTCAGAATGGCGTGGTCGCCGCAACCGGGACACCAGCGCACGTATTGGTCGCTCTTGAAATCAGAGGCTTGATATTTCTTTTCTTCCATGATTCTTATTCCTCCATAATTTTAGTTACACCATCGACAAGCTCCTGCACAAGGAACGGTTGTCCCTGCACCTTGTTGATGCGTCTGATCAGAACGTTCGGGAATTTTGCCTGCAGGAAGTCGGCAAACTGTCCGAGGTTGAGTTCGGCAACGACAACGTGTTTGTATCTGGCGAGCACCTCCCCGGTGTTTTTAGGCAGCGGGTTGATGTAGCGGAAATGAGCCATAGCCACTTTTTTGCCGGCAGCCCTAAGATCGTCGACAGCCTCATGGATATGACCGAACGTGCCGCCCCATCCGATGACAAGCGTATCAGCGTCAGCGTCGCCGTAAGGCTCTACGTCGGGGATGTCGAAAGCCACGCGGTCTACTTTCTCCTGTCGCAGGAGCACCATTTTCTCGTGGTTTTCCGGGTCGGTCGAGATGGCACCAGTTTTGGAATCCTTCTCCAAGCCGCCGAGGCGGTGAGTCAGACCAGGAGTTCCCGGAATAGCCCAGTAGCGCGCTTTGGTATTCTCGTCGCGGTCGTAAGGATGCCAGTCGGATTTGCCTTCCGGCACGAAACGCGGTTTTATTTCAGGATATTCACCCTCTTCCGGCAGTCTGAACGCCGACGAACCGTTTCCGATGAAAGCGTCGGATAGAAGCACAACCGGCGTCATGTGCTCGATTGCAATTCTTGCGGCTTCGAAAGCCATGTGGAAGCAGTCGACAGGAGAAGCGGCAGCCAAAACCACGATAGGGCATTCGCCGTTGCGGCCGTAGATAGCCTGACGTAGGTCGGTCTGTTCGGTTTTTGTAGGCAGACCCGTAGACGGGCCACCACGCTGCACGTCGACGATTACAAGCGGAAGTTCCGCCATCACAGCCAGACCTATACCCTCGCTCTTCAGCGCCAAACCCGGTCCTGACGTAGTCGTCACCGCTAAATCGCCGGCAAAAGCCGCGCCGATAGCAGAGCAGACGCCTGCAATCTCGTCCTCCATCTGGCAAGCCTTCACCCCGAGGTCCTTTCGTTTTGCAAGTTCGTGAAGGATGTCGGTGGCAGGAGTGATAGGGTAGCTTCCGAGATACAATGGTCGTCCCGATTTTTCAGAAGCGTATATAAGTCCCCAAGCAGTGGCCGTGTTTCCGTTTACATCGGTGTATGTTCCAGGACGAGTGTCGCCGGTTTCGATGCGGTATGTAGAAACAGAGGCATGGATATTGTGTCCGTAGTCGTAGCCCGCATTGAGCACTTTTGCGTTAGCTTCGTAAACAGCAGGCTTTTTTGCGAATTTGTTTTTTAAGAGGTGCAAAGCTGATTCAAGCGGGCGGTCGAACAACCAGCACACCAATCCGAGCGCGAAGATGTTGCGGCATCGCAGCATTGACTTCAGGTCGAGACCAGAGTCGGCGAGAGCGTTTTTCACCATCGAAGTCACCGGCACTTCAACGATTTGTGCAGTGTTGTCGATTCCGATTTCGTGGAAAGGCTCGTTGGTTTCGTAGAGCGCTTTTTTGAGGTCAGACTCCTTGAATGAGTCGATGTCGACGATTGCGACACCTCCTTTTTTCAGGAAGCAGGCATGGCGTTTCAGCGCCGCAGGGTTCATAGCCACCAGGACGTCGGCGAGGTCGCCCGGCGTATGCACGCCCTTGCCAATGTGCACTTGAAATCCAGAGACACCGCTCAGAGTGCCTTGCGGAGCGCGGATTTCAGCAGGATAGTCGGGGAAAGTGGAGATTTGGTCGCCCACGCCCGCCGACACGTTAGAGAAAATGTTGCCGGCGAGCTGCATACCGTCGCCAGAGTCGCCCGAAAAGCGGACTACTACATTCTCCAAGGTCTTAACGTTTGTCTTTTCTAACATTTTTATTTAGGTTTGTTTTGCTAACAGCAAATTATGTTGTTTTCACGTCACAAATGTAGTGTTTTTTCCAAACTTAACGCCTCTGCCAATCAAAAAAATACTAAAAATTTGAATATAACATTCAAATCGGTGGGTTTCTCCGTTACGTTGTCAAAATCCGGCAGACTCAATACTTCGGAAACGGGCCAATCTCTTTAATCACGTCGATGGTTTGGCTGTCGGAAGTGTAGCATCCGACGATGCCAACTCCGCCGTCGACGTTGCTGAATATTTTGACAGGGTCTGCCAATCCGAGGTCAATGAGTCCGCCTTGTATGCCTTTGTTGTCGGTGCGGTTTATTATAGAGCTGACAAGATAGTCGTAGTATGGCTTCGAGATTGCATACAGCCAGAACTTGCGCGCCATCCGTTTTTGCCGCCAAGTGCCTGGCGACAGTTGTATAATCTCTCTCACTTCGATGGTGCGCTTTTGTCCGTCGAAACCCTTGTCGGAGAATGGCAGGCCGTATGGCGAATATGGCTTCCAACCAGGCAACGTAGAATGAATCTGGTTGGCAAGCTGTTGGAATACGTATTCGTGCGTGAAGTTGCGTTCGCCCATCGAGAAGCCTCGGAGGCCATCGGCGTTGTCCCATTGCAGGAAGTAGTAGCTGTCGCCGGGCTTGTCGGTGAACGTCAGATTGTAGTAGACCACGCAGTCGGCGTCGGTGTAGATTTGCATCGGACCTTGTCGGCTTACGGTGATTCCTTCGATGACGACAGGCTCCGGCATCACGTCGGTTGCCTTGACTGTCTTGTCGCGGTAGCTGGTGCTGACGGTGACGCTCTCACCGGGAAGCACTTTCGTGTTGGAGACGTAGAGGTGTCGGTCGGCGTCATACGTCATATGCTCTTTTTCCTCGCCGTTTATGCTTACGGCAATGTCGAGGTCGGTCACGAACGTGCGGCAAATCTTTTTTCATAATGTTTGCAACCGCAGCTGCAATTTCACGTACATTATCCTGCTCATTGTAGCAAGGAATCATTACCGATATTTTCATTATCTGCCTCTTTAATGGAACGTCCAAAATTTATTTAATAAAAAATTCAATGGAATTGTAAGGACTAAATTGATAATCGGACAGATAACTGCCGACCAGTGCAATATATCTACCTCTACATATAAAAATACAGTGCTCATCACAAACGTTGCGCCATAGCTTAAATATGTTTTTCCGATGCGCTTTAGCAACTGTTTAACGCCTTCAGATTGTGATTTAAATACATACTTATTATTCCAGAAGAAAGCATTCGCAACGCTGATCACCCAGCCAGCAACATTTCCGATCATATACCATTCTGGATTGATCCAATAAATAATATAGTAAACAATTAATGAAATAGCTGTATTCGATACGCCAACAATTCCAAATTTCACAAACTGAAAAATTGTGGTTTTATTTATCATCTTTACAGACCCGCAGTCTATTTTTCACGTTACAAATGCCTGTCGAGAAATCAGTAGCAGCATGCCACCCCAATTCTTTCTCCAGCTTGGACACATCCGGCCACAAGGATACCATGCCCGTTTTCGGATAAGGAATGGCTCCAAACCTTAACTCACTTTCCGTACGTGTAATTCGTGCCATTTCCAACACATAATCTTTCAGCTGCCGTACATCTCCGCTGCCAAAGTTGTAGACACCGTTAGGACATTCCTGTGTGCACAAGCGGTACAGCGCTTCAATCGCGTCATCGATATAGAGAAAGTCCCACATTTGAATGCCCTGCGTTAATTCGCAGGGCTTATTTTCTAACATAGACCGCAGCATGCTCATAATCATGGTGCCCTCATAGTCATCGGGTCCATACAAACTAAAAAATCGCGGTTCTCGATATTTTACACCTGCACATTCGCATAACTTTGCAGTTTCATTGTAAAATTTCAACTTAGCTTTACCGTATTCCGTATTTGGATGGCACTCGCTGTTTTCATTGATCTGTTCGTTATGCGAACCATATTCAGCCTGAGATCCAGCCGTAACGATACACTTACAGCCAGCTGCAATCATGGATCGTACACCCTGCAGTGAGTATTCACAGTTCTGCTCCTGCAGTTTCCGATCCATACGAGCAGGGCCTCGGGTACCGTTCCACGCCAGATGAATAAAGCAATCACAGAAACCAATTTTATCCCCTAAACGATCATAGTTTTCCATATCAAGCAAGACTTCTTTGATATTCTCGGCATTTTCCTGCGATCTGCGAACAACATGCACAACATCCCAACCATGAGCACGCAAAGTCTCCGACAGCTTTTTGCCAATAAAGCTAGTCGCTCCTGTGATTACTGCTTGCATGCTATTGCCTCCAGTCTATCGCAAATCCTGCTAGCCAGTTTTTCTGCGCTCAGGCCATAATAATCTCGCAGGAATTCATGACTGCCAACAATGCTCGAGTATTGGTCCTTCATACCTAGGCAGAGTAATGGTGCATGGGTACCGCTTATTCCGGCTGTAACTTCTGCAATCGCACTACCTAATCCGCCGATGATATTGTGTTCCTCAATTGACACAAGTAATTTAAACTGCTTTGCCAATTTCTTAATCACATCAGCATCAAGCGGTTTTATTGTAGAAAGTGTATATACTGCAACAGATATATCGTCCTCAGTTAAAATTTGAGCTGCCTTTACTGCTTCAGAAGCGATTGCACCAGTAGTGAACAAACACACTTCTGTACCAGAAACAATTTCTCGCGGCAT
>OLQN01003326.1_pt1 | contig 9807 bp, 9 predicted proteins | sample 1673181 | NCBI WGS metagenome assembly OLQN01 (sample SAMEA3136763, study PRJEB25190) | human gut metagenome | biome: human gut; feature: human-associated habitat; material: faeces | place: Austria | collected 2013
AGGAACCGACATCGCTCCAGCCCGCATCCATCGGCACCACAACGGCATCTGCCGTGCATTCCATGACCGCGTAATCCACCGACTCTTCCGGACAAGCGAGAAACGCCTCTTCATCCACACGAATAAAATCGAGATCCGGATCGACGGCGCTCATCGCTTTTTCACAGGCATCGAGAATATCCGGACGATACTTTTTCAGTTCTTCGAGATAACGTCCGGCACGGAACAGGAACATACCGCTGTTCCAGTAATATTCGCCACTTGCCACATAGGCCTGCGCGGTTTCCAGATTCGGTTTTTCGACAAACTGCGCCACTTCAAAGGCCACCGCATGCTGCTCATCTACAGGCACTTCATCACCGCGACGAATATAGCCATACCCAGTTTCAGGTTTGAATGGAACGATACCAAAAGTCACTAGTTTTCCATAACTAGCTAAAGATGACGCCTTATTAATTGCCTCACAGAAAACATGTTCGTCTTGGATGTTGTGATCTGCAGCTAAAATAAGAATCAATGGATCTTCATCAGCGAATTTTCTTTTTGCTGCTAATGCTGCGAGTGTTATAGCAGGGGCTGTATTACGACCTTTGGGTTCAAGAATAATGTTATTTGAAAGTTTGCCTAACTCTCTTAATTGTTCTGCAACAATAAATCTATGCTCTTCGTTGCATATAACTATTGAATCATCAGCATTTAAATTATTAAGACGTGACAATGTTGACTGCAGCATTGTCAAACTGCCAGTCAACTTTAAAAACTGCTTGGGGAACTTTTCTCGTGAAAGTGGCCACAAGCGACTTCCCGAACCACCAGCCAAAATAACAGGTATCATTCTCACCTCTTAAAAGAATATTAGCATTAAAGCAACTTACTAGAACGCAGCATACCATTTTTATATAATAAAAAAAGGATAATACTTTTTATATGCCAAATGAAATGTCTACTAAAAATCCTACGATTGTTAAATTGTGCCAAATGAATTGCTGCATAGCATGGATAGTATAAAACTGAAGTATTGAAGTGTTTTTTAGCTCGCCAACATATATCAATATCTTCGCAATACATAAAATACTTTTCGTTGAATCCGTTGAGTTTTGAATAAAAGAAGGCATTAAATATTAGAAAAGAACCTGCAGCCCAATCAACATATGTTGGTTTCGTTATTTTGTTCTTATTTACTACACAGTCATTTTTCTTAAATAAAAATGACATAAAAAAATCAATTGCCGAGGGAAATTTCCTTACTGAGTTATCATATGTTTTTTTATCAAAATCCCTGTATAAATTTATCGTTGCTAGATTAACATTCGCTGAACCACACTCATCTACGACATCTAATAGATCAGAGCACTCAATATATATATCAGGATTCATAACCACAAAAAAATCTTCCTTAGTAATTAAGGAGGATATAGAGGAAAAAACTTCATTATTATTCTCTCCAAATCCTTTTTTCTCTTTAGACCTTAAATAAGTTATTTTGTTTTCCTGACAAAAATCCAAAAGCTCGCTCTCTCCTAAATTATCTTTGATGATAACTTTAATTCTGCTGTGATTATTTAATTTTGATACTGCTCCTAATTCCTTAAGAGTTTTGAAATGACCATGAGAAATTACCGAAACATAAATCATTATATTAGTGCCTCTGCTCTAATAAAGAAACAAAAAGTTTGTCATAAAGATTTGACATTTTTTTATCGGATATATTGTAAAGTTTATCGTCAGAAAGAGCGTTATAGTCAGCTTTTTTTATTTTAGGTTGCAAATAATTATATGATCCATCCTTAATTTTAAACATAGAAATATTTTCCTCTCCTAATAGAGATGCAATTTCTCTATGGGGCTCTATATCGCTAACATATAAATAGCACCCAGTAGAGGCAGCTTCTAATAGTGCCAAGGGGAGCCCTTCCGATAAAGAAGCGGAAACAAAAATATCTGATAATTGATAATATTCAAGAGGGCATTCAACTTTCCCCATAAATATATACCGTAAATCTTTAGAATATTTATCCTTACAATATCTAAAAAGTTCACCATCACCTAGAATTAAAAATATATCATTTTCTTCGATGGCTAAGTGTTCCAAGAGGTAAGCAATATTTTTCCTTAATGATAACGAGCCACAATATATAAATATTCTTTTTTCACTATCAAATCCGTGTTTTTCCCTCAATAATTTTTTTTTATCAGACTCAAGTGTCTTAAACCTAGTTATATCAATCCCATTCTGGATGGTGGTTATTTTAGTTTTTACTTTCGATTGTTTCAGTTTTGATTGGACCGCTGCTGAGCAAGCAACGATATGATTAAATCTTCGTAATATAAAACGATGAAGATAATATATAGCATTCCCTTTAACCGCGCCAAATAATGGGATATAATCCTCATCTAGTCTATTGTGAATAGTAGATATTTTCACGCCATTCAGAAAGTAAGAAAACATATCGGCCGTGATCCCATGTGAATGTAAGATATTATGTGGATGTTCCTTTAAAAAACTTCTCACAAATAAAATTTTGCTGAACCAAGTACCATCTGGTATTAATATAACCTTGGCTCCTAAACAGCATAACTCATCATATATATTTTTATCTACGCTATTTGTTAAACAAAAAACAGTAAAAGCATATTTTTTATTTTCTTTTATCAATCCTCGTACTACATTCACAGGTCCAAGATTTTGTATTTTAGAGATAAGTATGCCTATTTTATTATTTTTCACTTAGATTCACCCAAATATAATCAGAGTAAGCTCAGGATGCACATTAGAAATAAATAGATCATATCCTAATTGCACAATTGTTAAAAAAGAAAAAATTAGAAACGCCAGAGGTGTATTTCTTTTGTAGAACAGAGCATATACAATTAAAATGCTTTCACCTAGTGTCAGAAAGGATGAAAGACGGCCTGAAAGAATAGCCATCCCACTCAATGCAACCATAGCTAATACACCTAAAACATATAAGTTATAAAGCACTATAATTTTCTCATTTTTAATATCTGAAAGTACATATTTGTGCATTAAGACAATTAAAAAAACACCTTTAATAAAAACCGGATTAGTAAATATACTCACCCGATAATCATATTCTTCCCAACCAACATAATTCGAAATTGCAGTTGGAAGCAAACTATATTGAGATAAGAGTTGTATCGATAAATTAAGCCCATTCAAATAAGAAAAAATAATTGACACTAAAAATAAAAACAACATCATTTTTAATGTTATGTATTTTTTTTTGAAAAAAGGATAACAAAGAGCAATAATAAGCGCCCCAGAATGAATCAAAGAAGCAAATAAAACTCCTGTAATTATACTTTTATTTCCTTTAAATTTAATTATTGAATATAATGATATGCTAACAGCTAATCCTGCCCTAATTTGAATCAAATCTCTAACTATAAAAGCATGGCTTAAATAAAAAACTAACGATAGTATCGGTATTAAACTTATTTTTCTGAATGAAAAATATGTAAGCAGGAGTGATAAAAAAGCAATAAAAAAAAGAAATAATTGAAATGGCAAGCATAAAGTTTTAAAGATTGATGATAAGAATAGATAGCCTACCTCCCCATGTATATCTCTTATAGATGCGAGACTAAAGTCACATAAAATAGGCACTTCATTATACATTTTCCTGTATTCGATATAATCACTATCATTCATACGCAGCCCTGATATTAATACCATTAGGACCACGAGAAAAAACATTAAGTATGCGTTAATATCTCCACTTTTATTATTATGGGCCAAAGCCAATATTAAACCAAACGCAAGGACTGAAAAAAGCAATAAATTCATTCTTGGACTCTTAATGTCGTTTCAAGAAAACTGTTAATTAAATTGACAAAGTTTGTGTCAGTATCCTCCTCGCAATAAAAACATAAATCGGAACATATTCCTTTTGAAGCAAATTTTGTTGTAAGTACAGGAATACCTTTTTGTACAGCTTCTAATATTTTTATTTTAATTCCAGTGCCCGTTGTAATCGGTGCAATAACACACAAGCATGTTGAGCTAAGTTTATTATATGTGGAAAAGTCAAGCTCTCCCGTAAAGGTAATTTCCTCTCCACAGTTTAACATCTTTATTTTTTTATCAGATGCCTTTCCTGTTACAACTATTCTTATTTTCCTATTTAATCCAGGATATATATTTTTTATAAACCAATTTAAGCCGTAAAAATTTTGTGAAAATTCAATGCTACCGGGAATAAGCAGGAAAGGGGTTTGGAAATTGATAGTTCTCTTAATCTTTTCTACATAAAGATGATTGCTCGCTAAGGAACAACAACCCTCATCAATATTGTATCTTGTTTTATACCAACATTTATCTTCTTCTGTCAGAAAGATAAATTGCTCAACTCTCAAACGTTTGATAATATTTTCTTCAGTAATTTTCAACTTTAGGTAATCATTAAAAAACAAAATTTTTCGTACAACCTCATTATGAGATACAAACATTTCTTTAAAGAAATCAGTTGCCACATCATGAATAACACAGTGTATTCTCGCACTAATTTCAATAGGCAATGCTTGCAACGCCCATATAGACTCAGCAATAATAATAGAAGGTTTTTCTAAATCAATTATCTTTTTTATGTTATCTCTAATGTCAGCAGAAGAAAATAATTGTTCATACCGAGTTCTGATATCAAATAATATTTGTAACTCGGCAATAAATGATCTAGATATTTTTTTTACTTCATATCTTTGAATATTATTAAATCTTGTTGGTATTAATTCATCTTTCTTTTCCGTAACATTTTCAAGGTTTATTTCAATCAAAACGACCTCATTATCCTCATTTAATAACTCATCAATTCTTCCTAATACAGAACTTTTGTACCCATTATTTGTCGGGAATATTGGAGCTGTAGAAACCACAACTATTTTAGTCATAAAAAACGCCTAGAAAGATAAATAACCACAAACCTTCATCAGGTCGAAATATTATTGCGCTTTGTGTTATAGATGTGCAATATAATTTACTTAAAGCATAAAAAATGATGACTATGTGCAGTGTAAAGATAACACTACTTGCTAAACATTTGAACAAATCTAAATGATGGTAAATTAATATCTTTCTGTGACAGAATCTTCTCTGATTGAGAGGGCCAGGCAATGTTAATTTCCTCATCGTTCCAAATGACTCCCCTTTCATGATTTAAAGAATAATAGTTGTTAGTTTTATAAACAAACTCTGCAATATCACTTAAAGTTAAAAAACCATGGGCGAATCCTTCTGGAATCCATAGCTGCCTTTTATTTTCTGACGAAAGAGTTACTCCAACCCATGAACCAAATGTTTCAGAATTAGGTCTAATGTCTACTGCAACATCAAATACCTCGCCAACTATACACCTTACTAATTTTGCCTGCTCAAAGGGAGGAAGCTGAAAGTGTAAACCTCTAAGTACACCTTTACACGATTTAGAATGATTATCCTGAACAAATTCAACCTTCCGCCCTACAGCCTCTTCGAAAACTTTCTGATTAAAGCTTTCCATAAAGAAACCACGCTCATCACCAAAAACTTTCGGTTCAAAAATCAGTACATCTGGAATTTCTGTTTTAATAACATTCATTTTATTAATAACCTTTAATCATTTTTAGCAGATACTGACCATAAGCATTTTTTTTCAGCGGTTTAGCTAATACTTTCACCTGCTCAGCATCAATAAACCCTTTACGGTAAGCAATTTCTTCCGGGCAGGAAACTTTCAAGCCCTGGCGCTCTTCAATGGTGGCAATGAAGTTGCTTGCTTCAATAAGACTTTGATGTGTCCCCGTGTCCAGCCAGGCATATCCACGTCCCATCATGGCAACAGATAAATGCCCCTGTTCCATATAGATACGGTTAATATCGGTAATTTCCAGTTCACCGCGGGCAGAAGGCTTAAGATTTTTCGCCATTTCCACAACGTAGTTATCATAGAAATAAAGCCCGGTTACCGCATAATTACTTTTTGGTTGTAACGGTTTTTCTTCCAGGCTGATTGCAGTACCGTTTTTATCAAACTCAACGACACCATAGCGTTCAGGATCATTAACGTGATAGGCAAATACCGTTGCACCACTTTCTTTGTTAACAGCGGCATCCATTAACTTAGGCAGGTCGTGACCGTAGAAGATATTATCACCAAGTACCAAAGCACAATCATCACCACCGATAAACTCTTCACCGATGATAAATGCCTGCGCAAGACCATCCGGACTCGGTTGCACTTTGTAGTGAAGATTTAGCCCCCACTGGCTCCCATCACCCAGCAGTTGTTGAAAACGAGGAGTATCCTGTGGCGTGCTGATAATCAAAATATCGCGAATACCCGCCAACATCAGTGTAGAGAGCGGGTAATAGATCATCGGTTTATCATAAATCGGTAACAGCTGTTTACTGACAGCCATAGTCACAGGATAAAGACGTGTACCAGAACCACCCGCTAAAATAATACCTTTACGCGTATTCATTCCATCATTCCTTTTAATTCATCTTGTTCCACCATCACGAACAAGATGCAAAAACTATTAAATTGCTGTAGTCGTAAATAATTCGTTGAGCATGCGTTTCACACCAACCTGCCAGTCAGGCAAGACAAGCGCAAAGTTCTGCTGAAATTTTTCTGTATTAAGGCGAGAGTTATGTGGACGACGAGCTGGTGTAGGATAGACTGTTGTTGGTACTGCGTTGAGCTTGTTGAGTGCAAGGGGAATGCCTGCTTTGCGCGCCTCTTCAAAAACCAGCGCAGCATAATCGTGCCAGGTTGTGGTACCACTGGCTACCAGATGGTACAAACCTGCGACTTCCGGTTTATTCAGTGCCACACGAATGGCATGTGCCGTACAATCAGCCAGCAACTCTGCGCCAGTTGGCGCACCAAACTGATCATTAATAACGGCTAATTCTTCACGCTCTTTTGCCAGACGCAACATCGTTTTGGCGAAGTTATTTCCTTTACCTGCATAGACCCAGCTGGTCCGGAAAATAAGGTGCTTCGCACAATGCTCTTGTAATGCTTTTTCTCCTGCTAACTTGGTTTCACCGTAAACATTTAGCGGTGCGGTTGCATCCTCCTCCTGCCATGGTATTTCACCGGTCCCCGGAAATACGTAGTCAGTAGAGTAGTGAATAACCCAAGCGCCGACTTCATTGGCTGCTTTCGCGATCGCTTCGACACTCGTCGCGTTCAGTAATTGTGCAAACTCCGGTTCTGATTCTGCTTTGTCTACTGCGGTGTGAGCGGCTGCGTTGACAATAATATCAGGCCGAATGCTTCTAACGGTTTCAGCCACACCTTCAGGGTTACTAAAATCACCACAGTAATCAGTGGAGTGAACATCAAGAGCAATCAAATTACCCAGAGGTGCCAGAGCACGCTGTAGTTCCCAACCAACCTGCCCTGTTTTGCCAAAAAGGAGGATATTCATTAGTGGCGGCCCTCATAGTTCTGTTCAATCCACGATTGATAGGCACCACTTTTCACATTATCAACCCATTTTGTATTGGACAGATACCATTCCACAGTTTTACGAATCCCGCTCTCAAACGTTTCCTGTGGTTTCCAGCCCAATTCGCGGCTAATTTTATCGGCATCAATTGCATAACGGCGATCATGCCCTGGGCGATCAGCAACATAGGTAATTTGCTCACGATAAGATTTCTCTTTCGGGACTATCTCATCCAACAAATCACAAATAGTGAACACTACGTCGATGTTTTTCTTTTCGTTGTGTCCACCAATGTTATAAGTTTCGCCCGCTTTACCTTCGGTTACGACGGTATATAACGCTCGAGCATGATCCTCTACATACAACCAGTCGCGGATCTGATCTCCTTTGCCATAAATAGGTAATGCCTTACCTTCCAGTGCATTAAGAATAACCAGTGGAATAAGCTTTTCCGGGAAATGATAAGGACCATAGTTGTTCGAGCAATTAGTCACAATGGTCGGTAAACCATAAGTACGTTTCCATGCGCGAACCAAATGATCGCTGGAAGCTTTAGAAGCAGAATATGGACTACTTGGCGCGTATGCTGTCATTTCCGTAAATAGCGGCAACGTTTCATTGCTATTTACTTCATCCGGATGGGGTAAGTCACCATACACCTCATCAGTAGAAATATGATGAAAGCGGAAGTTTTTTTTCTTTTCATCATCCAGACCAGACCAGACCAATAATTGCGCGCCGCTTCTAAAAGAACATAAGTACCCACAATATTGGTTTCAATAAATGCCGCAGGGCCAGTTATTGAGCGGTCAACGTGGCTCTCTGCTGCCAGGTGCATCACCGCGTCTGGCTGGTGCTGTGCGAAAATACGAGCCATCGCTTCGGCATCGCAGATATCTGCATGCTCAAATGAATAACGTTCAGAATCAGAAATTTCAGCGAGCGATTCCAGGTTTCCGGCGTATGTTAATTTATCGACATTAACAACACTATCTTGCGTATTATTTATTATGTGACGAACAACAGCAGAACCAATAAATCCTGCGCCACCAGTAACAAGTATCTTCACTTTTTTATTCCATATAGCCAGAGAGCATGCTGTGAAATAGACTGCTCCAGATTTGATTAATAGATGCATTAATGCACGCTACCGCCCCTGGCTTAACAGCTACCAGAGCACTGCGTACATTTCCACGATGTGACGAGCGTAACCCACTCGTGCCAAATCCGAAAAATTCAAACGCTAATTGTCTTACCAAACAGCTGTAGAAACAAGGAAAATCCTGGAAAAATTTGAACTATGATTGCAAGCTAACATGCTGTTTTTATTGTACTTATAAAAAAGACAACGGCAGTGAGATTCAATGAGCAAAACTTATGCTATGAATCTTCACTGCCGTTTTTAATTACTTACTGACCGACACTTCCAGTCAGGAATTTGTTACTCGCTTAACAACTTCTCAATGCCTTTGCGGAACTTAGCGCCCTCCTTCAGGTTACGCAGCCCATACTTCACAAACGCTTGCATATAACCCATTTTCTTTCCGCAGTCGTAACTGTCCCCAGTCATCAGCATTGCGTCAACTGCTTGTTTTTTTGCCAACTCAGCAATGGCATCAGTCAGCTGAATACGTCCCCATGCACCAGGCTGAGTACGTTCCAGTTCCGGCCAAATATCGGCAGAAAGCACATAGCGACCTACGGCCATGATGTCTGAGTCCAGCGTCTGCGGCTGATCCGGTTTTTCGATAAATTCAACAATGCGGCTGACTTTACCCTCACGGTCCAGCGGCTCTTTAGTCTGGATGACGGAGTATTCAGAGAGGTCACCCGGCATACGTTTTGCCAGCACCTGGCTGCGGCCCGTTTCGTTGAAACGAGCAATCATGGCAGCAAGGTTGTAACGCAGCGGGTCGGCGCTGGCGTCATCGATAACAACGTCTGGCAGTACCACGACAAATGGGTTGTCACCAATAGCAGGTCGTGCACATAAAATGGAGTGGCCCAAACCTAAAGGTTCGCCCTGACGCACGTTCATAATGGTCACGCCCGGTGGACAGATGGACTGCACTTCCGCAAGCAGTTGACGCTTCACGCGCTGTTCAAGGAGAGATTCTAATTCATAAGAGGTGTCGAAGTGGTTTTCGACCGCGTTCTTGGAAGCGTGAGTTACCAGGAGGATTTCTTTGATCCCTGCAGCCACAATCTCGTCAACGATGTACTGAATCATTGGCTTGTCGACGATCGGTAGCATCTCTTTGGGAATCGCCTTAGTGGCAGGCAACATATGCATCCCAAGACCCGCTACAGGAATAACTGCTTTTAAATTCGTCATTATTTCATCCACCTGTA
>OLQN01003345.1_pt1 | contig 9751 bp, 8 predicted proteins | sample 1673181 | NCBI WGS metagenome assembly OLQN01 (sample SAMEA3136763, study PRJEB25190) | human gut metagenome | biome: human gut; feature: human-associated habitat; material: faeces | place: Austria | collected 2013
GCGCCAGGCCAGCCGCCGCTGCGACATCGCCTACGAGTTCAAGGACGGCAGCGTGGCCTATGACGACATCCCCGACCCGCTGCCCTTCGACGTGGACGCGCCGGTCATTGAGATCCCCGAGGAGTTCTTCGGTATATGGTACATGGACTGCATGGACGACCCGAAGAAATATGACGGCAAGACGGTCAAATATCTGGCTCAGGTCTGCCAGACCCCCCAGGCCGGCAAGGGCGCGTTTGTGCCCGGACGCTTTGCCATGACCTGCTGCGTGCAGGACATCCAGTTTGTGGGTATGCCCTGCAAGTACGACGATTACAAGTCGCTGGAGCAGCGCAGCTGGATCAACATTACGGCCAAGGTCAACGTCAAGTACCACCCCATCTACAAGGGCCAGACCCCCGATTCCACCGGCCCTGTCCTGACCGCCATCTCCGTCGAGCCGGGCGAAAAGCCCGCGCAGGACGTGGTGATGTTCAGCTGATATTGCAATAGAAAAGCACCTGCCTTCGATAAAAAGGCAGGTGCTTTTTTGGTTGACAGGCATTTTCCGAAACGTGCCGCGGAGCGGTCAAGACCGCTCCCTACGGGCTGACGTTCACGGGTGCTTTGTAGGGAGGGGTCTTGACCCCTCCGTCGGGTAGACAGGGCGCTGATGTGGCGTCTGCTAACGGAAAACCTCCGGGCCGGGCATGCCCGGCCCCTACGGCGCAAAAATCAACCGCGCGTCCCCGCGATCTTGGAATCGGTGCTCCACCCCTGCAAATCGGTGGGCGTCAGGCTGCTCATCCAATTTTCACGCTCGGTCTCCCACTGGTCCCAGGCGGCCTGGCTGCGGATGGCGGTGCCGCTCTCAAAGGCATCGTCCCACGGGTTGGCCGGGTCGGGGTCGGTGGGGTCCCAGCCGCGCTTCTCGGTGTCGGCGGGGTCGGTGTAGATCGTGCCGGGCTTTCCCATCGGGCCGGGGTCGTCGGCGTCGTTGTAGATGATGACCGGCGTGCCCAGCGGGCAGTTGTCGTAGATCCACTTCACGTCCACCACGGCCAGCCGGATGCAGCCCAAGCTGGCGCGGGTGCCCAGCAGGTTGAACTCGTCGTACTCCACATCGTCCTTGTGCTGGCTGTAGTAGGGCACGCTGTGGAACAGGTAGCTGTCATAGATGCGGGTCGCGTACTGGCCGTAGCTCGGGCCCATCAGCAGCCGCCAGCTGTAGTCCACCGGGGTCGAAAAATACCCGGTGGGGGTGTCCATGCCGCCGCTGCACACCATCGCCATGAACGGCACAGCGTACTTTTTTGTGGCAGAATCCACGGCGTAGACCGTGACCACGCCGCCTGCGTTGTTGACCGCCAGCAGGTAGGGGCAGCCCTCCTTCGCGTTCAGCGTCAGGCCGTAGGCGGAAAATTGCGTTTTCAGCCCGGCCAGCGTCTCGGCGGCGTTATCGTCCCAGGTCGTCGGGTCCTTGATCTGCGGCGCGTCCTTGGTGGCGTTGCTCGTGGCCGTCGCCATCGCGGGGGCCACTGTCGGCTCGGGCGTCGGCATGGGGCTTGTCTCCGGCGTGGCGGCGGGGGCCGCCGTGGTCTGCGGCGTCGGGGCGGGCAGCACGTCCTGTGGGGTGTTGGGCATCTGCACGCAGGCACACAGCAGCGCAGCTGTCAGCAGAAGCGGAAAAATGCGGCGTAGAATCGACATAAAATCTCCTTAGTGTTTGGTGACGCCGTACTCCTCGGCCACGAATTTCTCCAGCGCGGCAAAGCTGCGGCGGACTTTTTCGGTCTCGATGCAGTACGCCATGCGGAAGTAGCCGGGGCAGCCGAAGCTGTCACCGGGGACCAGCGCCAGGTCATATTTCAGCGCCTTTTGGCAGAACGCCTTTGCGTCGTCCTCCAGCGCCTTCGGGAAGATGTAGAACGTGCCGTCCGGCTTGACGACGGTGAAGCCCAGCGCGATCAGCTCGTCGTAGATCAGGTTCATGTTCGTCTCGTAGACGGACAGGTCGCTGGTCACGTCAAGGCAGCGCTCGACGGCCATCTGGATGAGGGACGACGGGCAGTTGTGGCCGGTCCCGCGGGAGATCTGGCCGCACATCGGCACGATGTACGCGGCGTCCTCGCACCGCGGGTTGGCGGCCACATAGCCGATACGCTCGCCCGGTACGCTCAGACTCTTGGAGAAAGAGTAGCAGGTGAGCGTATCATCGTAGAATTTGGCGGGGTAGGGCGTGACCCTGCCGCCGAACGAAATCTCGCGGTACGGCTCGTCGGAAATCAGGAAGATGTGGTGGCCGTATTTGGCGCTTGTCGCGGTCAAAAAGTCGGCCAGCTGCTGCAGGGTCTCCTCGCTGTAGGCGGTGCCGCTGGGGTTGTTGGGGCTGTTGATGAGCACGGCGGCGGTGTTCTCGTCCACGAGCTGCGCGAACGCCTCAAAGTCGATCTGAAAGTCCGCGCACCGCGGCGGCGTCACGCGCAGGGTAAGCCCCGCGCCCTCGATGTACGGCTTGTACTCGGGGAAGAACGGCGCAAACGTTACGATGTTCTGCCCGGGCACGCCGACGCAGCGCACAGCATGGGCCAGCGCACCCGCCGCGCCCGTCGTCATAAAGATATGGTCGGCGGTGTAGTCCATGCCGAACCGGCGGTTCAGGCTTTCGGCCACGGCCTTGCGGGCGGACGGCAGCGTCAGCGTCGGCGTATAGCCATGCAGCTTGACGGGGTCGGTGTGGGCCAGCAGGTCCTCGCAAGCCGCGGTGAACTGCGGCGGGCAGGGGACAGACGGGTTGCCCAGCGAGTAATCGAACACGTTTTCATAGCCGATCTCCGCGCCGCGGGCGGTGCTCCATTCAGAAATCTGACGGATAACCGACTTGGAGCTCAGCATATCTTTATAGTGCTGTGCAATCATAATAACAGCTCCTTTTTGTGAAAAATGTTGTAATTTGACCCGGAAACGGCAGTCCGTAGGGGCCGGGCATGCCCGGCCCGCAGCCTTGCCACTGTATCCCCTTTAACGGTTTGCATCGTAGGGAGGGGTCTTGACCCCTCCGCGGGGCGTCGGGGACGCCGCCCCCTACAACGATCCGCAAGGCTTCTCCTTATCGCAAACGGGCACGGCGGCCTGTGGGCAGGCCGCCCTACGTATGGTCCGTAAACTTCTGCTCCGCGGGCGTCGGGGTCGCCCCGGAACGGTCCGGTCAAATCCCGTCTCCGGGCAATCTCCCGGCATTCCAGGCGTTTCGGATGCCCGGGTCACTCTCTCACCCTAAAACAACCTTTTCCAACCCCTGGGTATCCTCGGCCAGGTACTCTGCCCCGGCTTCGGTCAGCTCCTCGCGGGTCCGGAACCCCCACAGCACCCCGCAGCAGGGCAGGCCCGCGTTGTGGGCGGTCTCCACGTCCACATTGCTGTCACCGACGTACAGCACACTGCCGTCGGCCTCGACGCCAAGGTGCGCCATCAGGGCGCGCGTCCCCTCGGGGGCGGGCTTCGTGGGCACGTCGGGCAGCGCACCGCGGACGACCTCAAACAGGTCGGCGTCAAAGTACCGCGCGACCACGGCGCGGGCAAACTCGTCCGCCTTGTTGGAGAACACCGCCATCCGAACCCCGGCGGCCTTCAGCCGGGCCAGCAGCGCCGGCATACCGGGGTACGGTGCGGTCTTGTCGTGCATGTGCGCGCCGTAGACCTTATCAAACTCGGCCAGCGTCGCGGCCAGCTGCTCCGGGCTGCGGCAGCTTGCGGGGCTGAACCGCTCCACCAGCTTCGGGATGCCGTTGCCCACAAAATAGCGGTACTGCGCAGTTTCATACTGCGGCCAGCCGTGGGCGGCGCAGACGCGGTTCGCGGAGTCGGCCAGGTCGTCAATCGTGTTCAGCAGGGTTCCGTCCAAATCAAACAGTACGGTTTTATACATTCCTCAAAACCTCTTTGCACAAGAAATCACTCTTATTATAGTTGCATTTGACGAAAACAGCAAGCCGCCGCGCCCATTTACCGTAAAAAAGATGTAAATTCTCAAAAAGCTGTTCCCATTTGCACGATTTATGGTATTATATAAGGTAGCACGTAAGGAGGTTTCTCGAATGGATTTGTTTTTTGATTTGCTGCGTTCGGTCATCTACGGTGTGATCGAGGGCATTACCGAGTGGCTGCCCATCTCCAGCACCGGCCACATGATCCTGGCCGAGCAGGTACTTAAATTCAGCTTCAGCGCCGAATTTATGGAGATGTTCCGCGTCGTCATCCAGCTGGGCGCGATCCTGGCCGTTGTGGTTATGTATTTCAAAAAGCTGTGGCCCTTCTGCGTTGACAATGGCCGAGATTCCGGCCTGGCAAAGCACGTCCGCTGGCCGGTCATGCGGCTGTGGTTCAAGATCATCGTCGCCTGCCTGCCTGCCGCCGTGCTGGGCCTGGCGCTGGACGACTGGATCGACGCACATTTTTATAACAGCGTCGTCGTCGCGGTCATGCTGATCGTCTACGGCATCGCGTTCATCCTCATCGAGCGCCGCCCCCGTGTGCCCACCACCACCAAGCTGAGCCGCATCACCTACAGGCAGGCGCTTATCGTCGGTGCGTGGCAGGTGCTGGCGCTCATCCCAGGCACGTCCCGCAGCGGCTCCACCATCATCGGCGGCCTGCTCTGCGGCATGAGCCGCGCTTGCGCGTCCCAGTTCACCTTCTTCCTGGCCATCCCGGTCATGGCGGGCGCGTCGGGCCTCAAGCTCGTCAAGTTCCTGGCGGGCGGCGGCGTCTTTACGGTTGGCGAGATCGGCGCGCTGCTGGTCGGCTGCATCGTGGCGTTTGTCGTCTCCATTCTGGCCATCCGCTTCCTGATGGACTACGTCAAGAAGCACACCTTCACGGCCTTCGGCTGGTACCGCATCGCCCTGGGCATCGTCGTCCTGGGCGTCTGGGCCCTGCAGACATTCGTGCTGGCGTAACATTGTAAATAAAAAGCTGCTGTCTCCCGGCATGGGGGACAGCAGCTTTTTTGTTTGGTGCGTGCAAAGCCTCCCTTGTCAAAGGGAGGTGCCGCCAAAGGCGGCGGAGGGATTCCGTCGGGCTTTACGGGGGCTGCTTGCCCGGGCAAGCGGGCAGAGCCCCTCCGGCCTGCTTCGCGGCCACCTCCCCACCGTGTGGGGAGGCTTGCTTCGGACGGCTTCGCCGTCCGCGAAAGGCTCCCCTTACAGGGGAGCTGGCCGAGCCTGCGAGGCCGGAGGGGCTTTGGCACTGCACGGGTGCAGCGGATGCCTCCGGGAACGCGCAGGCCGGGCATGCCCGGTCCCTACCGCGTTGCGAAGTTACGAATTTTTCGGGAACGTCACCCGTATGGTCGTCCCGGTGCCGACCTGGCTCTGCAGGTCTATTTTTGCGTCGTGCAGCAGGGCAATGTGCTTGACGATGGCAAGCCCTAAGCCCGTGCCGCCCGTGGCCTTGGAGCGGCTCTTGTCCACGCGGTAGAACCGCTCAAACACGCGGGTCTGGCTGTCCTGCGGGATGCCGATGCCGTTGTCCTCGACCTCAAAATACGGGCAGCCGTCGCCGCCTACACCGCAGCGCAGCTCCACATGGCCGCCCGGGCGGTTGTAGCGGATGGCATTGTCGCACAAATTCTGCGTCAGTTCGCTCAATTGGTCGCGGCTGCCGCGCACGGTGGCGGGTTTGGCATCGTATTGCAGCGTCACGTAGGCCCGGCGGGCGTTGACCGTCATGTTCTGGGCCGTCTCCTTGACCAGCGCGGCCAGATCCACAGGGGCCATCTCAGTCACAGGCTCGCGGCTGTGGCTGGCCTGGGTGCTGTCCAGCTCACTCAATTGCAGAATGTCGCTGACCAGCGCGATCATCCGCTGTGCCTCCTTGTGGATGCGCGCGGCGAAGGTCGGCACGTCGGCGGGCTTTGCCATGCCGGTCTCGATCAGCTCGGCATAGCCGGAAATGCTCGTCAGCGGGGTTTTCAGCTCGTGGCTGACGTTGGCCGTGAACTCGCGGCGCATCGTCTCGTTGTCCTCGCGCAGCTTGCGGTCCGTCTGGATCGTCCGCGCCAGCGGGATCAATTCTTCATAGGGCACATCGGCCTCAATCGTGTCCAGATGCTCGGCCAGATGGTTGATGGGCTGCACCATGCGGCGGGTCAGCCACCAGCTGAACAGCGTGGCAGCGAGCAAAATCAGCACGACTGCGCCGCACAGCAGCGGCAGGGTGTCGGTGCTCAGGCCCCAGATGTTTGCGACGTCCTCGCCCACGCGCAGCAACTGTGCGCCCTCCGGCAGGTCGATGCGCACGGCGTAGTAGTGCGTCTCCAGCTGCAGCGTCTCACTCTCGCGGGTGATGCACGCGGAACCGCTCGCCATTGCCTGTTGAAATTCCGGGCGGTCGGCGTGGTTGGGCAGGTCGGTCTGGGCCGCGTAGATGTCGCCGTTTACGTCCACGATGTAGGAACCGCGCTTGGTGTCGTACAGCACCGTGCCGTCTGTGTCGATGAGGGTGATGCGCAGGGGGCAGTCCTCAGGCAGCAGGTTCAGCAGCGTGGTAGCGCTGTGGGTGTCCTGTGCCTCGTAGGCTGCGGCGTAGCCATGGCAGATCTGCATCAGGTAATTGTCAATGCGTTCTGCGTAGCTGCGCTGAAAAAGCACCGTTGCCGCCGTCAGCACGGCCAGCGCGCAGAGCAGCCCGGTCAGGATCAGGCCGCGCCGGTAGCGGCGGGTCATGCTGAGGGGCTGGCGCGTGCGGCGTTCGTCGTCAGTCATCGCTGCCCTCCGTGCTCAGCTTGTAGCCCACCTTGCGCACGGTGCGGATGGCCTCGCCCGCCGCGCCGAGCTTCTGGCGCAGCGTGCGGACGTGCATGTCGATGGTGCGGGATTCCAGTAAATCGTCGGTGTCCCAGACGTCCTTCATGATGCGCTCGCGGGCCAGGACCTCCTCCGGGTGCTCCAAAAACAGATGCAGCAGCGCGTATTCCTTGAAGGTCAGCTCCACGGGCACGCCGCCCACCCGGACGGTGCGGGACACGTCGTCCAGCACGATGTCCCCGAAGCGCAGCGTGGACGCGGCGGGCGCGGGGACGGCAGCGGCGGCACGGCGCAGCACGGCCCGCACGCGGGAGATGAACTCCATGATGCCGAACGGCTTGCACAGGTAGTCGTCCGCACCGTGGTCCAACCCCTTGACGACGTCGATCTCGCTGGTTTTGGCCGTGACCATGATGACCGGCGTTGCGGCGCAGGCCGGGTCGGCGCGCAGCTTGGCCAGAATCTGGTAGCCGTCCTCGTCGGGCAGCATGACGTCCAGAATGACGAGGTCGGGCCGCCCGCTGCGCAGCGCCGCCCAGAAGCTGGCCGCGTCCTCGCAGCCCGTGGTCTCGTACCCGTTGGATTGCAAAGCGTATTGCTCCAGCTCACGGATGCTGGAGTCGTCCTCAACGATGTAGATCATAGAAAATACCCCTTACTATAAACGTAGGGGCCGGGCATGCCCGGCCCGCGGCTTTGCGTGGCCGTCCGATAACGGGCGGCTGCTTTTCTGTTGCGGGCGGGGCATGCCCCGCCCCTACAAAAAGGCTTCCCCCTCGGGGCTGCGCCCGCAGGCGCGTGTCGGAGCGCAACCGCCGCAGGCGGCTCTTAGCGCGGAGACTGAAGCTGTCCGCGAAGCGGACTGATGAGGGCAACGTTATCGTGGCCGCCCGTTTACGGGTTGAAGCCGGAAGGCTGCCCCTCATCCGGCCTCGGTCGGAGCCTCGGCCACCTTCCCCCATAGGGGAAGGCACGTAATTTTTAGTTTTCAGCCGGATTTTCAGCGGGTTCGGAATACGCCTCCGGCGGGAAGGTGTAGCGGCCACGGTATTTCTCGTAGCGGCGCTCAAACTTTACGCTGCCGCCGTGCTTGACGTTGTTCAGGTACTCGTGGGTGTCGAACTTGTCCGCCGCGACCTCGATCATGGCCACCGCAATGTTCGAGCAATGGTCGGCAATGCGCTCGTAATTCGTCAAAAGATCGTCCAGCACAAAGCCGTACTCGATCGTGCAGACACCGGCCTGCAGACGCGCGATGTGGCGGGTCTTGACCTCGCGCACCAGGCCGTCCACGACCTGCTCCAGCGGCTCGATCTTGCCGGCGGCGTAGGTGTCGCACTTCTGGAACGCATCCACCGTGCGGTTGACGATGTCCTGCACGGCGGCCTCCAGCACGGACAGGTCATTCAGCGCTTCTTCGCTGAATTTGATGTCCTTGTCGCGGATCTCCTGCGCCGTTTTGATAATGTTCACGGCGTGGTCGGAGACACGCTCAAAGTCGCCGATGGTGTGCAGCAGCGTGTTGACGGTGCGGTTGTCATCCACTGAGAGATGCTTGGCGCTCAGCTTGACAAGGTAGGTGCCCAGCACGTCCTCATAATGGTCAACGGCATCCTCTTTGCGCAGGACTTCGTCCGCGATGGCGTCATTCCAGACGCGGGTGGTGGACATGGCCTGCAAAAGCGCGGTGCGGCAGATCTCGGCCATATCGCTGCCGGTCAGCATGGCGCGGCCCACGGCCACGGACGGCGTAGTCAGCAGACGCTCGTCCAGCAGGGTGTTCTCCTGCTTTTTGTCGGACGGGGAGTCGGGCACGGTCAAAATGGCCAGTTTTTCCAGCAGGCGGTTGAACGGCAGCAGAATGGCTGTCGTTACTACGTTAAAAATTGTGTGTACGATGGCGATGCCGAAGGTGTTGGCCGTCTCGTTGAAGAAGGCAAAACTGATCAGCGCGTTCAGCCCGTAGAACCCGCACAGGAAGAGGATCGTGCCGATAACGTTAAAATAGAGATGGACGAAGGCGGTGCGCTTTGCGTTCTTGTTTGCACCCGCCGAGGAGATCAGCGCCGTGACGGTGGTGCCGATGTTCTGGCCCATGATGATGGGCACGGCAGCGGAGTAGGTGACCGCGCCGGTGCTGGTCAGGGCCTGCAGGATACCGACGGACGCCGACGAGGACTGCAAAACAGCCGTCAGCACCGCGCCCGCAATGACGCCGAGGATCGGGTTTTTGAAGCTGAGGAACAGATCCATGAACCACGGCTCGTCGGCCAGCGGGGACATGGCATGGGACATCGTGTTCATGCCGGCCATCAAAATAGAGAAGCCCAGCAGGATTTTACCGACGCCGCGCTTGCGGTCCTTGCCGATCATATACAGCCAGATGCCGATGAAGCCGAGGATCGGGCTCCACGCGGTAGGGTTCATCATTTTTGTGAGGAAGCTGTCGCCCTCCAAGCCGGACAGCGAGAGCAGCCAGCCGGTGACAGTCGTACCGACGTTTGCGCCCATAATGACGCTGATGGCCTGATGCAGCTCCATCAGACCGGAGTTGACGAAGCCGACGGCCATAACGGTGGTGGCACCGCTGGACTGAATGACGGCAGTGACGGCCATGCCGAGCAGCAAACCGCGGATGGGGCTGCTGGTCATGGTGGACAGAATGCCCTGCAGCTTACTGCCGGCGGTCTGTTCCAGAGCTTTCCCCATCAGGTCCATGCCATACAAAAACATGGCAATGCCGCCCATCAGGGTGAACACATTAAAAATGGTCATCCGGTGTTACACATCCATTCTCTTATTGAGTTTTACACTATACCGCCTTCTATTATAATGTATGCGCCGCAGGTACACCACCACGGGAAGGTAAATGTTGTGTAAAATTTGTGTAAAGCGGGCTATTAACGGCAGCCTCCCGGGAACTCCTTCTTTCTTTTGTGACCAAAAGAAAGAAGCAAAGAAAAGTC
>OLQN01003350.1_pt1 | contig 9739 bp, 6 predicted proteins | sample 1673181 | NCBI WGS metagenome assembly OLQN01 (sample SAMEA3136763, study PRJEB25190) | human gut metagenome | biome: human gut; feature: human-associated habitat; material: faeces | place: Austria | collected 2013
TAAATCCATCCGAGGCCAGTTCTCTCAGCCAAAACGGCTTACTTCCTATTTCGGTAGCACCAAAAGGGGATAACTTGCCTCTACTTTCATGGGTAAACTCCTGCACGGTAAAAGGAAGAACTACAGAGGTCCACCCAGCAGCGGTTCCTTTCTTCGTCGGTAAAGTAAATTCGCGTGTATAAGTAATATGTTTAGCCTTTAATTCACGGGCTACGTAGCATGAATAGCCAGCATTGAATACTACTTGCTCCGCCACATTCTCTCTGACAATATTATCGTTCCACGTTTCAGGCAACACCGTCCCTTGTGAGACATAAAGCAAACAATTACACGGTTGCACATCTGCAAAGAAACTGCTCTTTATCTCCAGCTCACTGTTCCAAACGATACTGCCCATGTTTGCGCATCCATCGAACACATAATCCTCCATTTGAGTCACAGTGGACGGAACCGACACATAAACCAGATTGGCACAACCCGAAAAAGCATTATCCAAGATAGCTACACAACCTTCAGGAATTTCGATAGCTTCTAACTGACTACAACCAGCGAAAGTAAGAGATTCAATCCTCTTCAGATTCTTAGGCAATAGCACCTCTTTTAATTTCGAACAATCTCTAAAAGCCCAGTATCCTATCTCTATCACAGAATCCGGTATTTTTATCTCCTGCAAATTACGACATCCTTTAAAACAGGAACTTTCAATAGATACTAATCTATCAGGCAACTTTATGTTCAACAGACCGGAACATCCCTCAAAACAAGCAGCACCCATATACGTTAGACTATTAGGAAGCACGACAGTTTCCAAAGAATTGCAAGATAAAAAAGCATAATCTCCCAGTTTCTCTAATTGTGCCGGAATATTTACATTTGACAATTTTCCGCAAGAATAAAAAGCATTTTCGCCTATAGTCTTCACGATATCAGGAAGTTTCAGTTTTTCCAATTGCAGGCAACCGTGAAATGCACTTTCTTCAATCTTAGTCACCCCATCTGGAATCTCCAACTTGACAAGAGAGGTTCCTTGAAACAAACTGTGTTCTATTACAGTAATCCCTTTGGGCAAAGTGATTTTTTTCAAGTTGGAGCAGCCCATAAAAACACTATGCCCAATATAAGTCAACCGGTCTGGAAGTACTATATCCTCAAAACCACAATCGCCAAAAGTTCCCCATTCAATTACCAAATCAGTATTACCTCCCTGAATAACAACCTCCTTTAGCCCAATACAACCTTGAAAAGAATTACTGCCAATACTATCCACGTTCTCTGAAATCCTTATGCTTTCCAATGTCTTACACTGACGAAATGCGTCACTTCTGATCGAATGAAGGCTTTCAGGCAGAGATACCGTCTTCAATTTTTCACACAGATAGAAAGTACTACTTTCAATGGAAGTAATTCCTTCCGGCACCTCAACCGAAGTTAAGCCTGTTCTTGAAAAAGCAGCCCCTCCTATCCGAACAAAATTATTGGGAATAATCACAGATGACAATAAAGAGCACTCTGAAAAAGCATACGCCCCTATGTTCTCAATCCCGACAGGCAAGCTCAACTTATTGAGCATCCTGCATCCGAAAAAAGCTTCTTTTTCAATCGTTAGAGTATGTTCCGGAATCAATGCTTCCTGTAGAAGTGGGCATTTATAAAAAGCATTATATTCAATACACTTCAAAGCTGTTGGAAATGTTACTCTTTGCAGATTATTCATCCAAGCAAAACTATGATTCCTCAATGTATCCACCGAATTTGGAATCACAATCTCTTCCAATGCAGATTGACTAAAACAGCTATTCCCTATTTTCTTCAGATTTTCAGGAAGCGTAATGTTTCTTAAATTCAAACACATATAAAAACTAAGTGTGCCGATTTCAGTCACTCCATCAGGAATCGTAACAGACTTCAATTTCTCACACTCCCCCAAAGCATATGTTCCTATTTTATAAGCCTTATCAGGCAAAATGATATTTTCTAATGTACTCAACTGATAAAACATATAATCGCCTATTTCATCATCAGTCTTAATGACATGTTCTCCATTTGCAGTATACGGCTCTACATAATAAACAATGTCACTTTTCAGAATTTCCGTCCCGTTCATATCCAATGTCCTCAACTTTTTCATTTCCCGAATACACTTTATATCCGTTCCATTCAACTTCCCCGTCAATGTCAATTCTTCTACTGTTTCTTTTTTATCTCCAATCAAAACAGGAAGAGTCCCAGCCACTTCAACATGGATAACTTCCTGTGCCCATACGTCCGTAGATATCCAAAGGCAAATGAGCATTACTATGCATGATATTTTTATTCTATCCATAACTTTCTTTATTTTTTATCTGGTGATTCAATATCGTCAATACCAGGTTCTTTTACCTCTGTCGCCGTTACAAACTCCTCCACAGGACTATAACCTATATCTATTCCATTATTTGCATAAGCACGAATATAGTACCTTGTCCCGGCAGCTAAACCAATCAAATCAGCAGCAACATTCATCGCTTCGTCAGATGACGTTATCTTATTATCTGAGAGAGCAGGTATCTTATTCACAGAACTATAACAAAACCCTTTTTCTATAACAGCAGCTCCACCATCAGAAGAAATAACGACTAAAGCAGATGCTGCGTGCTCACCAATATTACTAATAGTGATTTTACCCACAGTAGGAGCAACCACTACTTGTTCCGGCGGATCAGTTGAAAACATTTGTACTATACCATAGCCAACACCTTTCTCATTCGCTGCATAAGCACAAACATAATACTTCGTACCGGCAGCCAAGTTCGTCACATCATATACAAAAGTAGTGCCGTCAGCCGTCACTTCCCGCTTTGTTCCATCATTCACTGGATTGGCGCTCGTGCCATAATAAAAACCTTTGGAAGTCACAGCACTCTTTCCGTCCGAAGTGATATTGCCGGAGAAGCGGGCAGAAGTCTCACCAATATTAGTCACATCAGAAGTTACCACCGTAGGGATTGTACGGTCATCGGCAGTCATAAATTCTTCCACCGCACCCAAAGCAGTGCCTTTGCTGTTTATCGCATACGCACGAATATAATATTTTGTATTCGCCGACAAGCCGCTAAGAGAAGAAGAAATCATATTGCCTGATACAGCAGAAACGGCTTTAGCATCAGCTGCCGTGGGAACTGCATTCGTACTACTGTAATAAAATCCCTTTTCAGAGATAGTCAAGCCACCGTTAGAAGTGATTTCGGCAGAAGCAGTAGCAGTAGTTTCGGTAATGTTACTCATGGTAGTAACTCCCACAGCCGGTGCAGTAGTTGCTACATCCGTAGCAAAGGATTTCACTTCACCATAACTCGTACCTTTCACATTAATAGCATAAGCACAGATATAATATTTGGTACCGGCAGCCAAATTCGTTACATCATACGTAAAATTAGTTCCGCTTGCCGTCACTTCATGCTTCGTATCGTTCACCGTAGGAGTTGTATTCGTACTGCTCCAACAAAAGCCTTTGGAACTAATTTCACTATTACCGTCCGAAACGATTGTTCCGGCAAACCGGGCAGCGGTTTCACTGACATTTACCACTTCCGAAGTTGTCACTGTAGGCAGTTTCACCTCTTTCAAAGTAGTAAACAGATTGGCCTCACCATATCCAACGCCTTTCTCATTCACCGCATACGAACGAATATAATAAGTAGCCTCAGGTTCCAGTTGCGTAAGTACAATGACAAAAGACTCTTCCGTACCGTCCACCTTTATCTTGATATTATTTATATCCGGTTGCATCTTCTCCTTACTCAAACAAAAACCACGTTCCGTCACCGTATTACCGTTATCCGTAATAACAGAAGAAGCCGCTTTAGCGGTAGTCGCCGCTATCTCCGTCATTGTCGTAGCAGCCAATTCAGGAATAACACTTGCCGGAGTGGTAAATACAAACACATCTCCATATCCCGTACCTTGTTCGTTTATGGCATACGCACGAATATAATAAGTTGTTGCAGGTTTCAATTCATCAATAACTCCATTGTATGTGTCAGCATCTCCCTCAACTACTTTCTTTAAATTCGCAGTGGTAGGTGTCTGACTTTCCGAACTCCAACAGAAACCTTTTTCTGTCAATAGCGCTTCTCCCCGACTCAGAATACGCGCTTCAACCGTTATACTGACATCCGTGGAATCTTTCGGATTGATGCTGGATACCACCGGTACGGTAGAAGTATGAGTAGTAACCAGCAAACTCTTTCCATAGCCTACCCCCTTAGCATTGATAGCATAGGCACATACCAGATATTCTTTACCAGGTGTCAAATCATTAATCTTAGCGGTAAAGGCAGAAGCCTCCAAAGAAACATTGCTGACATTATCAGACACTGTAGGTTCTCCACCGCCCGACAATTTCCAGCAGAAGCCGCGGAGTATAAGATCGCTTCCACCTTCATCAATGATTGTGGTAGAAACCGTAAAGCTCTTCTCATCCTTATTACTGACCTGCAATTCGCCAAATACAGGCACATTACTATCTGTGGTTCTGAAAGATTTTATCTCACCCTTCGCTATGCTATAGCCACTGCTGGCATAAGAGCAATAGTAATAGTCTTTTCCGGGCTCTAAGCCTTGTACAGATACGCTGAAAGACACCGGATCGGCTGTCGTTGCTTTTACTTCCGTGTATTCAACCATACTTTGTAATTCAGAATAAAGAATACCGAAATCCTTTACTACTGTTCCCTCGGACTTCCGCACACTACCCGAAAGCGTAGCACCCATACGATAAACTTCCGATACCGCACCCGTACTCAAGCCGGGGGCAAAATTTGACGGTTCCGTATCTTTCTCACACGCTGTCATCAAAAGCAACAGAGTGCATAATAATAAATATTGTAGTTTTTTCATACCTTTAACAATGAATGGTAAATAATCAATTTAGAAGAAGAAACCAACACCGGCACTTAACTCCATATATTTAAAGTTCACAGTCTGGCAACCCACTGAAACGGCAAATTTGCCGAAACGCCCGATAGCACCGATTTCTGCGGCTATGCCGGTGGCTGAATGATCGGTATTCTTTACCAATTCATCCTCAACTGTTTCCCAAGCCAGAGTACGGCTTCCATAACCTGCACCGATATAAGCATAAAGCGTTTTGGCTATCCTGCGCATGTATCCTGCGGTAACAGACATACGCGCTTTCTGCGTCACACCTTCTTTATAATAAGGAGTACCATTTCCTCCACCGGTCAGTGCTCCCGTATCGTCACATTCCAAATCGGCAGAAACGGAACCAAAGTCACTGCGGAAACGAACGTAGGCACCATTTTTAGCCACAAAACCCACCATAGCTCCGAAAGAGGTCTGCGAAGGATGCCAACCGGCTTCAAGCATCACTAATGTACGGCGAGGTTCTTTGGGTTTAATGGTGGATTTCATCTTAAAGGTAAGACTACTTGTTTCTCCGGCAGTGATAACGATGGTGCTATCCATAGGGAAAAAGAACTCTTTCTCCACACGAACCTGATAATCTTTCAATGGCATACGGTCGCTCTTATAAGGCGTTTCTCCTGCAAGTTCGTTGTCAATATAAACTTTCGCATCCTGTTCCGGCAAAGAAAAAACTTCCAGATAACCAAAACGAGGTTTAAGAGCAACACTCATAATCTTTTGTTCACTTCCCAAATCAATAATTCCAGCTTCAGGAGCATACATAGGGGCTTCTACCCGATAAGTATGCGTCCCTTTCTTCATCGTAGCAGTAAACAATCCTTTCTCCGTCGGCATCTTTTCATCATCAACATAAATATCCGCAATGGCAGGTTCGGGACGCATAACGACAAGTTGCATATTTGTATCAACAGCCATCTCCTTAGCCTCATCCCCCGCACTAAGCTCCATCTCATAGACTGTCGCCTTTTCAATCAGGTCAGGATAGAAATAATTACGGAGTATGCCATACTTCTCGTGCATGATAGAAATGCGCCGTGCCCCACGGGGAACATAGAGCCAGATTTCTCCCGGCTTATTCTCTCGCGCCACAATACCAAGGGCATCCGGTTCAAACATAAAGTCTTTTTCAGTAGTAACAATACGGATAAGAGCGCAGATTTCACCGTTCTGATCCCTCTGCGGAGCAGTGATGCGTGCTGTAATGTCTGTCTCCATACGCTGAAAAGAAGTCACTTGAATTTTGTTTTGTGCCGTAGCGGAGTGCGGAACAACAAGCAGGAATAGCAATAGTAATCCCACCGGCAACAAACGTGCAATAGTACTGTTTGTCATACGTGTTTTTTCTTTATTTCTTCCGCCTATCCTCTATCAACGGGATTATTATATAAAGAAAGCGTGAGGACCGTTATTGTCTATCTTCTCTTCAAGGCTCTGGAAAATGCCCTTACCACAGATAGACAACAGCCCTCACGCCTATATTATATAACATAGACATGAAGAAACTGTTGCTATTACCCCGTGGTATACGAATTTTCCAGATTCTGAAGAGGGGATAATAACTTTTCGCTTCTTGCGTTTTTCTTAAAAACAGAAAGTCATATATGTCACTTATCACTATAACTGACCTGACTTCAACTGCAAATGTAGAACAAATTCTTTTATAAAAAGTACTTTCTATGAATAAAAAAACATTTCAAGCTCTTTTCTTTTTATAGTAAAGAATATTCGTCACTGAAATCCGTGACATTTTCTGGTATATGCCAGTGCCGCCCCTATCGCCGTCCTATACTCCGCATAGGGTGGAATATGGAAGCGCACCCCATATATCTTTTCCATATTCGGAAAAACCTCCTGGCACTGCGGAAATTTAGTAAGATTACCAATCAAGACGAAATCTTTGATAGGACCATTCAGCGCAGACAACACAGCTGCACCACCTATCGTTTGCAGCACCATATAAATAATCCCTTTTGCAATATCTTCCTGCGAAGCGTTACTATCCGCTTTTCCGAACAGCGAAGCAGTGGCATGCACCGGAAGATCCGGCAAAGGACGATTGCAAATATCTCCAATCTGCAAGTTTACACGGGTAATGTCGCCTTTCTCGGCAATTGCTGCAATCTGCCTGAAATCATGCGTCTTCAGCAACAAGCGGGAAAGTCCCTGCAAAGTACCTCCGCCAATTGCCATACCACCAATATGCTCTATCTTTTCTCCGTTGATTCTTACGAAAGAAGTGCCCGTTCCCATGCTTACCACGATCAGCTGGTCAATATCCGTGGCATGACGTGCACCCAACCCATTGGCTATAAACTCATCGACCTTATCCGTGGGTAAACCATACAACGGACTATCTACAAATGCACTACCCACACCTGTCAGCATCACTTGCTCTATATCCGAAAGCTGAATACCGTTATCATAAATATACTTCCCGAAAGCCCCGAACAAAGAAGTAACCGGATCAGTCGCAGTGATAAACATCGGTGACTGTATCTGTTCTCCGTTGATTCCAACAATTTTTGTAGTACTTCCACCAACGTCTATTCCTATTACAATTCCCATATTTTCAATATTGTATTCGGCTACAAAGGTACAAATTGTTTTATTGTAGATGTGTATTCAAATCTTTTTTGTTGCATACATAAAGCCCCGTTACAAAAAGTTTATTCACACCTTTCCCTACACGCTTGCACTCATGTCTTGTATCTCCTTGTTCATCGGGGTTAGAGCGGTGGTGGCAGCAAATAGAAATAAAGTGTAGGCAAATTTGCTTGCACCAAGTAAAATGAATATATATCGCTTATAATCTGTCAAATACATCATGTAAGATGCTTAAAATGGCTGTTTGGTAACCAGCTATTTTCATGCCGTTTTATGAGGAAAAGTATGGAGGGTATGCCATTTTTTTGCTTGGTATACGCCTTTATCCGTTCAGTACATCACAATCTTGCGTCAACCGGCCTACATTTCTTTCACTAACCGCCTATGTTTCTTCTGTTTACAACCTATATTTCTTCCACTGACAAACGATGTTTCGATATGTCCACATATGTGGTTCAGGAGCTTCACATTAGTGAAGCAACACACTCACAATTGTGAAGCACATAAACCACATCTGTAGGCACACAAAAGTAAAGCATCCGAAGCTAAAGAAAGTACTATGTAAGAGCTAGTTAAAGAGTATGTAAAGCAGAAAGAAGCGTAAAGTAAAAAGACATGCAAAGTGGAAGGGGCATGCAAAATACATGGGCAACTATAATTACAAAACGGCACTTCAAAGTCAATGCTTAATTACTGATTATCAGAAAGGTACAAGAATTACGTTTTCTGTCAGCAAGAAGTTAAGAGTTTGTCGACAAGGAGTTAACTTCTTGTTGACAAACTCTTAACTTCCTGTAAGCAGAGAATATAAGATTTTTCCATTACTTTACAATAAAGAGAGACGAATTCTAATTTTTTCCATTTTGAGGGAAAGTTGACTGGTTTCCGTCCTTTCTGGTGTAATAATGAAATAGGTCCGCTTTATCTGCGTAGTCCGCGTACCTATTTCATACCACGGTGAACTAAAGTTATCAGCATCAATGACTGCAAACCTTCGTTATATCCACCGTAAATCCATCGTCAGCAGGCATAAATTTACCTTTCGCTTTCAGAAACTCTATCAATTTATCCGCATCCATATCTTCTGCCGAGCAAGTATAGAAATGTTGATGCTCACCGAATTTCTGGATGATTGCCTCTTTTAATGATGATTCCGAATAACTGTTGCCTTCCATCATGTGAAGGACTTCATGAGCATGTAATTGTTCCATAATCTATTTTTTCTGCAAAGATAGCACGAAACACGGATTGGAGTTGTAACATATGTGACACGAACCTATAAAAAATAAAGAAGCAAAGTTAAAAGCTCTTTTTTACCTCCTGATATACGTTTCGGGAAGTTTCTCCGTTATAGAAAAAGTATGAAACATTTTTGGTTACTGACAGCTCTTATAATACTATTCTCCACTCCCGCCCTTGCCCAAAAAACAGTCAAGATAGGCGGAACGGTTACGGATGAAAATGGCAATCCGATTGAATTGGCAACAATACGATTGGAAGGGACGGCTATAGGTACAGTCAGCAACCTGAAAGGGAGATATTCACTGAAATTCGAAAGCCGGGACAGTGTAACGGTCATCTTCTCCATGCTGGGATACCAAACCCGCAAACGAAAATTAGTACGCCCGCAGGGAAATATCAGTCTGAACATAACCTTACCCCCGATGAACTTTGAACTGGGCGAAGTGAGCGTAACAGAGCGTCGCCGGCAAACCGGAACCATCCAACAGATAGAAACCAAACAAAACCGCCTGGCCCCCGACGCTTCGGGCGGAAGCATAGAAGCCGTGATAGCCACGCAGGCCGGAGTAAGTAGCAACAATGAGCTCAGCTCGCAATACAACGTACGCGGCGGTAGTTTCGACGAGAACATGGTGTACGTCAACGGCATTGAAATATACCGTCCCTTGCTGATCCGTTCCGGGCAACAGGAAGGATTGAGTTTCATCAATCCCGATATGGTGCAATCCGTCGGCTTCTCCACGGGAGCTATGAGGCCAAGTACGGGGACAAGATGTCATCCGTGCTGGACATCACTTACAAGAAACCCGAACGATTGGAAGGAAGTGCCTCCGCCAGCCTGTTGGGAGCCTCGGCATACGTAGGAATTGCCACCAAGAAGCTAACCTGGACAAACGGCATCCGTTATAAAACCAACCAATATCTGCTCGGCACGCTGGATACAAAAGGAGAATACGACCCACGTTAT
>OLQN01003368.1_pt1 | contig 9691 bp, 5 predicted proteins | sample 1673181 | NCBI WGS metagenome assembly OLQN01 (sample SAMEA3136763, study PRJEB25190) | human gut metagenome | biome: human gut; feature: human-associated habitat; material: faeces | place: Austria | collected 2013
GACATCATTAATGTCAGTTATATTAACAAGTCACCAATGTATCTGTTAAGCCTATTTTTATATCCCGCTTTATACGCTTCTGATTTTTCATTACATAATTCCGGTAACTGTACCATTATAAATTTACGATTACCTTTATCATCTGAATTGAATTTCATTGTGGCATGTGCAGTTGAAGCTGATCCAGAAAAGAAATCTAGTATTACCGCATTTTTAGAATCATCAATTATACTTATCATATATTTAATTAATTCTGTAGGCTTTGCAAAATCAAAAGGAATGTTCAATTCACTCAATTCTTTTTTGCTAATTCTATTTTCCCATTTAGATATTAAATTTATTGGAACAGCTCCATCTTCCTGTCTATCTGATAGCCAAATTTTTGTATATACATTCCATTTCGAAGGTTTTCCACTCGAATCAATTAAAACTCCTTTTGACTCTTTAAATGTGATATTTCCTTTTTCCTTTTCCTCTAAATATCTTTCTCTACTCCATCTCCAGCAACCATCTCCATTTTTAGGTAGGACCATAGCCCCATCAATATTTTGATTTGGCATAGTCTCTCCAGGTGGAATCGCATAACTGCCATCTGGACATTCAATATAATATCTTTGATTAGGTCTAGAATCTAAAGATGATTGATATAATCCAAATGGTCTGTATTTTTCGCCTTTCCTTACACCATCTGTTTCAATTGATGTGTATAATTTATCTATTACTTCTTCTGAAATTGGTTCCCTAAAATTACCTACTGAATTTATATTTTTACAATAAACTAAAACATATTCTATATTTGGTGAGAAAAAGCGTCCTTTTGCACCCCCACTCTTCATAATTCTAGAAATTACACCACATCTATTACTTTCCCCAAAAATCTCATTACATATAATAATAAGATTTTCTAACTCATCTTGTCCGATGCTTAAAAATATAACTCCATCATCACTCATTAAATTTTTTGCCAAAATTAATCTTGGATATATCATATTTAGCCAATCTGTATGAAATCTACCACTACTTTCAGGATTAGAAGAAGATGTTTGATTAGTCTGCTCTTTATAATTTTCAATGCTATTTCTAAAATCATCATGATATACAAAATCATTACCTGTATTATAAGGTGGATCAATATAAATCATTTTGATCTTTCCATAATAAGTTTTTTGAAGTTGTTTTAATACTTCTAAATTATCTCCCTCAATATATAGATTTTCTGTAGTATCCCAATTCTTTGACTTTTCTTTACATGGTCTTAATGTTGCAGAAGATGGTGTTTGCGCTAATTTAATTGATTTAGCTTTACCATTCCAAGTAAATTGATACTTTTCTTTTGAATCATCTACTTCATCCCCAAGCATAGCACGTAGTATGTCAAAATTAATCTTTCCTTCTTCAACTGCTTCAGGAAATAATTCTTTAATTTTATCTATATTATTCTTTTCTAGGTTTAAACTTAGACTATCTATTCTATCCATTACTGTTCTCCTTCATCTTATTAAATTTTACTTTTAGGTAGTTTACAAATGCAGAACATGTTATCAACATAAATTTGGCATCTTCTTCCGTTACTTCTTTATTATCGATTCCACCATGTCTTATTCCACTTTCATCACTTGTGTAACCATATAATGATTGAAAACCATTTTTCATTGCACCGTGAATATATATTCCATTCTTTTCAAGTCTTCCTAACGCTTTGCCTAACTCTACTTTTTCTCCACAAATAATACAACACATAGATTCAACTGCAGTAATTGATTCTTTTATGGAATTTTTATAATCTGGATTTTTTCTATCTGAATATAATTCCAAAGATTTTTGGATATGATCATTGACTATATTAAAATTCGAATCAATAGCCTCTTCTACCTCTTCAATTTCTTCTTTATTTGTAATATCTACGATTTGGTTATCGATAACTCGATATCCCATTTTTTCTTCTTCGAATATCTCATTTATTCCGCATTTAAAATCTATATCACAATATTCATCTTGTAGCATAATCTCTAAAATATCAAAACATTGATTCCAAGAAGCTTTTTCCCACAAATCATTAAACTTATAAATTATATCTAAATACAATAATTCCGCAGTCTCACTAATGATATACGTATCAATTTTTATTCCAAATTCATCTAATATGTCAATATATAAAGCTTTAATTTCTTTTGCATCTAAATGATTTTGAAATATCATATTTATAAAATTTATAACTTTGTTTTTACAACTTCTAGAAATACTATTATAAATAATGGCTTTACTGGGTGTAATTCCATTTCTTTCAGAAAATAACATCTAAACACCTTCTTTCAATCTTTTGACTATATTCTTTTGTTTCGTTTCTTCATCATATATCTGATCATCAATATCCATCTTTTCTGACTTCATTGAAGCTCTTTTATTCTGTTCTTTTAAGTTGTTAATGTTTGCTTGTATTGCCTGGTATTCTTTGATAATTAATTTGTAATCAAGATCAGCCGTTGGATATACCTTAATCAAATTCAATACACCAATTTTATAAACTATCTGCACAATTTTAGTGTAGTAGTCTTTTAAATTTGTTGCTGTTATTTGACTTAGATTCAAATAATTCATTGAATCCATACTTATCTCTTGTACAACATTATCTTCCAATACCGTTTTTGCTTGATCAATTTTACTGATTCTTTTTGGAGCTACACTAATCCATTCTTTATCCATATGTTCCATCAATAATATTGTTGGTTCTGGAAATGCAGCATGCAATTGACTTGTTAAGTCTGATAATTGATCATTCTTCTTTAATGTAATTTGCAACACATAAATAGCTTGATAACTATAATCATCATCTCTATAAGCTCTATAATGAATCGTTTGTTCATTTAACAAGCTAACAAGATAAATCGAAGCCACATGACTTTCTATCAATCTTTTATTTTCTGGTGTTGGTTGTAATTGTTCAACCAATGTTTTTACTGGCACTCTTTGCTTAGTAAGAGTTGGTATATGTAATGCTTCTAGTACACTCATGATTCCACCACCAAAAATGATACTAATTCAAAATCATTCAATCCACTAACTGTGTTATCCAATAAAGTTGCCTGGCCTAGCTGGAACAAAGATTGAATTCCTTTTTGCTCTACAATACCCTTAATGTCATAAACAGCTTTTTCTAATAAATCCGTATATTCAGACATGTCTGAACCATTCTTTGTTTTCTTATTAAACTTTTTAACAAGACTTTCTATAGGCTCACTCTTTGTCTGACATAACACTTTATATAAATCCAATATCTTCTTTGGATTCGTATTCTTTACATGAATAGAACCATCTGAATTTACATACACTAAATAATAAGGATATAAAGAAGTAGCTAATTCTTGACTATCCGTATGTTTCTTTTGTTTTAAACAATAAATAACACCTTCAACACATTCTTCTTTATTTTTATTTGGAATGTCTGTTACTGCATAAACTCCAGTAGGATATTTCTCTAATACATTTGGATTTTCTTTCATAAAACGATCCAAAGACATAATATAATCATCTAATGTTAAGTCTGTGATAGAAATACCACCCTGTAAATCTTCTACATCTAATACTTCATTTTGAAGTTGTTTTAACTGATTCTTACGATATTCCAGGTTCTTACTTTCTGCTGACAATAAGTCATCATCACCAGTAGCCGATAAATCCAACATAACCATTCGATTTTTAACTCTATGTTCTAGATTAATATATTCATCCAATTCCATATTTGGCCAGAAATTCACTAACTGAATCACTTTATTGATAGATCCAATACGATCAATACGCCCAAATCTTTGTACGATTCTTACTGGATTCCAATGAATGTCATAGTTAATCAAATAATCACAATCCTGTAAGTTCTGTCCTTCTGAAATACAGTCTGTCGCAATCAATATATCGATTTGTTCTTTGTTTACATCCAAATGGTTGGATCTAGGTGAAAAGTGCGTTAAGATCTCTTCAAATTGATTTGAAACCGTCTTTAAATTTGTTCGAACACCACTACCACCTGTAACTAATCCACAATATAATCCATGTTCTTTTAACAACCAATCATGTATATTGGCATATAAATATTCAGCTGTATCTGAAAAAGAAGTAAAAATAATAATCTTCTTATTACTAGTATTAATTGGATTATTAATCTTTTTAGAAATATGATTCTTTAAATCCAATAACTTACTGTCTTTATCCGGAGTTACATCAATCGATTGATATAGTAATTCTTCCAATATCTTACGATCTTCTGCAAGATCTTCTCTTAGTCTTAAGGCATCTAAATCTTTTACCTTAATTTTAATCTTTCCACCAACTTCATAATCAAAATCATCATCTTCTACATCTGAAAATGTATCATTATCCAAATCATAACTTTGCCCCTTATCCAGGATATCCATCATAATTTCAATTTGTTTTAGAATTCTTTCTAAAGCCAAAGTAAAGGAGTTGATAGAACTCTCCAATCGTTTAAAGATATTCACTCGCATCAAGTTAACAATATTCTTTTCACGATCCACCTGCTTAAACTTGCTGGCACCACCCTTTACTTCCTGGTCATATAATTCTTCATAATAAGCCAATTTACTAGGAAGTACATAAAGCATTGGAGAATAAATAGATAAATGTAGTTTGGCAATCATTCCATTAACTACACTTAATGCAGGAAATTTATTGTTAATATCAATATCCGACTTAACAGAAACGGGTTTTAAACGAGTTGGAAATTCACCAATATCCTTTGTATCATAATAAGTCTGAATTTGTTTTCTACTACGAGCAATCGTTACTGTATTCAACAAATTAAAGAAATTATAATCTAACATTGGAAGAAGATTGGCCGTTGTTTGTTTTTCTTCCGGAAGTTTTGACCATTCTTTAAACTTAGCTTGCGCAACACGAAGCGTTGTTTCAATACTATTAATACCTGTTGATTCTTTAAACGCATCATCCTTATCTTCTGTAATAAACATGATCTGGTTTTTTAAATCTGCCAATCTATTATTTACCGGTGTAGCTGAAAGCATTAATACTTTTGTCTTAACCCCACTCTTAATAATACGATTCATCAATTTCTGATAACGAGTCTCTTTACCTTTCAAAGCCGTATTATTTCTAAAGTTATGTGATTCATCAATCACAACCAAATCATAGTTACCCCAGTTGATTGTTTCTAGATTAATATCACCCGATTTACCTTTATCACGAGATAAATCCGTATGATTCAACACATCATAGTTAAAGCGATCCTCTGCTAAAAAGTTTGTCGTACTATTTTCTCTATAACCAGTCCAGTTACTACGTAATTTCTTTGGACAAAGAACTAATACACGATCATTTCTTAATTCATAATATTTAATGATTGCTAAGGCTTCAAAAGTCTTACCCAAACCAACAGAATCCGCAATAATACATCCATTATATAGTTCAAGCTTTTTTATAGCTCCAACTACTGCATCATGCTGGAAATTATATAGAGCATTCCATATTTTTGTTTTATTAATACCCGTACGCTCTTTAACTCTAGCCATATCATCCATATTCAATAGCTTTTCACCAAAAATATTATAAAGAGTCAAATAATAAAGTAATTCCGGTGAATTTTCTTTATATAAATTAGATAAATGTTTTAATAACTCATCTTTAACATCCGTTACAATATCTTCATTATTAAAAATTTGATTAATAAAAGCATGATATTGTTCAATCATCTGTTGATCATCACTAACCGTATTAAAATCAAAACGAATTTGATTTGTATACCCTAAACCATCCTTTGAAAAGGCTACATTATTTCCTTGTATTAAATAACTACCATCTTTATTTTCAACCAGGATATTACTAGGTGTAACAGAACCTGACTTAATCACAGATTTGATTTCACCTTTTTCTTTAATAAAACTATAACACTTAGAAGCAATTTGATTCTGATCCAAGTTATTCTTTAATCCAATCTCCAAATTAAACTCAGAAACATTTCTTTCTCTTTGGTGCATTTGAAGTTCAAATTCTTTGACCTCTTTATCATTGGCAATAATACGCTTAATAAAAGTAGGCTCATTAAATAAAAACTTAAACTTACCGCTCTTCTCTAATACTTTTCTAAGCTCCTCAAAAGCATAAATAGTAAAGATAGGTGACGAAATTGTTATTATAGAACCCTCTTTTGTATTCTCTTTAACAAACTCTCCTACAGCACCAATTTTATTATTATCTAAAACACATGACATATAACCACCATAAAAAATAATACTGAAATTATAACAACTTAATTTTATCACAAAAAGACAGATTCTAATTAAAAACCTGCCTCTATATGTTAATCATTTGTTACAGACTAAAGTACTCCTTCACAATATCATCTAACTGCTTACTTAATTCATTGAATGGTTTATTTAAATCCAATATCTTAACCGATATTTGATTACCATGCATTTGATACGTTTGATCTAGCTGTATTTCTTCATTCGTTCTTGCATACAATAACATACCTGCAACTCTATGTTTTTCAGCCTTGAATGTATATTCTTTATTTTTCACATAAGTGAATATTTGATACAAGTTATTTGAATGAATTGTATTTTTACCAAATTGAGATTGTGTTGTATGACTATAGTACTTGGCATCTATAATTAATACATCATTTTCTTTTTGTAGATGAATATCTGACTGCATGACTGGAAGCATTTTAGTAAAATCATCATCTACTGCCCAAGGAATTTGAGAAGCTGATACATTTAATTTTGGATAATGCTTTCTATAGTATTCTAAAATGAACTTTTCATACAATCTACACATATGTTGTTCGTCAATAAATGTAGCTAGTTTATATTCACCTGACTTAGTAGTCATCAACATTCCATCGATAATCAATCTACAAATATGTATCAACATATAATAGGTTTGATTATTTCTATGAAAACGAACGCTTGACCAACGAATTTGTTTTAGATCAATTAAATCCACATTTGAAAAATACAACAATTCCTTTTTTAAAGACTGTTTATATTCTCTTTTTACCTTACCACTTCTAAGCAACAATGTTGCCGTTGAGTTAATAATTTGATTCAATAAAACATTCTCACTCAATTCATCATACTCACAAGTTAAAACCTGCCTATGCATAGAAGCATTTCTCATACTTTGTTGAATATCTATCTTTCCACGAAGAACTTTTAAATCGTTCTTTTTATCAATATATTCTCTATACAAGCCTTGTTTTAACTGAGTGGCAATCCCTTTAGAAAGAATCATCGCAAATAAATCATAGATTTCATCAAAAGATTCAACTGATACATTTCTATAACCATCCTGTCTCAAGCTTTGAAAAGCATAAGACAACATATAATAAATATTATGAATAAAGATGTTTTTATCTAGCGTCATTCAAATACTCCATGGAGATCATTTTCCCAACGCTCTACTTTACTAGGCTCATCAAACCAATATTCATTCAACATTGGAAGAATATCAAAATCTACAATATCTAATAAAGCATCATTTGTACAGGTGTCTAAATTACAGAAATAACTATGACCAATACAGAAGCCACTACCTAAAGAATCATCCTTAAGAATTTCATCATTCAAATCTTTAACTCTATCAATTAATTTATCAAATACAGGACTATTCAATTTCTGTTGATACTTCTTGAATCCATCCGTATCAAAACCTGGTTCCATAGTAAAGAAACTAAAACGTCTTCTTAACGCATAATCAATTAAAGCTAAACTTCGATCTGCCGTATTCATCATCCCAATAATATGAAGATTTTGTGGCACTGAAAAATCTAAACCATTATATGCTAATTTAATTTTATTATCACGATAATCCGGTTCAATCAACATTAATAATTCACCAAAAATCTTACTCATATTACCACGATTGATTTCATCAATAATAAAGAAGTAATCTTTGTCAGGATGATTTGAAGCCTTTTGACAAAATTGATAGAAAATACCATACTTCATTTCAAAACCATTCTCACAAGGCTTATATCCAAGCATAAAATCTTCATACGAATAATTCTGATGAAATTGAACAAATTCAATACGATCATCATCCTTTTCTTTCATGATAGAATAAGCCAATCGCTTCGCTGCAAACGTCTTACCAACACCTGGAGGTCCCTGCAATATAATATTCTTTTTCTTCTTAAGCACAGAAACAAAGCGATTATACTTAGTATCCGTTACATAAACATCATTCAAGAAATCTTCTTTTGTATATTTATTTACAACCTTATTTGTCTGAATCGGATTCTCCTCACGAATTAAATCTAGAATTTGTTCATATTCATCCTTAGTCAATTTGAACAAACTTCCCTGAGGGCTCTTGAAATATTCCATATTTTCAAGTTCTGAACAAGCCTTTAAAATAGCATAATCAACCGGTGAAGACAATGCCTCGATCTTTTTAAAATAGATTCTTTCTTCATCCTGCTCTTTCGTAATTTCTAGAATAGCAACAATCTGCTTTACAGGGTTAGATTCATAACCTATAACTAAATCACCTTTTTTAGCATCCAAAAAATTTTGAAAAATACGTCGCTTATTTCCATTATCATTAAATAAAGTATAACTTTGTTCTTTCCCTACAGGCATACTAGCCATACTCCAAATTTTTGGATTTGCATTCAAAAACCAATAACGACACTCCACTTCTTTTTCATTCTTTAACAATTCATTTTCATCAACATTAAAGTATGGCTTTAAAATATGATCTTCAAATAATTTCAACTCTTTTTCTGGAACATCCATACATGTCGTATTACTATTCGGTGTCCACCATTTTTTTATATCTTTATATGCACTTTTATCCAATGACTCTTTAATCACACGATAAGAACGTTCAATCCAATCTTTTTTAACTTTACTGTCAACAACATCGGATGTTATTTGGCCCAATAAACAAATACTATTTCCCCTACACAAATAGAAATAATCACCTTTTTTCATTAAGTTTTTAAATGCATCACCCTGAGATATCTTTGTCGTACCAACTGAATATGTATTTTTATTCATACAAATCACTTGTCTTGCTAAAAAGTCATTAAATTGAATATCAGAAACACTATTAACGCCATGACTCATTTTCCAAAAACGGGAAGAAACATATTCATTTGGCGAATAAAATTCTGTATCTTCTTTGACATTTAAAGACGTTTTCTGTTCCTCATTTTTTGCATCTTTTACTTTTTGATATACAAAAAAGCCAAAATCAATGGCTAAAGTCTTAAATTTCGAATCTGCATAACAGTCATGTTCAAGTTTACCCTGAACAATTTGTTTTAATTCTTCATCTTTACTTAATTCTAGACATAGTTCATCATATAAACCCATTAGATTTTCTATATTATTTTTATAATCTCCTGCCTTAAAAATATAGTTAGAATTTAATTCACTTGATAATGTTTTTGCCTCTTCAAATTTATAAATGTAATACTTATCTGGATAACGCAACCACAAATACGTTGTTAATGTATTTTCTGTTTGAAAATCATTCTTATTAGGATTCCAATACTTATTTACAAGTTGCTTTGATTTTGTTTTAAAAGATACCATTCGATCATATAAATCTTTACTTTCATCAAACAATTCCACAAACATCTGTCTAACAGTTTCAGGTTCTTTCTGTGCAAACTCTGATGTTAGCATATAAATAGGACTAGTCAAAAAGAGAA